>JAAUYI010047064.1_pt1 | contig 16954 bp, 11 predicted proteins | sample 7278041 | NCBI WGS metagenome assembly JAAUYI01 (sample SAMN14350216, study PRJNA611818) | marine sediment metagenome | isolation source: surface marine sediment (0.6m) | place: French Polynesia: Moorea | collected 2018-08
CTGGATAATCTCTTTTACGAGCTTCACACCATAATGGGCTACGCCTCTCTTCCACCTCTAGTAATTGCAAAAGCGAAGTATCTAAGGCGATGGGATCGGTGGAGCAACCTAAGCAACCCAAATTAAGAGGCACACCATGTACAGGCCCTGTTTGGTGCATGGCAATAATACCGTCGATGATCGTGATGTGAGTTGGCAAAACATCGATGAGATCAATAATTATGCGGCAGAACATGCCTTTCTTGCCACCATGACGCATGTGCAGCATGGACTTCCGCATGCCCTGAACTATCCCGAAGAGGTTTTTCGTGGCCAGTGTTACACACATCTGGCTATGCGCTTTTATTTTCGGAACGTTGACTAAAAGGTCGCAAGAAAGGGGCTCCCTTGCTAAACCGATATCGAGGCCGCAACTCAATCCTTTCTTAACTACATTGGTAAAATCAACAATACGGACATTACGTCTACGCAGAGCATCAATAATTCCCAGCCGTGCCAATACGGCAGAAGCGCTACCAAATGCTGGAGAATCACCGATGCTTACCCGGGCATTATGATCAACGAGATATTCCACCAGAGCAAGGAGAAAGGTAGGGTTGGTGCAAGCTAAAGAGGTTCCGAGTGCGGTTATAAGATTTGGTTTCACAAACACTTCGGCGTTTTTTAAAGAGACTCCGCCAACACCTGCAAAACATGCCGCAAAAGCCTCCTTCAACCTTTCTTCTTCATAACTTACGCAATTGTCCAGGTGTACTGGTATCGAGGCGATCATGATTTTTTAATGAAAATTGGGAAAGCACAGATTCCTAAACGCAGAAAAGCCAGCTCTACGAACGTGGAGCCGGCTTTTCCTGGAGAAAGGAGAGAAGAGATAAAGCAAGTACTTACTTGCATGATACGTGCCACTTTTTGCTTTCATCATAAACTCAAGGAAACAGTTGCAAATAGTAGGATTCAATCTCACTTACATGTTATTCTAACCACGATTCAATACAATTTTTTGTACATTTTTCCTGTTTACGGAAAGAATCGCGGTTTATCGAACTATTGCAATGACATATATGTGAAAAATTTTAAACCCCAGTTCAATTCCTGGCATACATTATTTCTCTAGCCACCAGAATTCATCGAAGATTACAAATTAAAGCTATGTTATTTTTATATTTTTAAAAAAGAAAGTCATTCGACTATCAGCTAAATTGCAATTGACGAGTTCTGATCACGTTCTCGTTGTGTTCAATTTCCTTTACAAGTTTAGAGGTGGAAGGAGACTCGAGATCAATAACATTGTAACCAATAGTACCGTTAGACTCATTAATATAGCTGGCAATATTGATATTATAGCTACTGATCACATTTGAAGCGAAGGCTATCATACCAGGAACATCACGGTTGATCACAATCAGTCGGGTTTTCACCTTTCCGGAAGGAATTGATTCCACATTCGGAAAGTTTACGCTATGGACAACATTACCATATTCAAGGTAGGATGAGAGTTCATTCACAGCCATTATTGCACAGTTCTCTTCAGACTCACTGGTGGAAGCACCCAGATGAGGAGTAGTCAAAACTTTGGGATGGCCAATTGATGCGGGGGTAGGAAAATCCGTTATGTAACCCTGTAGATGTCCAGCATTCAGTGCTTCCAGTACAGCCTCTTCATCAACGACCGGACCCCTGGCATAATTGACTAAAATTGCATCTTTTTTCATCATCCTGAGAAATTCACCATTTACCAGTCCCTGAGTACTTTGATTTAAGGGTAAGTGAAGACTAATGATATCAGCATCAGCAACAGCCTGGGCCAACGTTTTGGTTAGTTTCACTTCTGGCAGTAATTGGTGGATATTTTCCACCGCAGGTCGTGGGTCAAAGCCTTTTACCTTCATATAGCGGTGTACGCCGCCATTGGCGAGACGAACACCTATCTGACCAAGACCGATTACGCCCAGGTTTTTACCGGCTATTTCCACCCCCCGAAATGCCGCCTTCCTCTTCTCCACTTCATTGTTTACCTCGGCCGGATTTATGCCAGCCAACGACTGGCAGAATCGTATGCCCTCATAAATATTCCTGAGCCATACGCCAACCATCGGAAAAACAAGGTCAACAACGGCATTAGCGTTTGCTCCCGGTGTATTAAAAACGCAAATGCCTTTTTCAGTTGCTTTTTCAACAGATATGTTATTGACCCCTGATCCGGCTCTGGCAACGGCAAGAAGTCCTGGATATTCATCCGTATCAACTTTTGCGCTTCGTACCAGTATACCATCAGGTTTTGCAATATCAGCGGAAACGTCATATTCATCGCCCATTAGCTCAAGACCCTCTCGAGCGATGACATTCATCGTTTTAATTGCATATTTATTCACCTTAATCTCCTTTGCAGCAGAGCCTGAAAACAATTTAAAATATTTCCGTCAACATAGAAATGCTGTTTTGCCCCTTACCACCCATTATCCAATGCCAATCTCAACCCACTTCATTTAATCTACTTTATGTACTATTGCTCTTCTAGAAATATTCAGGTCTTCCATCTCTCAAATGGTAGAGAAAAATGAACCACTCTATTGAACCGATAGAGGGTCTGTTCTACTTCTGTCGTAAAGCAAAGAAAATGTCGTTCCTTTTTTACCTGATACCCCTGTTTCTCCAAAAAAGCATGAGAGAATTCAACAACAACTCCTTTCTTCAAAAGGTGAATGTCATTCTTTCTCTGTTGGTCATTGTGCTCAATAAACTGTAATGAATGAAATATTTTTTTTCGCAAATCACTGGTCTTCAGATCTTCTTTCTTTTCAAGTTCTGGAGGAAGAAACCGATGCCCGCATCTCAACCAGTCATAGCGAAGAATTTCGAATATGTAATCCTTATCACTGCGACCAGAGAGTACATCGAGAAGTAGAGAAATAAGAAATTTTTGAGTAGGAGCCTTGAAAAAAAGACCTCTCTGCCGGCAGATTTCCAGTAGATCCCAAAAAAACTCAACTATATCCTCACTTTTCTCCCGTAAATAGGCCCATAAAGAGACAAAATACCTATTATTGAGAAAACGTTCCACACATTCGCTGAACCAAAAAAGGTCCTGGAGGGTTGGATGATCAAGCCATTTGTTCGCCAGAACAGAATATGGAGCCGCCTTGCTGTATGTGTATTTGAACTCCGGTGCTGTATGGCATATGGGCGTATCCGGCAGTATCTTCAAGAGACCCATCTGAATATAATGCGGATTCATGGCAAACACGTCACGAAAGGATTGGTAAAAGCTCTCCGCCGTTTCGTAAGGAAGGCCAAGGATTAAATCAACATGGAGATGTATGGTTTCCAGCTGGCGCAATCTCTCAATCGTTTCATGGGCTAAAGCTATATCCATCGGTCGTCTGATGGCCTTCAAAGTTGCTTCATTGGTGGACTGAATACCAATCTCGAATTGAAATTTGCCGATGGGCAGACGCTCCAGAAAAGCAAACATCTCCTCGGAAAACGAGACTGGACTGATCTCGAAGTGAAAAACCGTATCACATTGCTGCCCAAGAAGAAACTCCCATATCGCCAGGGATCTTCTAGGGTTATCATTGAAGGTGCGGTCAACGAAACGAAGTACTTTGGGATTATGTCGGAGTATGTGGCGCAATTCTTGTTCGACAAGTTGAAGATCCTTGTGAAACACTCCGGTCTGAGAGGCTGAGAGGCAATAGGTGCAGGAGAAAGGACATCCCCGTGAAGACTCGTAATAGATATGCTTGTCCTCGAGGTGGGTGGCAAAATCACGGCCAATATACGGCGAAGAGAAGCGGCTCCTCACCTTGGCACCTATATATTTTCTTTGCAGTTCCTTGCGTTGTAGATGTTCGTAAAATTCTGTTCCTACACCTTCTATTTCGCCAATGACCATGGTACAGCGCTCATCATCAACAGCCATGCCAACTATTTCCGCCTGCGGCCCACCGACTACGATTCGACTCTTTGGGCTTATGCTCAACAGGTCGGTGGCCAGTTTCTCGCTAAGATCACTATTCCAGATGGCTGTAGAGATGAAATAATAGTCTGCCGATGTATCGCTAAGGTGCAAGAGCATCTGATAGTACGGATCGTTGATGGTGAATTGGGCAATATGCGTTTGCAGATCGTCGGCATAGTTTAATATTTCATTGCGAATATAGAAAAGGGCCAGGCAGGAATGGGTATACCGGGCATTCAGGCCGACAAGAACTATTTTCATCATTTAAAAGTCTCAAGGATTAACAAAGAGTAAATTCGGCAATAAACAGAATGTCTCTACCAGCAGTAGAGAGGTATTTGTTCACTTGTTATAAACTTTAGCGAGTTTAACACAAAGTATTATAATAATCCTTAACACAGATGAACGACGGCCACCAGACCGTGAATTCTCAGCTCAGATCCTGGTATGCTTTATGATCAAAATATTACGCCTCCGATTGTTAACTTGTAATATTATTCTGCTTATCGCCCTTTGTTTGAAGATGTTGGTCCCATCTGCTTCTCAAGCAAAGAGCAATGAGTCTGAAATGCTCTATGAATTAGCCATATCGTTTGACCTTGAGGCCCGACAGCTTATTGGCACGGCCCATCTGAAAATCCCCCCTCAGAGAAGTATAACCCTTTATTTTAACGACCTCCAGCCGACAGGTATCCTCCTGCAGCATTCATCAGCAGCACCAACGATTTTTTCACCGGAAAAGGTGAGCCAGATAACCATCAATCCCGAAAACAGGTCACAGGAACTTTTTATTTCCTACAACAAAACGGTTCAGGGAGGATTCGATAATTTTATCACCAGTAAGGGCATTACCCTTCTCAACAACTGGTTCCCGCAACCATCCGAAAAGGTGATTTTTCAATTAGAAGCAAATGTACCCCAAGGATTTACTGCCCTTACGGAGAGCGATCATCTTCCTGGTAAAACCCAGAACCCAAAGCGATTCACCTTTTCCAAAGCTGTGCAAAATATCCATTTCACGGCAGCTCCTTTTATCATCGATGAAAGAGAAGTACGTCGAGGTCTGAAGGTCTATACCTACCTCTTCCCAGAAGAGCAACAACTTGCTGATGAATATCTGGAGGCTGCAAAAAAATTTATACTCCGCTACGAGGAAATGATTGGTCCCTATCCCTACAATCATTTCGTCATCGCCGAGAATATGCAGCCAACGGGATATGGTATGCCGACCTTCACTTTATTGGGCAAACAAGTAATACGCCTGCCATTCATCAAAGACACTTCGCTCGGCCACGAAATCCTCCACTCATGGTTTGGCAACGGCATCGAAGTTGAATATGCCCAGGGCAATTGGAGTGAAGGTTTAACCAGCTATTTAGCCGATTGGCTCTACCGCAGTGATCAGGGGGAAGATACAGCAAACCGAAAGGAGCAGATCCTGAAGTACCACAGCTATGTCAATGAAGATAATGCTATTCCCCTGGCATCCTTTACCTCAGCTCACCATAGCCAACCAATGGCACAAGCAGTGCGAAGCATAGGCTATATCAAAGGGGCGATGCTCTTTCATGAATTGCGTGCTCTCATTGGAGAAGAAAATTTCACTCGGGGAATTCAAGAGTTTTATCAGCAGTTTCTGGACAATAGAGCTGGTTGGCAGGACATTGAGAATGTTTTTTCCGTGATTTCTGGAAGAAATCTCGAGCGTTTTTTTAACGAAAGGCTCAATCGTACGGACATCCCCAACCTCCAAATGATGAATATTAAAGTCGATAACTCACCGGGTAATACTACTCTTAGCTTCACCCTCCGTCAACGGACCGATTCTCCTTATCAGTTGAGGATACCTATTCAGGTTGAATCAATCAATTGGAGCGGGCGTTTTATTCGCGAGATCAGCGCGGAAGAAGAAGAGATTGAGCTTCCCCTGCGCTCACCTCCCACCAGGATTATTATCGATCCTGACTATGGTTTCCTGCGAGAGCTTACGGAAGATGAGATGATACCAACACTCGCGCATTTTCTGGGAAGCCGCCAGGTACTACTTGTTATTCATCCGGGAGATAAAGACCACTTTGGTGGTTTGGTCAATTTTGCCATTAAGAATTCCTGGGAAATAAAAACAACCGAAGAGGTAAGCGCCGCTGATTTAAACTCGAAAAATCTTGTTCTTCCAGGAAGAAATAACGAAACAAGTCTTTCCCTTTTTGGTCCTCTCAGTCAGCCGGATAGTGGAGTAAGCCTGCAATCACGCAATCATCCTTTGAGTAAGACGAACTTCGTTCTACAAGTTTTCAGTGTCGATAGCGAAGAATTGAAGATGGTGCTTCCCAGGCTGCGTCACTATGGCAAATACTCTTTCCTCCACTTCGTGGAGGGCAAGATAGCCGCGAAAAGCATCGCTTCTGCCCAAGCTGGCTACAGTGTTGATCTCGCCGCAGATCCTAAGGTTTTGCCTGCCCGGCAACTGACACCGTTTGCAGAGATCGCCAAATCAATTAGCAAAGCTGATGTCGTCTATCTTGGCGAGAGCCATACCTCCATGAAAGACCATCATCTACAGTTTCTGGTTATTGAAAAATTGTTTCATGACAGAGGCAAAATAGCCATCGGGATGGAAATGTTTCCGGCCAGCAGTCAAAAAGTGCTCGATGAGTACATTTCGGGAAATTCAGGAATGGATGAACAGGAATTTCTCAAAGCTTCACGCTATTTCCAGGTGTGGGGATATGATTACCGATATTACAAACGCATTCTTGATTTTGCCAAATCACAGAGGATACCAGTCGTTGGCCTCAATATTGAAAGGGAAGTCGTCTCCTCCGTTTATAAGCATGGCTCAACTGCCAAGCTGACAGAAAAGCAGAAAAAGCTGTTGCCCAAAGAACGTGATCTCTCCTTGCCGGGTTATGCCGAGAGGCTCCAGGCGATCCATGGACTTCACCCGCACGGTGGCTCAGGCCAGGCTGGACTGAGTGGCTTCATCCAGGCTCAAGCCATCTGGGATGAAGTTATGGCTGCCAATATCGCCAGCTATCTTCAAAATAATCCGCAAACAACCATGCTGGTCCTGGCAGGCCGGGAACATGCCCGTAAAGACAGTGGCATACCGCCTCGAGTTCAACGCCGCCACAATGCCATCCAGTATGTGTTGATGACCGAAAGTGAGCAACAAATCCCTTCGCCCGAACTGGCTGATTTCTTTTTTTATATGGAGGAGCAAAAACTGCCTCCGGCCGGAAGAATTGGTGTTGGAATCGAAGAAAAACAGGATGACAGAGGACCGTTTCTTGAGGTAAGCTCTATTAGCAAAGAGAGCAATGCGCGGAAATCGGGACTTCGGTCTGGGGATAGAATATTAAGTATAAGAGGCTTTAGCATAGCCACAATGGAAGATATACGGGTAGCTTTGGCAGGTACAAAGGCGGGAGATAAGGTAGCCGTAAGTATCCTACGGGGACTGCCAGGCACTGCAAAGGAGAAAAATCTCGTAGTGGAGCTATTCGATCCCTCCGGGGTATGACCTAGCTTGTAGCTTGATCACAGGAGTAATACGTGGACTCACTTGCCCGAATCGCTGAACAGAGAATCCAGGAAGCCATGCAAACGCAAAGCTTCACTACCTCAAAGTGGAAAAACAAACCTCTACCGCTCGAAGATGACTCGCATATCCCGAGTGATCTGAGAATGGCTTATAAAATACTAAAAAACAGCGGGTACATTCCCCCGGAAATTGAGGAGAAAAAGGAAGTACAACGCCTTGAGGAGCTCATTATTGCCACCGAAGATGAGCATGAGCGTCTGCGACAGATGCGCAAACTCAACGTGTTATTAATGAAAATCGATGCGAAACGAAAGACACCTTCAAATATTTCACAGCAGGATGATTACTACCGCAAGGTTGTCGAGCGAATCAGCCTGCATGCCAAGAAAAAGGACTAGTTAGTTTCCGTCCTAAAACTAGCAGTTTCGGAGTCTTCGCTTACCTGGCTGAGATGAAGGTGTGCGAAAAATTTTACCACAGGCGCCCTGAAAGAAGTGCCCTTGGGGTGCATATATTTGATATCTCGGAGTCTCACTCCGTTCGCTTACCGGAGGATAAAATTTTGAGCATAACGAAGATGTCGGTCAAAAGAGCAGTTTTTGGATGGAAACTAGTTATACTGGTCAAAAGCCCTTACCACACTTTTTCGCATCGAGTTCATTGAATCAAATAGTGTCTGCGCACCTGCACCACAGGAGATCATTCACTAAGAACAAAGTTTGCCTGTCTGGCAGCACTTCCTCTTTGCTGTCTGGCAATCTCACCAGCCCGAGAACAGGCAGCTTGGTATTCTTCAGAGTGACGCTGAAAGTACTCAATTTTTACAGCTAATTCATTCACATCTGCCACTCGAAATCCAGCCTCAACCTGCTCAAGCAGAGAGGCTGCATCATGAAAATCTTCGATGTGAGGCCCGTAAAATACTGCTTTGTCCCATAATGCAGCTTCCATAAGATTATGTCCGCCTTTAGCCACCAGACTACCACCACAGAAAATATAGTCGGCAATACCGTAGAGTAGCGCCAGTTCGCCCATGGTATCGACGAGCAGAAGATCGGTAGTTCGTTTTTCCTCCCCGCTCTTCACAGCACTAAAAAGTTGATAGAAGATACCCTCTTCCGCAAAACTTCTGGAGATATCCTCTAATCTTTCCAGATGACGCGGAGCAATGATAAATACTATTTTCCTGGAGTCTCGAAGTCGTTCAAAAATGCGGCATAGCTGCAGCTCTTCATCTTCATGGGTTGATCCGGCAATAAAAACCTCTTCATCAGTCACTTCAAGTAATCTGCGATATTCGTCATTGACTCTATTTCGATCGGCTGGTAGATCCAGATCATATTTAACATTGCCCTCAACGGCTAGTTTGGTATCTCTGGCGCCAAGGGCAAGAAACTTGTCCCGATCATTTGCAGAGATTACTGCAATTTTATCAAACTGCTGGATAGTCCTTTGAATGAATTTTGCCGTTTTCAAGTATTTTCCAAAAGACCTTTCAGATAAACGGCCATTCACCAGGTACAAGCGCACCCCTTTTCGTGATAACGAATCAATCAATACAGGCCAAAGTTCCGTTTCCATGCAGATATAGATGTCAGGTGTAAAGGTGTTTATAGCTCTCTCAACTATTCCGGGAACATCCAACGGAGCCAGAAAACACTGAGCTGAATCAGCAAGCTGGATTTCGGCGACCTCTTTGCCGCGCATCGTCATGGTGGTCAGGATAAAGGAAGCAGAGGGCAATTTCTTCGACAATTCCAGGATAATCGGCCTGACCGCCTGCACTTCACCGACAGAGGATGCATGTAGCCACACGGTCACGCCGTCCTTGTTCTGAAATTTGGGCTGGAGCTGATAGCCACCAAAACGCTGCCATAGCCCCCGACGGTGTTTGCCGGTGAGCAGCACCAAGGGTAACGAAATCGGCAGACTACCAAAAAAAAGGAGGCCAATTATCAAACGATATACCAAAAGCACGTTAAACGCTCACTAAGAACACTTTGAAATTGTAAATAAAAATGCTCACGATCAGAAACTGCATAATAAACTCATAAATAGTTTCGCAGTCAATCGAAAATAATGAAGTTTGACCGAAGGAAAATCATCACATAAAAATTCGCTGACATCTACCGGTGTAGTGGTTAGTGTACAGCTTGTTTTGTTAATTTTGTTAATTTTGTAAAAACGGTAGCTGGCATGTGCAGGTGGAGGAAAAAATGCATAAACTGACTGCTCTCATCTCAACATTAGTTGTAATTCTACTATTTAATGGAGAAATTGTAATGGGTGACTCACCAAAAAAAGACGGTTTATATGCCGAATTCGATACCTCTAAAGGAAAAATAGTCTCTCTTCTCGAGTTTGAAAAAACTCCACTTACGGTTGCCAACTTTGTCGGTTTGGCAGAGGGGACCAAAGAATTAGGGGCAGGAAAGGGAACTACTGGTAATAAATTTTACGACGGTCTTACCTTTCATCGAGTAATACCTGATTTCATGATTCAAGGCGGCTGTCCGCTCGGCACTGGTACCGGCGGTCCAGGATACACATTCCCTGATGAAATCGATTCGAGCCTCAAACATGACAGCCCTGGAATCCTGTCCATGGCCAATGCCGGTCCTGGCACCAATGGCAGTCAATTTTTTATCACTCATGTTCCAACCCCATGGTTAGATGGCAAGCATACGGTGTTCGGTCACGTGATCGAAGGTCAGGATGTGGTCAACGCAATCAGGCAAGGGGATACAATTAATAGTGTCACCATAATCCGGATCGGGGAAGCCGCCCAAAACTTTAAAAGCGACCAGGCAGCATTTGACGCTCTCCTGGATTCCATGGAAGAGCGAGCCAGGGAAAAGGAGATTGCTGCTGAAGCAGCGGCCAACAAAGCAATCGAGCAGAAGTGGCCCGATGCCGTGACCACCCCATCCGGGCTCAAATTCGTCGTCGTTGAAGAAGGAGACGGTGGAGAAACACCTGCTAAGGGGACTACTATCAAAGCCCACTACACCGGAAAGCTCCTTGATGGCACTAAATTCGACTCATCCTATGACCGCGGCCAACCGCTTGAGTTCCCAGTGGGCACCGGTCGAGTCATCAAAGGCTGGGAAGAAGCCTTTCTCTCCATGAAAAAAGGAGAAAAACGAATTCTGATTATCCCACCTGAACTTGGCTATGGTCCTGCAGGACGTGGTCCAATTCCACCGAATGCAACAATGATTTTCGATGTTGAACTGGTTGATTTCTAATCTTTCATCGTTGGTTCATTGCTGGTCCAGCACCACCCTTTTGCTGCAAGGTCTAATTTTATCTCAAAAAAAAGCGGAACCTCGTAGAGGTTCCGCTTTTTTTATTGCCTGTATACGTTTATCTAAATTTAGACTTGCCAAAAACTTGAGCGATAAGATCACAGACCGAGATCGTCGGCAATTTCCTGCATTGCTGCAAGGCTCAAAGCACAAAAATCGGCAAGAGGAATTCCAGCCTGCTCACACTCTTTGATAATCTCCCGGTCTGCTCCGCGGGCAAATGCTTTTTCTTTGATGCGTTTGCGAACTGATTTAGGTTTGACCGCTGCCAGCCTCTTGGCCGGATTAACCAGAGCAGTGGCTATCACCAGCCCGGTGATGGTCTCCCCTGCCGCCAGGCCGTGCTGAAAAGGGGTGGTACGGCTTTCACCGGGATGGGCTTGGAGATTGTGGAGGCGGATGGCATCAATAATTTCAGGATCTATTCCTTTTTCGTTAAGGATCTCGGCTGTTTCCTGAGTATGGGTTGCCAAATCCGGTTGACTTTCGGCATCAAGATCATGAAGAAGCCCGGCCAAGCCCCACTTATTTTCATCTTCGCCAAGCCTTCTTGCCATGGCCTTCAGCACTGCCTCGGCGGCGAGACAATGCTTGAACATATTTTCATTTTTGACTCGAGTTCTGAGCAGATCCAATGCATCTTCTCTGGATATGCCGTATTGCTGGTATGACATGGGTGTACCTATTGCTTTTGGGAAAAATATTGTCTAGCGCATCTTATCTCAATACTTCAAGCCGACTCGGTCACGAACAAGATCAAGGGTTCCAGAGGCCTTCTCTCGCGCTTTAGCAGCGCCAGCTGCAAGAATTTGCCTCAACGTCTCGGGATCATCGAGAAATTCTTTTTTCTTGCGACGAGCTTCACCAAAAAAATCGTTGAGCAGCTCGAGCAGCTCGAGTTTGATATAGCCATAGGCTGCGCCGCCATTAATATAGAGGTCCCGCACCTCGGCAGTTCTTTCAGGAGTAGCAAATAGCCTAAATATACTAAACAAATTACATTTCTCCGGATCCTTGGGATCTTCAACCGGTGTGGCATCCGTCTCAATGGCCATAACCCTCTTCTTCAGCTGTTTGCCTTCTAAAAAGATGGGGATGGTATTGCCATAGGATTTGGACATCTTTTGGCCATCAAGGCCTGGTACCACTGCGGTCTGCTCGGAGATAGCCGGTTCTGGAATGACGAAAGTTTCACCAAATTCATTATTGAATTTCTGCGCCAGGTCCCGAGCGACCTCTAGGTGCTGCTTCTGATCCTTGCCCACTGGAACCTGTTCGGCCTGGTAAAGCAAAATATCGGCGGCCATGAGAATGGGATAGGAAAACAGACCATGGCTGGCAGCTATACCCTTGGCAACCTTATCCTTATAGGAATGACAGCGCTCCAAGAGCCCCATGGGTGCAAGCGTGGAAAGAACCCAGGTAAGCTCGCAGACTTCGGGAACATCGGACTGCACCCAAAAAATGCATTTGTCCGGATCAAGCCCAAGAGCGAGAAAATCGGCGGCCGCTTCAAGTGTCCCCTGCGAGAGTTTTTCACGATCGTGAACAGAAGTCATGGCATGAAGATCCACAATGAATACGTAGAGCTCAGAGCTCTCCATACGTGAGATCATGGTCTTCATCATGCCAAAATAATTGCCAATATGAAGCTGTCCAGATGGTTGAATACCGGAAAGAATTTTCATAAGTCTAAATCAGGTTAGTGTTTACATATGGGAATGAACAATACAGCGGGTAACCATACCGTAAATGCATAAAAAAAGGGAGTGTGAAAAATATGTATTTCACACCCCCTGCTTTCTGCAAAGAAATATATGCTATTTTACTTCTTCAAAATCGGCGTCGACGACATCATCGTCGTCATTCTTCTTACCGCCAGCTGCACCACCGGCACCGCCAGCAGCTCCACCGCCGCCTGTTCCACCCTGATCGGGATTATCCTTGGCGGCTTGTGCATACATAAGCTCTGCTAATTTATGAGAAGCAGTGTTCAAAGCTTCCATGGCGGTCTTGATCTGATCGACATCATTGGATTCGAGCACACTTTTGACATTCTCGATTTCCTTTTCAACATTTGAACGGGTCTCTGCATCAACCTTGTCTCCCAGGTCGTCAAGACTCTTCTGGGTCGCATGAACGAGGGCATCGGCCTGATTTCTGGTTTCAACAAGTTCTTTTCTCTTCTTGTCTTCTTCAGCGTGCAGTTCCGCGTCTTTGGTCATTCTTTCAATCTCTTCCTCGGTGAGACCGGAAGACGCTGTTATTTTAATGGACTGCTCCTTACCTGTGCCCAGATCCTTTGCAGATACATTAAGGATACCATTTGCATCGAGATCGAAGGTCACTTCAATCTGCGGAACACCTCGAGGTGCAGGAGGAATGTCAGAGAGCTCAAATCGACCGATGGTCTTATTATGCTCGGCCATCTCCCTCTCGCCCTGAAGAACATGGATGGAAACCGCCGGCTGATTATCAGCGGCAGTTGAAAATACCTGGCTCTTCTTAGTGGGCACGGTGGTGTTTTTCTCGATGAGTTTGGTGGTCACTCCACCAAGAGTTTCTATACCCAGTGAAAGTGGGGTGACATCGAGGAGCAGGACATCTTTAACATCACCTTGAAGAACACCACCTTGAATGGCTGCACCAACAGCTACAACCTCATCGGGGTTAACACCTCTGTTGGGTTCCTTTCCGAAGATTTCCTTCACTTTAGCTTGGACCATGGGCATCCTGGTCATACCACCGACGAGAATTACTTCATTAATGTCTGAGGCATCGACACCAGCATCTTTAAGTGCAGTTTTGCATGGCTGCACGGTTCGCTCAACAAGATCACCCACCAGGTTTTCCAACTTTGCTCTGTTCAACTTAATGTTGAGATGCTTGGGGCCTGAAGAATCCGCCGTAATGAAAGGCAGATTAATATTGGTCTCCTTGGTGGTGGAGAGCTCCATTTTGGCTTTTTCCGCCTCTTCTTTGAGACGTTGAAGAGCCATTTTGTCACTACGTAAATCGATACCCTGTTCGCGCTTGAATTCATCAGCGAGCCAGTTGACAATCCTCATATCGAAATCTTCACCGCCGAGAAAGGTGTCGCCATTGGTGGACTTGACCTCAAATACGCCATCTCCGATCTCCAGAATGGAAATATCAAATGTTCCACCTCCAAGATCAAATACAGCAATCTTTTCTTCGCCTTTTTTGTCAAGACCGTAGGCAAGTGAAGCAGCGGTTGGTTCGTTGATAATCCTCTGAACGTTAAGACCGGCAATTTTACCTGCATCCTTGGTGGCCTGACGCTGTGAGTCATTGAAGTAGGCGGGAACCGTCACTACCGCTTCGGTGACTTCTTCTCCAAGATACTCTTCCGCCGTTTGCTTCATTTTGCCAAGCACCATAGCGGAGATTTCAGCGGGCCGGTAAACCTTGCCTTCAACCTCAACTGAAACGCTACCATTGGTTCCCTCAACAATTTTGAAAGGACTAACCTCTATAGATTTCTTAACCTCAGCATCGACGAACTTCCTACCAATGAGACGCTTGATGGCATAAAGGGTTCTTTCTGGGTTGGTAACAGCCTGCCTTTTGGCGACCTGACCGACCATTCGTTCTCCATCGTCAGCAAAGGCAACGATGGACGGTGTCGTTCTGTTGCCTTCGACATTGGCGATCACTTTAGGATCGCCACCCTCCATTATCGCCACACATGAATTTGTGGTTCCTAAATCAATTCCTATAATTTTGCCCATATTTTTCTCTCCTTATATCTTTTTTCGGCATTTCCGAATTTCATCCTTCTCAGTAGCGTATATTATTGTATTTTAACAGGTATAAACTTTGTCCTTTTTAATCTTTTGTCAAGGCAGCAAGAGCGCCCATAAACAGCCATTTTCAAGCTATTTTTCAGCCTTCCCCGAGCTAACAGTAACCTTGGCTGCACGCAACAGCCGATCCTTATAAAAATAGCCTTTTTCATACTCCTGAACCACATGATTTTCAGGCACCGTTTCACTCGGCTCCATGGTCATCGCTTCTTGTTTATTTGGGTCAAAAGGCATGCCTTGACTCTCAAAGGGCTTTACTTCGAATTTATCAAGGCTCTTATAGAGTCCCTCAAGCGTCAACTCAACACCTTTTAGCAGACTGGCGAGCTTCTCCTCTGAATCATTATCGCCAACCACTCCCTGGCTCACTGCTCTTTCCAGATTGTCCACAACCGGCAGAAACTCGCGGAAAATTTGCTCCCCTGCAAATTTCATAGCAGTAGCACGCTCTCGTTCATTGCGTTTTTTATAGTTTTCATAATCTGCTGCCAGGCGCAACATTTTGTCCTTAAGATCAATCACTTCTTCTTTTGCCTCAGCGAGTTGTTTTTGGAGATCTCCTGATTCATCGTCGGGCGTCTCATCTCCATCTGTTGGAGAGGCAGTTTCCTCTTCAGCACCATCAGATTCTGTTTGGGCATCCATAGTCTCTTCAACGAGATCATCCTTTTGCTGTTTCTTACTCACGTATCCCTCCACATATTTTCATCTTAGTAGCAGCACATAAAAAAAAGGCTCAAAAGCCTATGAATGCTTCCTTTCTCCGTAATTAAGCTTGTGCGAACAATAAGTAGACAGGTTTTCCTTGTCAAGAAACGCCAGAGTAAAAAAAATCGATCTCATTTGTAGATGCCAGCACGCTGATATATCTACGCCAAATTATTTCCGCTTACCACGACTTTTTGCTATACTACATCGGTATGGTTCTTTACAAGATATTATAACTTGCCAGTTTTTCCATAAAAATTGAAACTACAACTATCACGATTTACTCAGCAGACAACATTAACCATGAAAACATTAGATTTACGAAGTGATACGATTACCCGACCAACAGAGGCCATGTGGGCAGTAATGCATAAAGCAGAGGTGGGAGATGACGTATACGCGGAAGATTTGTTAACGAATCAGCTGGAATCTCTTGCTGCCGAAATTCTAGGCAAGGAAGATGCACTCTTCTGCCCTTCCGGGACCCAGTCTAATCTCACGGCTCTGTTGACCCATTGCCAAAGGGGCGACGAATACATCGTTGGCCAGCAAGCCCACACTTATAAGTATGAAGGAGGTGGTGCAGCTGTTTTTGGCAGCATTCAACCGCAACCACTGAACGTTCAAGAAGATGGCACCTTTGACCTGGCCGAAGTAGAGAGCTACATCAAGGAAGATGATTTTCACTTTGCCCGCACCAAGCTGTTCTGCCTGGAAAACACTCATGCTGGCCTAGCCCTTCCTATGGATTATCTGCAAGCATGTCATAAGCTTGCCAGAAGCAGGAATCTGCTCCTCCATCTTGATGGAGCAAGACTCTTCAATGCAGCCAGAAAATGGGACGTAGCCGCCAGTCAAATAGCAGCATTGTTCGATTCCGTATCTATCTGTCTCTCCAAAGGTCTGGGCGCTCCTGTAGGTTCACTTCTCTGCGGCAATAAAGATTTTATTAGCGAAGCCAGAAGGTGGCGCAAGGTTCTTGGAGGTGGCATGCGTCAAACCGGAGTGCTTGCCGCAGCAGGTATATATGCCATTGAAAACAATATAGAGCGATTAAGTGAGGATCAGCACAACGCCGAAGCACTGGCCAGAGGATTACAGGATATTGCCGAAGTACGTGTCAATTATCATGATAATCAGACCAACATGCTCTTCCTCAGTCTTCCGCAAAAGCAGTTAAAAGAATTACACGTTTTTCTAAGACAACGTGGAATTATAATTCCGGACGGGACGCAGGTGAGAGTTGTGACTCATCTTGAAATAGACAGGCGTGATGCCGATTTCATCGTGGAAACGTTTAAGACTTTTTTCTCCAGACCTCACTGAAAGGCCGGTTGCCAACTCCTCTTCAGTATTTGTCAATCATTGTTGAAAAACAATGATATGAGTTCAGCACCACTCGCCTCTATGATTTTTATGATTTCTCATGGGCGCGGCAACTGCCTTTTTCAGCTGTACGAATATCGCTCTGATGCTTGGCAATTGAACGGATTTTGGCCAGTGTCTGTCTGGTGGTCTCCGACATCTCTTCACCTTCGAGTTTTTCAACTTCCTCACAGATTGCCTTGAAAGCGTTATGGATTTTCTCTGTAGACAGCATTTTTTC
>JAAUYI010149665.1_pt1 | contig 16943 bp, 12 predicted proteins | sample 7278041 | NCBI WGS metagenome assembly JAAUYI01 (sample SAMN14350216, study PRJNA611818) | marine sediment metagenome | isolation source: surface marine sediment (0.6m) | place: French Polynesia: Moorea | collected 2018-08
TTGGCCTTTGTTTTTTAACACTTCAAATAAACCAATTTGAGCACCCTCTTCTCCTTAACTCTTTTTCATTTTTCTACTAACGGTTGCATTTAACTTTTGATGTTGCGTATTTTGTTCCTCTGAATATTGAGTTAGTTATGGGCACTGGATTAATTATTGAACTAATAAAAAAAGACTTTAGACAATACAAGCAAGGTATTTTTAAAAAGCCTTTAGAAAATGCAGTACAAAGTTGGAGAGAAGATCAGAATCTAGAAGAGAGAAAAGACCTTTTATTAAATACTGCACAAAACATTACAGTGAATTATTTGAATTTAGTAAATAAGGAAAATGCAGAAGATTTATCCTTGAAAGTTAGAAAAACGATAGAAGAAAAAATCAATAATTTATCTAATGATTTTGTAGAAAGGGTTTCTAAGTTTGGAATCGAAATTGAAAAAGAAGTCATAGATTTAGTTCAAAATTGTAAATATGAACCAGTCAATGCTTTTAGTAAGGTTTTGAGCAATTTCTTAGACGAAAAATATTCAACTTATGAAGAAATTAAAAAAGTTAATAAGTTTTATGACAAACTCTTTTCAGAAGTGCTAAACACATTAACTTCTCCTCAAAAAAGTGTTGAGCTTGAAGAAAAATTACGTTCATTACAAACAATTTTGAATAATGGAAAAATGACTATTGAAGTTGGTGATAGTGGACAACAGTTTTTTCTACTGCTTCCTTCAAATTTTAATGATGATAATTTACCTAATTTACAAAAATTATTTCAAGATTTGATGAATGTGAATCAAAAAAGTGATCGCAAGGTTCAGATTCTCTTTGATCTTAAAGACCTTTGTAACAAGCCAAAACTTTACTATAAAAATTTGCCATTTTGGAATTTTATGAGTAGATTAGAGCAACTATGCGAAAGGTCCAAAGGAATAATAAATTATAGTTATACTCATGAACTTTTAAATGAAAGCAAATTTCAATCTGTAGAGGTTCAAAGAGATGATGATATAAAGATACCTTCTTTTTACAATCTTGAAAAAATAATAAAAATTATTGGTAATGAAGTAATAACATCAATAAAAATTACTAATTCCACAGATAAACAGTTTAAAATTTTGTCGTCTTATCAAGATCTCCAAGGCCAGCATCCAGAGTCTTCTGTAGATAAATCAATGCTAGTTCATCTCAGGAACTTATTATCTGGATTATCTTTTAAAGCAGAGCTTCATTTGCCTAAGAACAAAGAACCTGCATACATTCTTGTATCTAATCTCAGTAACTTAAAACTTTCACAATTTCTTACTTTAATGAAATCTGATCATTTAGAAAGTCTAGAGAATACTTTAAAGCAACAAAATTATACTTCTTCTGAAAAAGTAAAAGCTTTAGTCGATGCTTTAGAAAGCATATTACAGAAATAAATACTGTCCTTTAAATAACAAAACTTATTTGCAAACCATCAGCCGAGAATGAATAAAATTTTTCTAATTTCTTTTTTTATATTTTTAATAGCGATTTAAAATAATTGACCGGATTTAGTAAATATGTAAATAAAATTCAAAGATTAGAGTTGTAAGGTGAAGATGTCTCAGGGATTAAGCATTAAAAATAGTATCTCTCATTTAAGAAGAAAGTTTATCCTTAACGGAAAAGCCTCAAAACGCAAAACTCAGAAGAAACAAGCGGAATTATCTTTCACAAAAAGCCCTTTACCGTTTGCACTCCCTGTATTTAATATTACTTCCCTTCTTCAACCATCTAGAATGGAGAGAAAAAAACTGCTAGAAGCAATTATTCATGGTCCAATAGCGGTTAACGTTGAAAATTTCGAATATTCATTTCGTGATATCGAGGAAAAGTCATTTTCAACACAGTTTGTTGATTTAGAAAATATGAGTTCTTTTAACCAAGAGACTTTACCAAAAGTACTTAACAGACAAAGCATTAAACACAAAAAACTTCCTTCTCTGGAACTTGGTGAAAAATTAGTAGGTTCTTATCACAGATTCACCGGTCTTGGGAAACATGATCCGGGTGATCCGAAAAGCTATTTAATATTTGATATCCCAGATGTTAGCCCGTGGCCCTCTGAAGAAAGTTATCCTGGATTTCGTGAATCTGCAATGAAATTATTCAATGATTTAACATGCATACATAGAGCGTTGATACCAGCACTTTTCGATAAGCAGGATATACAAGAATTCATAAATAAATATTTAGGTTACCAGTTTCACATGCTTTGGTACGACAAAACGTTTCATGGTAACAAGACCGATGAGTTTGGAAGGATAATTAGAAAAGACGTTCATAAAGATCAAACATTCTTGAGTCTTTTTTATGATGTCAATCAATTTGAATTCATCTTGAATGGAAAGAACTATAGAACTGAACTCCCGCCGAATTGCGTAATGGCAATTCAAGGAGAAGGCCTTCAGGAACTATTCAATGCTTCTTACGGATTACAGACAGAGGCTTTAAAGCATTGGGTTGTGTCAAGAAACTCTGAAGAATATGGTGATAGATATAATGGAACTCTGATACCAAGAGATTACTTTACACCCAATGAGCTAATGTTCCAAATCAGGAAATTTCTAAACCAAAGCTTCTCCTTCTGAAATCCTGCTTAAAGCCTGCCTAACAGAGGGCTCTAAGATTCTTAATATTTGTGTTATTATTCCTAACTCAACAATGATATAAGAGTAGACGTTTTTTATTTTTATGAATAATGCATTAGCTAACCCCAACGTAGATTTATCTGATTTAGCAATCAAGGCCGGGTTGGCGGATTATTCACCCGTTAGGGGTTGCATGGTGATTAAACCTTATGGATATGCCATCTGGGAATTAATTCAAAAAGAACTTGATGCTCGTATTAAAGAATGTGGACATGAAAATGCGTATTTTCCTCTTTTTATCCCGCAGAGCTTTATTAATAAAGAAGAAGACCATATTGAAGGTTTTGCTCCTGAATGTGCAGTAGTAACACACGCCGGCGGAGAAAAATTAGAAGAACCTTTAGTGGTGAGACCAACCTCAGAAACCATTATTTATCACATGTTCTCTAAGTGGATACAATCTTGGAGAGATTTGCCTTATTCTGTTAATCAATGGGCTAACGTTGTTCGTTGGGAAATGAGAACTAGAATGTTTTTAAGAACTACCGAGTTCTTATGGCAAGAAGGACACACTGCTCATGAATCCGCTGAGAATGCTGATAGAGAAGCTAGAAGAATGCTTGATGTGTATTATGATTTTATGTCAAAGGTCCTTGCTTTAGCTCCTTTAGTCGGAGAAAAAACGGATTCCGAAAGATTTGCCGGTGCACATAAAACGTATTCTTTAGAAGTTCTTTTGAGAGACGGTAAGATTCTTCAAGCTGGAACTTCTCACCACCTTGGTCAAGGTTTTGCCAAAGCATTTGATATACAATTCCAAAATAAAAATAATGAATTGGAATATGTCCACTTAACATCATGGGGAGTGTCCACTAGACTCATTGGAGCTATTATACTTGGGCATCAAGATGACAAAGGTTTAATATTACCTCCCAATGTTGCCCCTATTCAAGCAATCATAATTCCGATATATAAGAATGAAGAGCAAAAAGAAAAAGTTCACAGTAATTGTCAAGCAATTCAAAACGAATTAAAAGTACTAGGAATAAGAAGTAAAGTGGATTTTAACGATCAAATTACCCCGGGTGCAAAATTCAACGAATGGGAATTAAAAGGTGTTCCAGTTAGAATACATGTAGGACCTAGAGATGTCGATAATAATGTTGTAGAGATTGTAAGAAGGGACACTTTAAGTAAAATTAAAGATATTACGAGGTTGGGACTAGGAGAAAAAATCAATGCTCTACTAATTGAAATTCAAAACTCGCTTTATCAAAGAAATTTAAATTGGAGAGAAGAGAATACGCATGAAGTTGACTCTTTTGATGAAATAAACAAGGTCTTGGATAAAAAAGGAGGGTTTCTTAAAGTCCATTGGTGTGGAAGCCAAGAACATGAATCAAAGATAAAAGAACAAACTAAAGCCACTATTAGAATTAAGCCCTTTGAAAAAATTGATGGTGGAGGAAAATGTATCGTATCCGGTGCGCCATCTAAAACAAGAGTTTTTATTGGAAGAGCCTACTAGTTAACTAAACGCAAATTAAAAAGAAAGTCTATTTAAATATTTTTTCTTTAAAACCTCTATACAAATCCTGAATAAAAACCATGGATTGCCATGTACATATCTTTTGAATAATCTTTTAGGTTCTACTATAAATCTGAATAACCATTCAAGTCCATTATCTCCCATCCACTCAGGGCACCTAGCTAAAGCACCAGTATGATAATCCAATGTAGCTCCAAGTGACAGGATTAATTTTACATTTAATTTTTCACGATGTTTTTCTCCCCATATTTCTTGCAAAGGTGTGCCAAAACCTAGTATCAACATATCCGGTTGAATTGTATTAATTTCTTCGATTACCTTCGCTTCTAATTCAGGATCTTTATGAATAAAACCATGGTGCATTCCAACAACCTTATGGTTGGGAACTCTCTCATCAAAAAGTTTATTGGCAGTATCTATTACTTGCTGAGTATTGCCGAGAAAATATATTGTTTGGTTTGCATCAGAAACCATTTCAATCAGTTCAAATATCCAATCAGCAGCTGTAAGACGAGTTGGTAAAGGTTGTCCTAACATTTTAGAAGCAACAACTACCCCAGCTCCATCAGCAAAAATGCAAGTGCCATTATCTAAAGCATCTGTATATTCTTTATTTATTTGAGATGTATTGAAAGCATTTACGTTCATGGGAAGCACAATCTTAGTCTCACCTGAGTAAGATTTAATCTCCTCTATCATCCTCTGTACCAAGCTTTGATAGTTAGGAAATGCTGATAATTTATGCCTCTCGATAATTGAAAAATCTTTTGGGAAAGGATCTACGTTTTCTTGATTCAAGTTCATCTGAGGTTTCATAGGTTTTATTGATCTAAAAGGATTATTGGGGTTGTTGCTGAATTTAAGACAGAAGTAAATGGTGAAAGAATTCTATTCACCTGTTCTAAAATCCTTCCGGCTTTGTAAATCTTCAGTTCAGGGATATAAACAATGTCATTAGGATGAAGTAATACATCATGCTTTTCAGCATTCACCATAAAAGTCTTGAAAGTATCTTCATTATAAAATCTCCTAATAACAACCTTTTTCTTATGTGCGTCACGAGAAAAGCCTCCAGCCTGAGCAATAGCTGAATTTAAGTATGGAGACAGTCCCTTAATAAAATGCACATTAGGTTCTTCAACCCATCCTATAACTCTCACAGGGAAATCTTTGGGGGCTATAACAGAGTTGATGATAGTTAAATAATCTTCCTTACTCATCATCTGCTGCTGTTTTGGGGATAAGAATGGAATATGAATTCGATCGTTGTATTCGATCCAAACATCCTGTGTGGGATCTTCTCCGGTTAAAGCTTTTAGTAAGTTAACTTTAATTGTTTTCTCATTATGAGTTCTAGTAACCGTCACATTTTCAAGATCAGCATTAAATCTCACTCCACCACCATAGTGCAAAATATTGAGTATTCTCATACTCAACCTGGCAAGTCCATAGTTAACTTCGGTATCGTGAGGATTTCCATGATAAGTAGCTATTTCAACCATTCCTGGATTCATTACAGCGCCAGATAAGAATGCAACACCTGGGTGATTACGAGTAACTCCTAGCGTAACTTTAGGATCAATAACATACTCAGAGATTAAGTCTTCAAGCATCTTGGTTACATCAAGAATCGTCTTACCCGCTACTCTAAAAGAACCAAGAGGCTCAAATGAAGCATATCCATCTCTTGTAACTAAGATACCACTCTGCTTAAATTCCTTAGGATGAACAAATTCCTTGTAAGCTAAAGTATCACCAGGCGCTATTCGGTAGAAATCTGAAGATGAATAGTTATTCTTATCAACACCGTCCACCTTCCTTTCATTATTTTCTGAATCTGCAAATATTTCGCCTTTTAATGGCTTCTGAGAGTTGCTTATATTTTTTGGAGAATTAACATGATTACTACTTAAATAATGCTTTTCAGATTTTTTATCAGAGCTATTTTGAGAATGCAACTCTAGAGGTGAAATTACAACAATCAAGCCAAAGGTAAAGAAGAAAATTAACTTTAAATATGCACCACTTAATTTCATAATAAAGTATCTACCTTGATAAAAGGCATTACCAACCATCCAACTACGTATTTTTCAAATAGAGTCTATCGACAGAAAGTTTGTTTTTTATTTTGATAAAGCAATATTGAGTATGAACTGAAATCCATCTCAAAAACTCTTCTAGGTCATTTGGATTAAACCAAACAAATAAGGTTTTAAGGGAATTCTCCTCTTGGAATATTTTCAAAGTACGTACTCTATTTAAATTAATTATTTGTTTTGCTTAAAAGCTACATAACAAATAGGGATATTGGATTAAGAAAATCTCTCAAGGAGCTTGGTATAAAACTTAGCTCCAATGAGCATTTGTCATATTTCATTAAGACAAATGCTAGATTATTTTTTCGAATTTTTATTTTTCTAGCAGTATGGTTTCTGGTCTATGCATTTCTAACATATGAGGCTACTTATCAATCATCAGCAAAATTAATAATTAGAAATTCTGCAATTACCGAAAATTATCTTGTAGCTAATAGACAAAACTATTTATTAACCACTACAACCGGTTTGAGAGACCCTGTATTAAATACAATGCACGTTATTGATTCAGCGTTGATCGTTGAAAGGCTGTGGGAATACTTTCAAGAAAAACACCCCGAAGAGCTTGAACGTCTAAAAATAAAAAATAAAGAGGAATGGATGAAATTCAACGGCAGTTCCTCTAAAGGGTGGTGTCGCTTCCTTAATGCAAAAAATATATCTTCAACCGATGTAATAACTGCATCTTTCACTTGGACAGATCCCATTATTGCAAAAGAAGCTTTAGAAGTAGCCGTAAAAGCATTCCAAGATAAGAATTTAGAATTAAACAAACTAGAAAGCAAAAGAAGAAGTCGGTACTTAGATAAGCAAGTTCTTGAGATTGAGCAGCAAGCTGAGCAAATAAGAAGAGTAAAAAGTCGATTCAAACAAAAAATCAATATTGCAGATCTTGGTGAAAAGTCAAGAAAAATGACCAATCTCAGAGAAGAAATCGCAAATAAACTAAGTGACACACTCTCTCGAGTAAAAGGAAGAGAAGCAGAGGTCAAAAGGTATCAATCACTCATAGGGCTGACTCCATCAGAAGCCGTTGATGCAACCGCTTTAGGACAAAATAAAACTTACGAAAAACTTAGGGATGAAATATATAAAGAGTATGGAAACTTAGGTTTACTAAAAGCAACATACACAAACAAAAGCCCTAAGGTAAAAGAATCTCAGCAGAGACTTTCTGCATTAGAACAACAGTTAAAAGAAGAAGCTAAAAAATCAATAAGCTACAGAAAAAAAAGCAACTTCAAAACACATATTGCTGACTTTGCAAGAGGACAACTCGTTGAAACAATGAGCAAATCTTATGCAGATGCAATTTTCCTCAAAGAAAAAGCAAGAATTCTAAAGGATTATCTTGGCAAGTTAGAGCAAGAAATCATGGATATGCCCGAATATGAAAGGCGACTGGACGAAATCAAGGAAAAAGAGAAATCTCTCGATAAATCCTTAGACATTCTGAGAAGACAACAAATAGAAGCGCACTTAAAAGAGAATGAAACATTAAGTAGTTTATTTATTATTGACAATCCAGATCTCCCTGCTAAAGCTCTATTTCCCAGCATGAAGCATCAAATTGCAATTGCTTTAATATTGAGTATAGTAGTCGCCTTCTTCATCCTAGTTGTATTTAACCTCATTAGGTTTAGTGGGTTTCACTTAGTTAAATTCTTAGATAACAAGATTAAACGCTTAGAGGGAGACCGAATTAAATACAGTGGCGATTCAAATGAACTCAGGACAGAATTGAAAGATCCAACAGGAACAAAAACTCAAACTAAAAAGAAAAACCTCGATGGATTAGTTAATGAACTCGATCAAAGTAAAGAGGTGAAAGGTTTTCTAGAAAAATACGGTTCTAGCAAATTAATTGAGTTCCTAAGACATTCCATTGGTGACAATAAAACCTCAATAATTGACTCAGCTGACTCATCGAATAGAGACAAGTAAAGATGAAAAGCTTAAACCCCTATATTTTGTATGACTTACAATTCATTTTGAGGCAAATAATTGGTTTTTTATCAAAAGAAAAAAACAACTGGCTGTATCCTGCAGTTTTAGCCTTCTGCTTATCTATTTTGGTTTACGGTGCACTACCGCTTTTGGGGCTCAACCTCATAACAACAATCTTATCTCCCAAAACAATATTCTTATTGATTATTGGTCTCATTGCTCTAGGAGTATTTTCATACATTTTATTTTTATGTGTTAAATACCCTGAGCAATTCCTTCAAATAGTCACACTCTACTACGTACTTACGATTTGTGTATTAGCTTTTTTGCTGAAGAAAGCCAAAGTACTCCCTGGATCATCATCTCCATTTGTAATAACAAACTTTAGTTCTTTAGAATTAGTAACTATTTTTGCCATTCCCGCAATCCTCATTGCCGCTCCACACATATTTGGAATTCTAAAAAGATTTCCTTACATCATCTTTCAAATTCTATTCATAATCATTTTCATTATTTACTTAAACTATCACAACACAGATTTCCCATTTCCAATTAGGTGGTTAGAAGGAATACCGAATCCTGAAAAATGGAGGCTTTATTTAGTTCAATACACAATGCTTTGGTACAGCCTCTTACTAAGCATAATAACCGCTGCTATATTTCATAAAACTTCATCTTTCCACGATGTATTTGACAGATTCAATAAAGCTCTAATAATCTTCTATCTCATTGAAGCGATTGTTACTCTCCTTGGAGTTCCTTTGGGAATGTTTCAACAAAACGTTGACGGTCACGTAAGATTCAAATCACGCTTCATACATCCAAACGCTTATGGTCACCATTTAGCAATTTTTCTAGTCTATTGCCTGGGAATTACTCTTTACTACCAAAAATTACAAGAAATTGGAATTAAGAGATTTCCGATCCCACAATTGGTTCTTTGTTTCACATTAAATATGGCTGCTTTCTTTTTAGCGCTTTCTAAAGGAGCCATATCTTTGTCTTTTATAAGTATGTTTGTGATTCTATTGATTAACTTTCCTTATTTAATTAAAAATTTAAAACTTGTTTTTCAAGCAATAGGCGCAATTATAGGCTTAATTCCAGTCGGCTTACTGATAATACAAGTCACAAAGGAAGGAGGGTTGATAGGTTATATAGAACTAACAATGGCAAGAGTAGGAGATACAGACAGCTTTGATTGGCGAACTCAAGCCTGGGCTAACTTGATGAATAATTTATCGGATCCAATAATAGGTCACGGTTTAACTTCCTCCAGCTTATTGCTTCACCACATTAGTTACCACCCAAAGTGGAACCCGCTGCCTTTGGTAATAATACACAATACTTATTACCAATTAATTTACGATATGGGAATTATTGGTCTCATATTTTTCTTCATACCGTTTGCACTCATCATAATAAGTTCAATATTCTTCTTTATTGTTCTTTATTCAAAACATTCCTATGTATTACCATTATTCGGAACTATCATAGGAACAACCATGTACTACTTACTGTCAATGACTATTGATGAAGTTAACTTATACGATTTACATATACTCTACTGGCCCTTTGTAACTATAATCTACGGTGTATTTTTAAAAATCATGAGCGATGGCAAAGCGGCTGTGGAACAATAAAATGAGGCTTATAAGATTATTATGAGATTGCCTTCTCTCAAAACACTAAACTTAAATACAAATGATTAAATTTTGTCCTAGATGTGGAAAAAAAAGTTTTTCAAGATCCAAATCTCACAATCAACCAGAAAACCAAGTTAAAGACTTCAAATGCAGCGAATGCAACTTTCAATATTTTCACAATACAGCGGCAACAGTTGGAGCAGCAATAAAATACAAAGACAAAATTCTACTCACCTCTAGAGCCTATAACCCAGGGAAGGGAATGCTGGATTTACCTGGAGGCTTTGTAGACTATAACGAAAGTCTTGAAGATGCTTTAAGAAGAGAAATTGAAGAAGAACTAGGAATTACAAATTTAGGTGATATGAAGTATTTATTTTCTTTCCCAAACTCATATGATTACGCTGACATTACATACAGAACCTTAGACAGCTTTTTTGCAATTAACCTAAAAGAAGAACCACAGATGAATCTTAGCGATGAAATTTCAGATGTCTCTTGGATGAATTTAGATAAAATAAACCTTGAAGAAGTTGCATTTGACTCGATAAAAAATGCAATTGTCGCGATACGTAATAAGCAAATTTCACCTATTAGTCAATAAGAGCGAAGCACGTAGAATTTTAAATAGTCAAAAGAAGCTTGTTTTTTTAGCAATGAAGTTAACAAATCACTGCTCTTAGTTCTTCAGGTGGGCTTTTATCGGTTGAATTGTTAGTTCATTCAATTGGATTAATTTGATATCTGTTGATTCAACCAAGTAGAAAAACGACTAGTATTTATCATGAAGTAATTCTTCTCTTTTGCCCATTTAATTAAATCGTCAGATACCTCTTTCATTCTCTGAGCATTGATAGCTCCATATCCTCCTCTTCTTTTTGCTTCTTGTTCTAATTCATTAATTATTAAATTTTTAGGAACCTCACTAGCTTCTTCTTCTCGTTGGATAGCTAATCTTTCGGTAATTTCGGGTATCAATACTTTTTCAAGATACTTGCTGGAAAAGCTCACTGGGTCTGCTGTCTCTCGAAGTAAAAGTTCATAAGCAGCAGAAGTAAGTCTTATATCATTATCTCTAAAATACGCTTTTGTAGCGGTGCTAACGGCCGCTCCATGGGGAGAAGCAAACGATGTTCCTTGTGCAAATCTATCACCTTCATATTGCTTAGTGGGCTTAAATATTGACCACGGATTAAGCCAAAAGGAATAAGCCAAAGAAATAATGTTCAGACGCGGTTCTGCAAAAATTATATTTTCCCCGTTACCAAAAACATCGGGCAAGGTTTCCGGATCACCACTACCTTCAGACGTAAACTCACTTATAATATTTCGCCCACCTTCAACTCTATGAGAACCATAAAAATGCAACCTTGGGTGACCTGCCAATGACGCAATTAAATTAGACAATCCTAAAACATTGGCATTTCTAGCTGAATTCGCATAATTACCCATATTTCCATAAGAAACGTGAATAGAGATTTCTTTAGCCCTATTATCTGAAACTTGATCTGCGTATTTTAGTACTGAATCCCAGGAGCTATAAAGATCAGATAAATGACCTTCTTCGATATTTTCACTCCCATGAGATCTATAAAGTTTCTTCAAAGCATCTCTAAACAGTTGGGCTTTCTCTCTCTTATCAGCAATTTGATCGCGTATAGTTGTGTATTCACTGGAGTACGCATAATCATTATTAAAAAACGCTCTAACTTCATGAAAAAAGTTCCCAACTTGCAAGGCAGACATACCAAGAAGACTTGCTGCACTTTGAACCGCAATATTCAGCTTTCCTGGCTGATCTGCTGATAAAGAAACGTTAATGTCTTCTGCTCCATTATTAATAGCGTCTCTAACTGCCAAAGCAATAGAATCAACAATAGGTTTTGAACACTCGTTAAGTTTTTGAATATTCATTGAAGAAGGATCTTTTTCCCCTTGTTCAAAGAATTCTTCTAATTGTTTATAAGCATCTTTTGGAATATCAGGCTTTACAAAGACTAAGGATTTTACCGCACCGGATGCACCGCCGGCAAATATATCAGATACTCTTGTACCATGATCTGGATCCGCATCTAAAGGTATTTTTCTAAGATAGAAATCACCAGGGTTCTCTTGCCCAGAAAGAATGACTTTAATATCCTTTGGAATATTCTGTGTAGTTTGAAATGGTTTAGAACCTGAATCTGAAAATTTCCCTTTCGCTGAGGTTTGATCAACAACCCCAATCACTGATTTATTCTCTGCGCTACCAAATCCTCTAAGAAGTTCTCCAGGTCTTATAGAAGCTGTTTTTGAATTCTTCCTTGCAGCACCCAGAGCAGTTAAGAAAATTGAGAGGCTAGAAACAACATTATGAAAAGGCCATAAAGCCCTATTTTTGAATGGAGAATCCACGAATGGAACATCTATCCCAGGTACATCCCACATACCTCGATCTCCAATTTTATTAATAATCTCATCAGTAAATTTCACACTTTCAGCAAAAAAATCAACGGACTTATCCATTGGGGATCTTGAAATAAGTTCATGCTTAGGAAGTTCTTCTAAGCTGGCTAAGTGTTTTGCTGACCAATCAGTTATAAATTGAGTATGGATTTGAGTAACTAAAACGCTTGTAATCCCAGCTAGAGCCAGGTTTTTTGCTACTGAGTCATATCTTTTCTTGGGTTTTACAGCCTGAACATCTTCATAATTTTCATGTTTAGAGAGCCTTCCTCCCAATAAATTTTCTTTACTTAAATCTCTTGATAAGCGTTTTAGTTTTTTGCCTTCTGGCTTAAAAATCTCTCCGGCTTCTGCTGCTGCATATTTAATATTTTGTTTTAAGCGAGGGGCTATGCTTGAAACACCCTTGGAAGTCTCTATTTTTTTTACCACTACATTGAAAAAGAAAACATGTCAGAAAATCTTAGATTTTGCGTAGATACATTGTCAATATAAAATTCAACCTACTGTCCAGTGGATCCAACAATTTTTCACAAATTTTTCTTTGTCCATTTATAAATGGAACAAAAGTAAGAATGTATTTCTACAAATCATTGATTGAGTAGGCAAAGTCATAGACTGCCTTTTTCTTCGAACGAAATACTGACAACTGAATAAATATTTTTTTATAAGTGAATTTTTGAAGTTCTAGCCAGCAAAATTAGTTAAAAACAAAAGCAACAGATCTCAAAAAAGTAAATTCAAAAAACACCTACCTAATAAACCAGTACAAACTATTCATTAGGTTTCCGAAATATTCTTTTAAATAGTCGAATATTAAAAATTAATCCACAAACTGGGTATCTCTTAATTATTAATGCTTGCACTAAATGCACTCGCAAAATATTGAAATTAATAAATTACTTAAAAGAAAAATTTAAAAGCAGCCAATTATTGCGGAACACTTTTGCAATGTTTATTGGCCATGGGATGAGAATAGTCTTGCAAGCGTTTTATTTTATTTTAATAGCCAGAGGCTTAGGAACTGACGGATACGGAGCCTTCGTGGGGGTTGCATCTTTAGCATGTATTTTAGCTCCATTTTCCAGCTGGGGTAGCGGACATATTTTAATTAAGCATGTAGCAAGAAATAGAGACAAGTTTAAGGTTTATTGGGGCAACGCACTCTTTGTTACAACCATCTTCAGCGTTTTACTGACGCTATTCATGGTTTTTTCAGCTAAATTTCTCTTTGCTCAATCAATAAGTCTCAATGTAATACTAGAGATTGCAATTGCTGACCTCTTTTTTGCAAGAATTTTAGATTTATGCAGTCAAGCTTTTCAAGGATTTGAAAGATTGAACTTAACTTCTACAATTCAGGTCTTAGCTAATTTATTTAGATTTTTAGCAATTTTAGCTTTAACGCTTTCTGGACTTCCCCTTGAGGTAGAAATGTGGACCAAGTTTTATTTATGGGGTTCCATTCTTAGTACTTCTATTTCTTTATTTTTAGTTTCCTTCCATTTAGGTCTTCCTTCGATCGATTTTAGAGAAATGTTTAGGGAATTAAAAGAAGGGCTTTATTTTTCAATCAGCGTTTCAGCTCAAAACATATATAACGATGTTGACAAAACAATGCTCGCAAAGCTTTCAACACTCAATGCCACTGGTATTTATGGCGCAGCCTATCGAATCATTGATGTATCTTTCGTACCAGTTCGCTCACTTTTAGCAGCAAGTTACTCCAAGTTTTTTCAACATGGGCATGAAAAAGGCCTTAAAGGTAACCTAGAGTTTATGAAAAAAATATTGCTAATTCCAATTGTGTATTGCATTGGAATCGCAATATTGATGAGTCTCTGTGCACCGCTAATTCAATTAGTTTTAGGAATGGATTTTAAAGAATCCTCTAAAGCTCTTCAGTTACTCTGCTTAATACCGCTACTCAAAACCCTTCATCATTTTGCAGCAGACTCACTTTCCGGCGCTGGTTACCAAGGCCTGAGGAGTTTTGTCCAAATATCAATAGCAATTTTCAACGTATTAATAAATTTATGGTTAATTCCAAAATATTCCTGGACTGGAGCAGTTATTTCAAGCCTGATTTCGGATGGTTTATTAGTAATTACTTTATGGTTAATTCTGTCATTTTACGTAAACAAAGAAAAAACACCAATATACACAGAAGCAAAAGTTTCATAGTCAATTGAATAGCCTGGGTATATTTGCTTCATGAAGGGATCTTACAAGAACAAAAAAGTTTTAATATACAGAGAGGATTTATTACCCCCCTCAGAAACATTTATAGCGTCTCAAGGAAAATGTCTTTCTCATTACCAATGTAAGTTCTCAGGTAAAAGCTTCAAAGACAATAGATTATTAGATAAGTCTGAAGCATTAACAATGGATGAATATATTCCTAAAGCCTTAAAAAAATTTTGGAATATTCCATTTAAATTATTTGGTCTATGCCCCTCCGGTTTTGAAAAAGAATTGTTGAATTTTTCACCGAGTTTAGTACACATTCATTTTGCAAATGATGCAACTTGGTTTATGCCAATGAACAAAAAATTGAATGTGCCAATGGTTGTTACAATCCACGGCTACGATATCCTGGTTAAAGAAACAAAAGGTAGTCTCGCCTATTCAATCTACCAAAGACGTTTTCAAGAATTATTGAATTACACGAATACTTTCATAGCGGTATCCGAATTCACCAAAAACAAACTGATAGAAAGAGGGTGTCACAAAGATAAAATCAAAGTACATTACATTGGGGTGGATACAGATAAATTTCAAAGAGACAAAGAAATATTGCCTGAAGAAAATAGTGTTTTATTTGTAGGGAGATTGGTTGAAAAAAAAGGTTGTAAATATTTAATTGAGGCAATAAGTAAAGTACAAGAGAGAATACCCAATGCAAATTTAACTATCATTGGAGATGGTCCGCTCAGAGAAAACCTTGAACAACTAGCAAGTGAAAAACTTAAGAATTATAAATTTTTAGGTTCTCAACCTCCACAAGAAATTAAACGTCATTTAAATAAAACCAAAGTTTTTTGTGTTCCCAGCATTGTTGCAGATAACGGTGACGCCGAAACTTTTGGAATAGTCTTCATCGAAGCTCAAGCAATGAATGTTCCTGTGGTCAGTTTTAAGACTGGTGGTATTCCAGAGGCAGTTAAAGACGGTACAACCGGTCTTCTCACAGAAGAAAAAGACATTGATGGATTAGCAAGTAGAATACACAAATTACTTTCAGATACTAATTTATGGAGTCGAATGAGCAAAGAATCAAGAGAATACGTGGAAAATAACTTTAATCTCCAGAGACAAACCCAAAAACTTGAAACAATTTACGATGAAATAATTAGTAATTGAGGCTATCGCTTAAAAGCTTTTCAGGAATTGTTAACTTGTAAATTATCACCAGCTGCAGCTTCAAAATGCTTAAGGAATAACAAATTTCATTAATTCAAGAAACTCTCGCTCCTTTATTAACTGGAATAATAATATCAATAGGGGAATTATTTTCAGTTGTCATTGCTTCAAGCAATTGAGTATTTATTGGCTCATAGAATCTTCTATACATAGATGTATAAAGCTCTCTATTAGAGATATGTTTGACTCCTTTTTCTAATTGCCGAGCAAAGAAAGATGCTTCTTTGGATAAATCTTCCTTTAAAGCAGTTCCTGATCTTAAATGCGGTCCAAGTAAATCTTGATAAACACTTAGATAAAGACCGGAGTCAAAGCCTTTGTCATTAGCTACTTTCTGAATCTTAACAGGAATATCGTTGGAACAAAGCCGACTTAAAACAATTGCAGACCACTCATCTCCTATGAAAGTAGCTGACTTTGGAACTTTGAAGCTTCTTTTATAACCAAACGCATTAGTTTCTTCATCTATTATTTGATATTTCTGTAAGTATTTTATAAATCTTTCTTGCGCATCAGGAGACAGGCATCCATGTATTACATGACCTAATTCATGGTATGAAGTAAGGCCGCTTTCTATTGAACTTTCTTTCCCATTTTCACCCATTATATAAAAGGTTAATTTAGACAAAAACACATCTGAAATGGCTACTGATAATGCCAAATTACGAGCATATTGCTTAGAAATTGTAGATTGACAAAAGTGGGCACGTTTTTTCAGATACTCTTGTTTGAGCAATTTAAGTGCTTTACTATCAAAAGACAGTTTTATAGTTCTTATAAATGGTGGTTCTGCCTTGTCTCTTATATTATGAACATTAGCATTTTCTATTATTCGAGCAGCTTTTGTTATTTCGCTTTGAATAACCTCGATAATTTGGCCATTTTTTAAAGCTGTTTCAGTAGCCACAGGGTCCAAAATATGAGTATTATTAAATTTACTTTTTTCAGCTTTTTCAGTTTTAGCAGCAAACCCACCAAGAATCTTTACTTGCTTCTTCGATTGCAATATAAATTTCTGATTTGTATTAGATAAAATTTTCATTTAGTTAGCCTAAGTTTCACAAATTTTAATAAGATAGACAGCACAATATTGTACATACTTTACATAATTTCAATTTACGCAACATCAAAAGTTAAATGCAACCGTTAGTAGAAAAATGAAAAAGAGTTAAGGAGAAGAGGGTGCTCAAATTGGTTTATTTGAAGTGTTAAAAAACAAAAGCCAAAA
>JAAUYI010011632.1_pt1 | contig 16938 bp, 13 predicted proteins | sample 7278041 | NCBI WGS metagenome assembly JAAUYI01 (sample SAMN14350216, study PRJNA611818) | marine sediment metagenome | isolation source: surface marine sediment (0.6m) | place: French Polynesia: Moorea | collected 2018-08
AAGAGAAAGATTATCAAATTGAAGAATGGTTGATAGAAATAGCGATCACGAATAGGAGTTTGAATCTAGCGAAAGAAGTTAATAAACTTTCTCCCAATTGGTCAGAAAAGTTCAAAACTTTGGTGGGTTCTCAATAAACAGCCGAACGAGTAAAGCGGTAACGGTTGGGGAGTTGGGATAACAAAGATGGTTAACTTGGGGTGTGGTTTTCGATGATAACTAGCAAAATAGTGCGGTTTTTTAGCTGTGTCTAGGACTGTTTAACCATTATCCAGAACAAGATGGTTAACTTGGGGGGTGTTTTTTTAATCGTCGTCAGTGGTGTCTGATGGAGGAGTATCTGAGACTGGGGTATCTGATGATGGAAAATAACGACGTTGAGAGGGGGGTTTGTGCCACCCTGTGAGTTCTAATAGGTAATCATCAGGGTTAAGATTAAGTCGAGAAGCCCATTGATTTATTTGGCTAGAAGTTAGGTTAATCTTTTTACAAAGGTCGGTTTTTGTTAGACCTTCACTGATTTCTAGATCAGAACAAGTAAACTCTATGTTTCCTCTAGGGATGTCTTCAAATTTCTCCTTTAGAGAGGATAAGCCTGTATTTATAAGAGCTTGTCTGAGTTGGTCAATCTCAGTTCTTAGGGACTCTATCTCATCAGTAAACTCAGATTCTTGTTCAGCGACGGTAGCAGATAGGTCGTCTATTTCGGTAGTTTTAGCTTTCAAGTTTTTGACTTCTTCTTCAAGGTTCTCTGGTAGCACTTCGGTAGGAATATTCCCCTCAAGGTAATGCTCAAGGATAATAACTAAGGCTTGAGACACCTTTTTTATTTTGTGAGTCTTCATCCAGGTTTCTAGACTGCTGTATAGGCTTAAATCTAGATATGCTGTGACTTTAGCGTGATTCTTTAGCCATTCGTTGGTAGCCATTACTCTTTTATCTAGGATAGGGTAACTTAAAGTCCTCTCTAGTTTAACTAATTTACCTTAAATTAAGTTACTACATAAAATATAGTGGAATACTTTTTAGTTAAGTAATGCACTACTAAAAAGTATAAATTACAAAGTAAGGTACTTATTTAAGTAAGTTATTAATTTTAATACACTACATTAATAGTAGTATAGCACTAAAATAAGTAATAAGTTCGTTTATAAAAATTAACTACGTAGTATAATACTGTAATTAACTTAAGTAAAATAATTTAGAGTAGTGAGTGTATATTAAATATTGTTGTATAATACTTAATATAAAATAGTAATTTACTTTAAGCTACTCTAGTAAACTACTGATGCTGAAATCTTTAGAGAAAGGTCGTGGGAGGGTGTTGTCGGTGGGATTAATTGTTAGGGATGATCATGAGTTGGGGATCATAGTAATGTTAATTAATTTTTAAAAAGCTGTTTGAGACTGGGCGGAGCGAATGAAGCTCCCGCGGAATTAGCGGAGTACAGGTGAAAACAGCACACAGGGGGTATGGGGGGAGACATCCCCCCATATAAATAACATTTGCTTTTTTGAAGAAATATTAATATACGTTAAATTTTTTATTAAGATATAAAAATTTATTGGATTTTATTTTCTAAAATTTGAACAAATTTACAACATAAATAACGTCTCCTCATGAAATTGTCTAAAATCTTATTAAGTATTACTCCTTACCGTTACCTTTCTTTATTAGTAAGTGCTTTGTTAATTTCTTTTTCAACTATAACGCCAGTTCAAGCAGCAATATTCACTCTTTTAAAAGGCGAAAGAGATGGATTTGATACAAGTAATCAACCTGAAGAACCAATGCCAAGTAGTGGTTCACTTCTAAGATTAAATAATACAATTGGAAAACCTTTAGTAGACTTTGATGATAATACTACTGATGGAGTTTTTCTACATACCTTTAATTTTCCTGAGATAGCTGGTGAAATTGTCTCAGCACATTTAGAGTTTCGAGCTAGAGGAATTGGTCAAGGATCTTTAGTTAATAATGATTCCATTAATTTATTCTTCATTAATTCTCAAGGTGAAATAATGTCAGGAGATCGTTGGGGACGTGCCTTTGGTCGCAGAAATGATGATCCTGGGTTAATTAATGATGATAATTTAATGCAAGAAGTATGGGATAATCAACAAGATGTTGTTTTTTCTCTGAATTTAGCGGAACTTCCTTTAAACCCATCCAACCCAAATTCAAGTGCTGAAAATATTATTCCTATGATAAATAATCTTGGATTTTTAGATATTCAAATTCAAGACGATACAGAAGTCGATTATGTACAGCTAACATTAAAAACATCGGTTCCTGAATCTAGTTCAATTTTTAGTTTATTAGCTATTGTGATATTCGGTTTAATCTCAAATCTTAAATTTGAAAAACGATGATTTTTGCTTATCCATGAAGTGGGCAACTTCAGATTAATTATTCAATTGTAATGTCATTGAGTAAGACGGATTGGCTATATAATTTAAGGCTAGTAACTTTACGAAAGGTTAATAAGTCTAAAAATCCAGGGTAGAGATGGCGTGTTGTTTTTGTTTATCTGTTACCCCTAAATAACGTTCAAGGGCTGCTAAGGTACGATGACCTGAGATGGCTTGAATGTGTCTAAGAGGGACACCAGCATCGCTCATCTGGGTCAAAGCGGTGCGTCGGAAGCTGTGGGTACTCACTCCTTCTATTTCTAGCTTTTTACAGATTCCTCTGAGAATGCGGTCAGCACTGGCTTTGTGGATGTGTCCCCGTCCGTGACGGCCTGGGAAGAGATTAGGGTTATATTTGTTGAGTGATGGGTATGAGTCTTGATATTCTTGTATATATTGAGTTAAACGGGGGTGTATATCGATTTCTCTAGTGTCTTGCTTCCCTTTGGTGTTAAAGCTGCGGATAACGAGTTTTTCCCTGATGCCTTTTATGCCGATCACATCACCATAGAAGAGGGTAACGGCTTCGTTAATACGGGCTGCTGCGTAGAGACAGATACCGAATAGGGCTTTATCTCTTGGATTAATGAAGCCAAGGGTGAATAATAGAGATATCTGATCAGGAGTGAGGATTTCAGCGCGGCCATAGCGGTTAACTTTCATAAAAGTATTGTACGCTGTCATACTTAACTTTAATAACGTAAACGCCTTCAAACCTCATTAATTGGTCATCGTAGACAATCGAGTTTAGATTTTCTTATGGTTTGACTTTAAAATACCTGAGTAGTTCTACTCAAAAGATAAGGTTTCCTTATATAGTAAAAAAAGAGGATTTGACAATGACCTCTCAAGTTATTTATCCCCACATTGAAAAGACTAACAATGATGATCCTGCCCACTTGAAACGGGTTCCAAGGGTAAGGGTGGCGCAAATTGTTATGGATTATTTGGCTTATGGCTGGTCCGTCGAAGAAATGAACCGTCAACATCCTTATTTAACGTTGGGGGAGCTTCACGCTGCTATGGCTTACTATTTTGATCATCAAGAGGAAATTGACAGCGAAATTAGAGCAGAATGGTCAGAAGCAGAAGAGGGTAGAGGTCAAGCATCACCATCGCCTTTTGTAATGCGTATGCGAGCTAGTGGGTTAATGTAATGGCGATTGGGCTTTATATGGACGTTCATGTTCCTATGGCCATAACGGAACAATTACGCCGTCGTGGTGTTGACGTTGTAACGGCCATTGAAGATGGGACGGCCACATTAGAAGATGATCAATTACTTGCCAGAGCGTCGGAATTGGGAAGGGTGTTATTTACCCAGGACATTAGGTTTAAGGCGTTGGCCGAAGATTGGCAACGTGAGGGGAAAGAGTTTGGGGGGTTGATTTTTGGTCATCAGCTACGGGGAACCATTGGGCAATTTGTTAAAGATTTAGATTTAATCGCTCAAGCTTCGGAGCCGGATGAGTGGGTTTCTGTTGTTGAGCATTTACCTTTTTGAATTACTGATCTCAAAGCAAGGTCGTTCAAGAGAGGGATTCCACGAATCAATTTTGAGAGCTAAATGGTGTGTTGTGAACAGGAAACAGTTGTGTCGTAACTAGAACACAACAGAATAGGACGTGAGAAATCCCTACTTCCACGTTCCAGAGACCAGATGGAAGTTAAGTTGATTCCATTTCCTCTTTCATTAATTCATAATTTTGCTTAACGGTTCTTGTCTTAGGATGGTCTTCTCCTAGGAGTTTTTTCCTCAGTTGAAGTGCTTGTAAATAGAGAGGTTTCGCTTCTGAATATCTTCCTTGATATTGGTATAATCCTGCTAAGTTGTTGAGACTTTGTGCCACATCTGGATGGTCTTCTCCTAGGAGTTTTTTCCTCAGTTGAAGTGCCTGTAAATAAAGGGGTTCTGCCTCTGAATATCTTCCTTGATCTGAGTATAATAAAGCTAAGTTGTTGAGGCTAGTTGCCACGTATGGATGGTCTTCTCCTAGGAGTTTTTTCTTCAGTTGAAGTGCTTGTAAATAAAGGGGTTCTGCCTCTGAATATCTTCCTTGATCTGAGTATAATAAAGCTAAGTTGTTGAGGCTAAGAGCTATGTCTGGATCGTCTTCTCCTAGGAGTTTTTTCTTCAGTTGAAGTGCCTGTAAATAAAGGGGTTCTGCCTCTGAATATTTTCCTTGATATTGGTATAATACTGCTAAGTTGTTGAGGCTAAGAGCCACAGATTGATGGTCTTCTCCTAGGAGTTTTTTCTTCAGTTGAAGTGCTTGTAAATAAAGGGGTTCTGCCTCTGAATATTTTCCTTGAACTCTATATAATTCTGCTAAGTTGTTGAGGCTAGTTGCCACGTATGGATGGTCTTCTCCTAGGAGTTTTTTCCTCAGTTCAAGTGCTTGTAAATAAAGGGGTTCTGCCTCTGAATATCTTCCTTGAGCATAGTATAATCCTGCTAAGTTGTTGAGGCTAAGAGCCACATATGGATTGTCTTCTCCTAATCTTTCTTGAACTATATTTAAACACTGTTTTCTCCAAGGTTCAGCTTCTTTATAAAAGCCTTGTCCTTCGTAAAAACGACTTATTCCGACATACGGCCAAGTTAAGTCTTCATCCTCTATCCATTTATTTAATTCTTTGGCTGTTACAGTTAAATGGGAAATAATTAAGGTTAATCCTTCAATATCAGTTTTTACAGGTTGTTCTGGTATTTCCTTAGCAATACTTGCCATTAATTGACAATAAGCTTTCTTAACTTCTATTACTAAGTTTGATCCCTCAAGTTTCTCTCTTAAATACTGATGAATTAGAGTATGTATCTCATAAACTTGATTACCTAAATCTTTAATTAAATTAGAATTGATTAAACTATCTTCTAAAATATCTTCTAGATCATCTTCATCTTCTATAGGACAAATTTCTTTAATTAACTCATAAGGAATTGGGGCTACTTCAAATAAACTCAAATAATAAGCTATTTCTTGAGATTCTTGTTCTAATTCTTGCCAACTGATTTCAAATGCTGCTTTGACTCCTCTTTGAGCCGTCATGTCTTTTGTTGATTCTTGAATACCTCTAACTTTTAATCCTTTATCTTTTAATCTGTCCCTATATTTCTTAATTGACCAATTTTGCCGACGCTTTAAAAACCTCGCTACTAATTCTAATCCCAATGGTAAATATCCTAAATCTTGGCAAAGTAAGTTAGCTTCTTTTAATTCTTTTTTAACTCTTTCCTGACCAATAAATGAAATAATTAAATCTAAAGCAGATTCTTCATCTAAAACTTCTAAAGCCAAAAGATTCATATTTTCTGCTAATTTTTTTTTTCTCGTAGTAATAATTATTTTAAAACGTTTTTCTTGTGGGGGAAGAAAGTCATAAATTTGTTCATAATCTCTAAGATCATCAAAAATAATTAAACTATCTTCTTGACCCCAAAGCTGCCAACAGTGTTTTACCCTATCTTCTAATTCTCCTTCTTCTAATACAGAAAGTTTTAGATAATCCTTAGAAAAATTCAGTATTTGTGTTCCTACGTTACCCTGATCTGACACATTGACCCAACAAATTCCTGATTTATAACTACATTCTTCTAAATCCTTATCCCTATCAACTAAAGCATACTGTAAAGCTAATTCAGTTTTTCCTACACCTCCCATTCCAGTTAGAGCAGAAATAGCAACCCTCCCTGATTTTTTTAGTTGTTTATCTAATGTTCTTAATGCTTCTTTTCTTCCTACAAATTGAAGCACACCATCAACTTGAGGAACACCACTTTTAGGTAAATTATTAGGCTTTCTTTTAACCCGATCCTCATCGGGCGAGTTTAGTCAAGAAATATTGATAGCCCCTGTGTTCGTATCAATAATAATAGACTTTTCTCCCTGATTAATAAAAGTCTTAATTTCAGGCTTAGATTTATTATCGTTAGCTATCTTTTCAGCTAACTTTTTAATCTCATCATCCTTTTCAATGGTTTCTGCCATTACTTCAATAACTTCTGGTAAAGCTTCAGTATTATTTGTAGTAGAAATAAGCTTATTCCAAGTTTTAGGGGCTTTTTGTTGTAACAGTTGAGTAAGACCCTTTAAAGTCCCATCTAGTGCATTTTCACCAACCTTAGTTAAGGCTCCTGTTAAAACAATAGTGACGATTCCAGCAATAGTAAGTGGTTCCATAAAACTAATTTCGACTAATTGAAATATAGCTAAGTATTCCTATAACTACTATTATGCAGTAAAAAATCACTTCTCAAGACTGAATAGATTAAAAGCATCTTTGATCACTTTAAGCCTGATGGCGATCGCTGGATCAAGCTACGCTCATGAGGAAAGAAATTGTCTTTTTTCATCTTCGACGACTTAATTTCTACTTTGATCAGTTTCCTAATGAAAGCTCACTGTACACGAACTGTACATAGAGTGTCACCAGCCTTTTATATTATTTTAATAATTATCTCTATTGTACTTACCATAATCATTACAGCGATTTTTAACTAAAGAGCCAAGAGCATTTGTAAGTTCAGGAAAAATCCCCATTTTTTCCTGACTTTTTTCAAGGGGATAACTGCTCTAAAGCAGTTATCAAGAAGCGAGCAGCATAATAACTTTAGAGTGGGATTAAGATCGGTGTCTCTATACTGTACCGTTACTGTATTGTAATATGTACCTGGACTGTACACAGACCGCACACAAACTGTACGGATGTTGACAGAAAGATTGGAGATTGATGCGACTTTTTCAAAAGCCAAAGCTATTAAGCTTTAACTAATTTATTTATTCTCTGAACCAAGAGATATCATTTTTTATTCATACAGATCATTTGTGATGTCCAAAAACCGTCTCTTACCCGTCAACGCTCTTCGCATAAAAAGGCTGTAACTCATGTATGAAGGTACTTTGAGACGTTTTTTGTCCTTCTCTGAATTTCACCTTGTTAATTCAGACTTGCTCTGGATGTGTCGGGGGAATTTTTTAGGCTGAAACCTTGACTAGAAGCACTTTTCACCCCTCTGTTAGAAGGAGCAGAATTCTTGGCACAAACTACCCCGTCAGAAAACCGTCGTAATCACGTGCAATATCCGTCACAAACCTGTACATTACCCGTCACAAATCCATCCATTTTCCCAACTCATTCCCCTCAGTAAGCCCCAAAACTTTCTAATATTTTTCCCTGCACACTACTCCCAACCCTTGAGAAAATTTCTATCTTGATTACAGTCCCTTTCAAAACTTTTCAATACTACAATTCGTAGTATAAATTTTCAATTTCCTTAACACTTAGTAAATGAATACTGAATGCTTATTTGTGACCAAATAAGTCAGTGCTAAAATTAAACAAGGGTGTATTTTATGGCAAATCAGAGAAATATTCTCTTAAAGTGCCTAGATAATCAAGGAATCGTTTTTTAGGGGTAAAACAAGATTTATAGGTTGATTTTGACTATCGATTTTCCGAGAATTACCAAGCTTGAAATGCAAGAAATGCAAGAAATTGCTTATTTATGCTCCAATAAGCTCTTTGATTTTTTAAAAATGCCCGAAAAACCCCCTCAAACAGTGACAAAAAAGCCGTCACCGTAGAGGAGAGCCAGCAGGCTCAAAGTCATACAGTTGCCACCTACCCAATAACTGGATTTGCTGCTGGTTGGGGGGCAAAACCCCCCAATCCCCCCATTTTCCAGTTTTATGTTTTGTTTATATGCGCTCCCATAAGAAACGTAAGGAAATTTATCATCTTTGTCAACACCCTCACCATTGGCTCACGATGTTGGTACAGTGGCAAGTGGTGAATCGGTACGTTCTCCACTAATCCACTGGCGATCGCTGTGGAATACGAATACCATTGGCTAAATTCCTCGGTTATTCCTGCCGTCGTATTGGATGGATATGGGGATGAGGATAGGGATGAGGGCGGATGGGAAAAGAATGATCGGGCGTTAAAAAGGTGGTTCTGGCAAAAATTCAAGCCAAACTTGATCTGAGTTGGGAGTAAAGAAGGCCAAAATGCCTAAAATTTGGAAGGCTTCATGAGGGCAAACATACCTGAGATAGTCGACGACATATTGCCAGCCCTCATTATGAATAGCTTTGATCATTTCTTGGGCTAACTCTAATGGCTGTAATTCAAGCCATTCGCGGATGGTAGCGTTTTCTACGGTGTCGGGTGTAATTATTCCAGTTCCTATATGGTCTTTATATAGGAACTGGAATATTTTACAAAAGTCCTTCCAAGATAGAGTATTAGCCCCTTTGAACAGCTTACAGATCCACCCTTGGCTCAAGCCTGTCCCTTGGGCTAAAGCTTTTTGAGTGATCTTTTGACCGGTGGCCACTAATTGCAGGCCGTATTTATACACAGCCCATTTATCCCGTTTCCTGCGCTTAACCATATCTGGGATATAATCAAACTCATCTTGATAGAGGACATTGATGCCCATTTCTTCTAGAAAGGCCAAATCTAATTTAGTCCCCACTAAATAAATAGTAAATTGTTGGTCTGGGTATAAGTGAGCGCGTGGCCGGCCAATTAATTGGATATATTCAGCCTGGGCTAACTCTTGGTAATACTCATCAAAGCCAACTGGTTTACCTTCGTCATCAAACTCAGGGTTAAATAAACAGACATACTCTGCCATTGCAGTCCCCATATTAATATAGGGTTTACCAAAGGAGGCGATGGCTTCTCGTCGGAGGTCATGATTACCCCCTCGGTTATGGTTAAACCAGTAATGTTCTATGTCTAAGACTTTTATATAATCTTGAAGGGCATAAAAGTTAATATCGTCGTGGAGTGACGAGAGTTTAGCCATAATTGCTTTAATACGCTCTATGGCATTTTCAGACCAATTATTAGACCCCATGCCCTCAGTTTCTACTGCTTTTACAGTGAGATTATTATAGATGGGGGTGTCTTCTCGAATCTCAATGATACTATTAGAATTAATGCCTAAATTAGCAGCTAAAGCTCTCTTATTTCCAGTGGCATCTAAGAGAACGGTTAAGCCCATTTCTCTGAGGATCTCCGCAGTTCTTTCATCAGGTTTAGTAATGGTAAAAGAACCTTTAGATAGGCTTAACGCCCCTTGAACACCATTCCAAACTTCGAGAAAATCGATTAACCAATTATTGGGTAAATCTTGGAGATTTTCCAAGGTCTTAGCATAAGCTTGTCGTTTAAATCCAGCCCTGGCTGTTTTGGCAATAGTCTGACTAATATTAAGTTTTTTGTAATCAATGGTTCCGGTAGTATCTGCTTTGACAAGTAAATCTTTAATGTTGGGGAGGAGTTGAGATAAACAATCGATAATTTCCCCTAAGTTTTCTGGTGGTTTGCCTAATTTTTCTAGAATTTGAAAATGGTTAAGTCCATGTCTAACTTTTTCGTCACCTGTTAGGTAAGGACGTAGGTTTAAAAGGGGTTTTAATACCTCATAAATCTCAGGATCTTTCAATTGTAGATCCATCAGGGTACGGTCAAAGTCCGTTAGTTTTCCTGTAATGAGAGTGGGGTTTAAGGTTCGACTGGCTTCTTCAATAAAAGCGACATCATTATGATAGTTTGAAGTTCCATCTTCAAGATAATCAACATCGGGGAATTGATAAGGGTGTAAGCGAAGAAGTTCTTCGTCTAAGGCTTTCAGTCTCTGATTTCTAAAGCCATAGCCATCCCCTGAACTACTGGCACATTTAGCAATGGTTTGGCCATCTTCTAATGTGTCTTTCATTTGATGATAGATACAAGAGGCACATAAGGGATTGGGGGCGTTATTAGTGGGGTCATTTTCAATGTCATAATTTTTATTCTTAAAGGTTAAGAATGATTTAGAAAGATGGCAGTTACTAGGCTCAATCTGGTTTATCCCTTGTAATTTGAAGCCGTGACCATCGTTATAAATCCCCAAGTGACGGGGGTTAATATCGGTGTAATTCTCTTCAACTGTCGGGGTAGAAACGTTACGATGATTGATGTCAACGTACCAAGTTTTACCGTGAGGATTTTTGAATACACCAGCGTCATGGGATTTGCCTAAACCCGTGGCGGTACTATCTAATATTGTTGTCCATCCTAAATTCTTTAATTGCCAAATCAGTTGATGTCGATGACCTTTCGGAAAGGTCATAATTGGGGGTTGCTTTCCTTCATAATTCTTAGGAGTTGGGAGGGCATCTCCTGGTTTAATGGCTAATTTCTTCGGAGGTGTAACTTGAGTTTTTTGAGCTTTTTTCGTGTTTAAGCCAAAGCCTTTTAAAGAGTGACTCAAATTTAAGAGTTTGGCTTTTAAACTATTAATAAACCCTTCGGTAGCGATGGCTTGTTCAATTTCGTCTTGTTCAATTTCCCATTCAAGATAAGCTTGATATTGGTCGGCATCTGGTTCAATGGGGGAGCAGCCCTCTGAATGGCGTTGTCTTTCTGGGAATTTAAAGCCGTGTTGTTGTGCTATCCAGAATAAAGTTCCGGCGGTGACTTCTCCCACTCTAAACCCTTGGATCTTTCTGGCAGGGTTCCAGCCCTTCATGGGGGGACTCCACCCTTCGGCAATGGCGATCGCCTCGGTGGGACCGAAGATCGTCGTTAAGGCCATGAGAACTCTTAACGATTCTTCATAAGTGCCGGTTCCTGGTTGCCGTGGTGGGATGAAGTTTAGGGCTTCTAAGGCTAAGGATTTAACTTCGTCGGGGTTTTGTTCGTTTACCCGTGCTAACGTCTCAATACGGCGTTTTTCCCTAGCTTCCCATTCGATTTTAGCCTGTGCTTTGGCAGAGTCAATCAAGGAAGCTGGTAAGGGATCTCCATCAAGGATAAATATTTCAGCTTGGCTATTACCTGCCCAATACCGTGAAGCATCTTTACAAGCCTCATCAGCCTCACCAAAATGCCCCAGAACAGCTTTAACTAACTGTTCGTAGGAGTCAATATCCTTAATGGGCTGATTGGCACTAAAGACGATTCTAAAGCGGTCACAGGGGGGGGTGTCTCCTTTGGACTTTTGGTGGGATGCCGAAGTATAGATTAATTGTCCATACTGCTTAACAAAGGGATGGTTGAGGGCATCGTTGAGGGTTAAGCCGTTATCGATATCAAGGCCAATAAGTTGAGCTTGTTGATAGTTGGCTTTTGACCTCATGCTGTGGTCGTAGGTGGCACAACTCCAAGCATGACCGCGCTTAACGGCTTGGGCTAACCCGTTGATGGTTAATTCTTTGGTTTTAAAGCCGTCGCGGTAATGTTTGGGGTTGCCAACGGTTTTGTCACGGTGGTGACGGTTGACGGATAACTGAAAAGTTTGGTTTTGTTGTTTTAGCTGTGTTCTTTCCTTCATCTGGTATCTCGCTTGGTGTGCAGTTGGTGCGAGTAACCCGTTGAGTGAGAAGGGGGAAAGTGCTATCTTATGCGGTTTTTAGCCGATTAACTAACTTTGTATCTTGATAGAAAGTTGGTGAAAGTTGGTGAAAGTTGGTGAAAAGTTGGTGATTAAGTGTACAGAGAATACAAAATTAGTTAGCATAAAGATGGCAACCCCCTTCATCGATACTCATCGATAATCGACAGACACCTACAGTTTCTGGTTTGTGCTTCCAACACTTTTGAACTGTTTGGTGCTTCGGGTTGCTACCAAGCTTTTAAAACTTCGGCTAACTATCTAGGGCTTTTACTACCGTTTCAAGTTTGTCAAAGCTCAAGAGCTTTAGTAGTGGTTGCGTTGTCTGGGAAATATTCTAGCAAAGATGTAGATATCTTTCCGTAATCTTAAATATACTGAAAATGTGGGTGAAAAGCCATCTAAGATAACTGATGATTGCGTTGTGGGGGAGCTATGCAGCCTCAAAACCTTGTTGAATGGGGGCTATGGGAGTAAAGAGTAAGATAATTGTCATTATCGTGCATCTCCAAAATTCAGCAATGAGATCGCCTTTTCAATAAAGCTAAAAGAAAGGAGATCCAGAATTAAGGGTTTTAGTTCCAGACAAATCTTAATTTAAAATTAAAGTAGTTAAGATTTTAGCAAAATAAAGAGAAAATAGTGATTACTGTTATAAAAAAACAATTATTCTGAGACTTTCGAGATGAGTTTGTTTGATGATGCGGTCAATAAGCTTAACAAAGTTAAGAAAGATATTATTGGCAAGGTAACAAATATTAAGCCAAGAATAGCCAATCTTATAGGACTTGGCTTAGATGTTGAGGCAGAAGTAGATGCTGCTATTAGAGTTATCCTAGATGATTCTTTTTTAAAGGTTATTGATAGAGCGATTTTTGCATTACATAGTACAACGGATAAAATCAGCCAAGAGTTTGAGGGGTTAGTGCAGAAAATTTTTGATGATTTGTCTGATTTAGTAAGACAAGTAGACGAAATTATAGAGAAATTTTTCGTGAGACTGTCGGATTTAATTCAAGATATTAAAAGAAATTTAGTTGATCCAATGGTTGATTCTATTTTTGCATTAGAAGAAAAGATATTTGAAGATATAAATCAAGTTTTAGACAAAATTTTTGATTTTTTCACCGGAACAATTCAACAATTTAAGGATGATTTGTTTGTTATTTTTAATCCATTACCTAATCCCTTTGATCGCTGTCGTCAGCAACTAGGGTTAGCATTAACTCCTAACGGAAGATTAACTCATATTGATTTATTTAATCTTTTTGAATGTCATCAACTCAGAAGACTTGACGATAATAATACAATTGTCAAAGAAATTCAAGAAATCTATGCGATGCTTCAGCTACAGTCATTTAGATTAACTTGTTTAGGAAGAGGCTCACCAGCTTTTCAAGAGATTTATCTAAGAAAATGGTTAAAATATGGACAACTTTTTGAAATATGGCAGGAGTTTAACGAAAATATGACACCTCAACAAGCGTACGACGAAGCAATCCGAAGATTGAACCAAGCAAGAGATGAATATCAAGCAAAGGTTCCTGATATTGATCGCGCTCAGAATACTGCGAATGCTGCTCAACAAACAGCATTAGCTGCTCAACAAACAGCTAATAGCGCAGTTGCTAACTCCGTCAAAAATATCAAGTTCTTTACAGTTACAGCAACTAAAGACACAACAAACCAAGCTTCTGATGTAACAGTTGTTTTTCCAGAAAGAGTAGATGCTGTTGCTTTAGAATCTATAATTAATGACGGACACGATATGTGGGTTGGACGAATTGATAAGATAAACGAAACTACATTTAAGGTTAGTTTCAGAGGTGCAAGGGGTGAAGGTGTACGGTGGATTCCTTCTTTACGATTTTTAGGTATACAATTGCAACGATAGGAGGAAGGAAAGCGTCAGAAATGGGTAGTGTTGCAAAAAATAAATGAAGTGTTCAACGAGAAAAACCTCGACCCCGACGACGTTGCTTCTCTCGCTGTTCAAGTTCCCGTTGTAGTTGAGCGATGCGCTGGCTAATTTGTGAGTTAACATCGTGAATCATCTTTCTATCCTCATCAGATAAATTAGCTTTTACTTTGCCGTCTTTCCTTTCAAAGATTAAGCCTCGTCCATCTTTAGCGTGTAACTCCATAGTTTGTTTATCAGTTGAAAGCTTGAAAATGTAGCGTTTCCCTTCATAAGTGCTAAAACCGTTTTTAGGTTTGGCTTTGACATAACGCATTAAGCGAATAAAAGTCGAATAAATTAGTACGTTACTTAAGTCCTCTTGACGTTGAGATGGGGTTAAGGACGGTTGTTTTTCTCCATTCGGTTGAGCTTGATTTCGATGTTGTTGACTCGTCCGTTGATTTTCTCCAGTTGGTGGCTGTTGGGGGGAAGTAGTTTGATTAACATCCAGGTTCCGAGACTGGAGGTTATGAGAATCACTCCTATCAATTTTAGGAGGTTTAGGGGACGGAACATTATCACGTTGTCGAGGTGTTTTTTTGTTTCCTGTTTCTCGTACTGTGCTGCTTTCCAAATGAGGCGATAATTGTCGTTCAGTTCCTTTATGTCGTAGCTTAAATTGCTCTGAACTTGATTCAGTTTTTGATGATAGAGTTGGTCGTTTTTGTTGAGTTGATTTTCCAGATTTTCGAGTTTGGCTGCTATCTTTTCCAAGACGGTTACTAAGGTCTTGTAATCGCTGTCGGTTTTCGTCTGCTTGTCGATTAGACTCGATAACAGCTTCGTTAATTCTTCGTAGCTCTGCTGTGAGATCGGCTTCTGAATCTTCTGACCATTCCCGTTCATCTCCATCATTATTCACCCTTTGATTGATTCTTGTTTTCGATAATTCTAACGTTGTTTCAGTGATGTCTGCATCAGAATCAACTGTTTGCATGGATGGTTTTTTTTGTGAGGATTTTTGAATAAAAAGCGTTTCAGATTCGATACTATTTTCTACGGCAACTAATTGTTTTTCGAGAGCTTCAATTTGCTGGTTAGTGTTTTGAATTTCTAAATATTCCTCACCTCGTTCTGTAGCGATGCCTCGTTTCATCATAGCTGCTACATTTGTGCCTAAATGAATCTGAGGGATGCGAGTAATGTTCTGTTCTTTTAAGCTTCGATGATCAATTTTTTCAGAACTACCAATGCTTTCTAAAGCGTCGTTTGTATAGGTTGCCCAACTTTCTCTAAGCTTCAATAAAAAGTCTTTTTTATCTAAGGATCTATCTTTTGCCCCTAGTCCATTTTCATCAATAGTTCTAGTGGTAATCATGATATGGACATGGGGATTATGGGTATCAATTTCATGATAAGCAATGTCTGCGACTAAGCCTTTATCTACGAAGTTATCTTGAGCAAAGTTTCTGACTAAATCTTGCTTTTGGGGGTGGGTAAGTTCAGTGGGGAGAGCAATGTCAAATTCTCTAGCAGTACGAGAGTTAGAACGTTTTTCAAAGAGTTCTGCTGCGTTCCAAAGTTGTGAGCGATCTGCCATCCAATCAGGGGCATTGTCGGGGGTTAATATTTCAGTGGCATACACACCTTTTTTACGGGTGTAATTGAAGGTTTCGCCGGTGCGTTCATCATAGATTTTTTCAGCAGCACGATAGGCAGCAGCTTCGGTGGCTGACTGTCCATTACTTCGGGATATTATTTTTGCATTGAGATGGTAGATAGCCATCTTTTAGTTTGGAGTGTGCTGTGTTTAAGAGTAGCTCAATTCCTTTCCCATCCGCCCGTAATAGGGGGTTTTAGGGGGCGATGCCCCCTGGCGCACTGCAAGCGGAGCTTGCGTAAGTGCGCTTTCCTTACGGAAAGGGAATATAGCTACTTTATTTTAGTATAGAATACGGGGGTTATTGCTGGTGTATGATGAGTTACCATAATAGTCTAAGTTTACCATATTATGAGGGGTGTATAATGACTAAAAAGTTAGACAAATTACTAGAACAAAGGGAGAAGATTAACGCACGGATACAGAAGGCAAGATCCAGGGAAACGGCACAGAAAAGAAAGGAAGATACAAGACGTAAGATTTTACTAGGGGCGTTGGTGATAGAGATGATGGATAAGGGTGAATTGGATGATGGGGTTATAATGAAACGATTAGAGGGATTTTTGACGAGGGATATTGATAGAAAGTTGTTTGATTTTCCCGTTCAAGGGGATGGTAAAGTAGAAAAGGATTTAACCGAAAATTCAACTGAAAAGACATCAGATAAAAAGCAAAAATCTTTACAAAAAAACAGTAAATCAGAGGGAATTAATCAGGAGTCAGAAGAGGATAATAAGAGGTAAGAAACCGCTTAGTTGTCACTTGACAACCAGTCAAGATAGGGGTTATTGTTTTATGTAATGGCAAAAAAACACCCTAACAAAGATATAAGGGCTGCTTTAGAGTACGCAGAGCAAAAAGGCTGGCGGATAGTAGAAGGTGGATCTCATGCGTGGGGTAAGATTTATTGTCCTTACAACGATTCGGAATGCCGATGTGGAGAATTCTGTATCACTAGCATTTGGAGTACGCCTAAAAATCCAATCAATCATGCCAGACAGATACGACGAGTAATAGATAACTGTATTTATCAAAAAGAAACCGATAACGAGGGTTAGGAGAAGCTATTAATGAAAGAATATGAGTTTACGTTAAAATTTAAGCTTCCAGACGAAAATATAGAGCCATCGATTTATGTGGATCAATTGTATGAGTCAGGGTGTGACGATGCCTTGATTGGGATTGGTAAAAAGGGGTATATTGCTTTGGATTTTATAAGGGAATCAGAGACAGCTTATAAAGCCATATCAAGTGCAATAGAAGATGTTTTAAAGGCTATTCCAGAAGCCAATATTATTGAAGCTGCACCGGACTTTGTGGGAATAACAGATGTAGCTAAACTTTTAGGATGTACTCGGCAGAATATCCAAAAGTTAATGTCAAAAGATAATTCAAAGTGTCCCCATGCGGTTTATGGGGGGTCACAGTCTATTTGGCATTTAGCCGATATTTTGACTTGGTTAGTTGAAGAGAAAGATTATCAAATTGAAGAATGGTTGATAGAAATAGCGATCACGAATAGGAGTTTGAATCTAGCGAAAGAAGTTAATAAACTTTCTCCCAATTGGTCAGAAAAGT
>JAAUYI010035358.1_pt1 | contig 16936 bp, 11 predicted proteins | sample 7278041 | NCBI WGS metagenome assembly JAAUYI01 (sample SAMN14350216, study PRJNA611818) | marine sediment metagenome | isolation source: surface marine sediment (0.6m) | place: French Polynesia: Moorea | collected 2018-08
GTTCGTTAGAAAATGAAAAATCTCTATTTTCCCTCCCAGTATATCTAATTTTTCCTACAATCGAACAATCTCTCTGCTTTACCCAATATTGTATTAGAGTTGTGCAGTTTTAAGATCACAACTATTTACTCTTAGGTAATGGTACAGCCAAATTATTATACTTTCACCGTTTCAATACTTTCACAATTGGACTGGGTGTAATAGAGATATCATGCCTCTTCACGTCATTCCACTCCACCTATTATATCTTTGAACAGATCATATTAAAGACTATAAGAGATCTTTGAATCACAAAACGAAATGTATCGGCAGATTCATCGAAAAAGGTTGAACAGGAATTGGATAAGTTGTATCAGCCAGTTTTTCAGCGTCGTTAAAATTCGGCTGATGAGGGAGGGCACTTCGTCGAGATCAGTTTTATAGGAACCGCTGGCCAGCCGTGCTGCCCGGTTACCAGGATCTGGGTGACTGGAGAGGAGGCTAGCTTGGCCGCCAAGACTGGCAAGTTTCTCCAAAGCACGTACTGCCGGGTCAATACCATATCCATGACCTATCATGAATTCTGCCCCATAATTATCGGCCTGTTTTTCCTCGCGTTGGGAAAATTGAGCATTGATAAGCTGCTGGGTAAATGCACCGACAACAGATCTGGCCAGTTGGCCAATCTCATTTTGTTGAGAAGCCAAGCCCTTACGCAAGGCGCTTGAGGCATAAGCTACTACAACCTTTCTTCGGGAATGTTTTTCTACTACATGACCCATTTCGTGGCCGATAACAAAAAGCAGTTCGTGATCATCCATAAGATCCATCAAACCGCTGTATATCCGCACCGTACCATCCGCCATGGCAAAAGCGTTGACATCTTCAGTCAAATAAACCTTGAATTTAAATGTCACCCCGTCACTGACCACGTGATCGGCTACGAGCTTCCCTAAACGTTTACTATAAGCTGAATCCGGCGGTGCCACCTGATGGCTGGCATCAGCCTCTTTGGCTGCCTGTTCAGCCAGGTTTCGTACATCTTCATCACTAAGGGTAACGGCATTGACAGCATCATACCCAGCGTCGGCGAGGATTAAGAGGTTGGTCTCTTCACATCCTGTACTCAACACGGAAGTTGCTAAAACTATGGTTAGAAGTAGTTTTGTTAGATATGGCTTACATCGTGTAAATGAAGGTATCATCTGTTGGTGTCCGAAAGAGTTTTAGAACTTCTCAGATATGATTATTTCATCTCAAGGCAGAAAAACTACTATTTTTAGACGAATGAATAAGCATTGTCATTGCACCCTGTCAATGAATATAGCTGTAACAAACTTTTCTGTATACTTCCTGTTGGTTATTAAATAAAAATGATGGCAAAAGAATAAAAAGTAATAAAATACAAAAGACAGACATATTGGGAGGCGAGAGAAACACTGGCAAGGGTCAGTTGCTAACATGAAATTATTGTCCATGATCAGGTATTTGTTAAATGGCTTCCCTTTTAAATTCTTGACTTTCTTCAGGTAGTCCCTTTCCACTAAAGTGCTGATATAGGGATATATAGTTCATGTTCAACCCAAGTGTTTTGGTAATTTCTCTCTGGAGCAGTACAGGTGGGTACCGTTTAAAAAGTTCAAGGATTCTTAGCCTTTTTTCTTTAGATCTCTTAGATAGGATTTTCCTTTTGACATTCCGAAACGGGATGAATTAATATCGCACTGAAATAGAAAAATAGTTATAAAAATACATAATATTACATATTTTTTCAGAAATCCATTTTCTGATTTTATAAGTTTATGAGCAGGACAATGACGGCAAGATCAACAACATTCAATATTACGTATACCTATTCGGGAGAAGAAATCGAGGCGAGCCTGTCTGATTTAAGGGATGCTCTTATCGGCTTCCTTGATCATTTGGCGGTGAAACCCTTAATCGAAAGCTCCTTTTATGAAATTGTTCAGACTGGTCATGGCCTGGACAAATACCAGAGGCTCCTTGCCGCCTGCGACTATGAAGATGATGAGGAAAAATTTTATACAGAACTATTAGCAAATTTAGGCGAGGCAAACGGTACCACTAAGATCGAAGTTGGCGGAGTTGAGATGCCCCATCTTTTACTAATGGCCATTCTCGAAGTGGTGCTTTCTGGCGACCGACTTATATCGGTGAAATCAACGGAGCAGTTGGAAAAGCTTACCAATACTTTATTTGCTGAAAGTCAACACCGTGACATACAAAAGATTATCGAAACATATCCTGTAAGGCTCTCCATGCACACCATCAGGCAAATGCGGATATCAGGCAAGGTGGCGTATCAGTATCTTCCTTTTGTTGAAGAGCTCGATTCCGTAGGCCATACCAATACCTGGGTCGGTCAGTTCAACCAGGGACTGCTTGAGCAGATGTATCAAAACAGAGTGATTTTTCTACTTAATATGGACTGCCCCGTATACTGCCGGTTTTGCTTCCGCAAGCATAAAGAATCTAGAAATCAGAAAAACCCGAGTCTCGAAGATGTAAGAGAAGCAATCAAGCATGTGGAGAATTCACCGACGGTGAAGGAGATTCTCATCACCGGGGGCGACCCCTTCATGAACCGGGAAAATTTGTCTTGTGCCATTGATGGTCTCATGAACATAGAGCATGTCCAGACACTACGTCTGGCAACACGTTCAATTGCCTATTATCCTAATCTGTTTCTTGCTAATGATGGCCGAATGCTGCGTTATCTTAAAAGGAAAAATCTGGAGCTTCAGGATCGTAGCAAACGATTGGAGATCGCTACCCATTTCATCCACCCGGATGAGATCTCACCGCAGTGTTTAAAAATAATAACAGATCTTGTAAAAAATGGCATAGCCGTCTATGTCCAAACCCCTTTTCTTAAGGATTGCAATGACCAGGGGCCAGAGCTCGTCCGGCTTTTCTCCCTGCTGCGTGGAGTTGGTGCAGAGCTGCATTCCATCTACATGCCTTGCAGCCCAATTCATGGCAACAGTGTATTTTGGGCTCCCATATCCACAGGGCTTGAGATTGGGAATTATCTCAGGGCTCATCTCTCCGATCGGGCTGCTGCACGAATCTGCACAGCAACACCCATCGGCAAGATGGATTGGCACAGCAGCGGCTGGGCAGTGGAGCCGGTGGAGGAGAATAACGACTATATATGGATTCGTAGTCCTTATACTCCTGATTATTTTAAAGAGTTCGCTCCTGACGCCAATAAACTCACCAATATCAGGGTAAATGAAGAAGGTACTATCGATGTTAAGTTTATGGCCAAAATTGGTGACGAGTCACTCTACTTGGGTGCGCGTCCCCGGCGTCCTGATAATTTACGGCAGCAGCAAAGCATAAGTTCCTTGTTGCCGCTCATCAGGGAGACAGAAAAAACAGCACCATCACTCATCGATACTGGATCGTTAAAAATCTCACGGGTGCATGAGACCCGAGTGGAGGTTGATGCAGACTGCGAGGAACATGAATTACAGTATATTTGCAGAGATGAGCGGATCACCGATGTGGTCATTTTTGCGGACCGAGATGGTGTGGATGCGTTGTTACAGCTTTCCAGGGTTATTAGAGTCCTTGAGGGCGTCCCCCATGTCAATGCGGTCCGCCTGCGCAGTTTGAAATTCAACTACGAGCCGCAGAGTTTTACTCCGACGGTCATTGATAGACTGGCATCGATGAATAAGTTAACCCTGGTGGGTTCTCAGCGCCTGGAGATTGAAACTCAGTTTTTGGTCCCTGAAGAATTCACCAGAGACCATCGCAGATTGACGAGGTTATTGAACAACGTTGGCATAACTGTCTACAATAACACTCCGCTTCTCGGCAGAATCAACGACAATCCGGAGACCATTCATTTAGTTGCCTACATGTGCCGTGAGGCGGGTATTGAATTTCATCATCTCTATGTGGCTGGACTGGACCTCCAGAACAAATGGAACAAAGAAAACCCGGTTGCACTTTATGATGTGATCGACATTGCCACTCGAGTGCACCGGGAAGGCAGTGGCAGAGAGATTCCTCACTATATTATCCGCACTTTGTTAGGTGAGGTCGACTTTGGGTTGTCGTCACGCGTTGTAGGAGAAGGAGAGGATCTTTTAGTCAAACTGCTCCCTTACAATCTGGACTACTACAAGGCTATTTCCGCGGATTTTAGCTGGCCCGAGGGAGTTATTGAGGATATCGACGGCAGGCCAATCGTGCCGATGACCGGCTTGTCGAAAACCACGGGTTTTGCTCTTTCCTAGAAGATGAACATACTGTATCCATATATCATCTACAGTCCGCAGATTGTTCATAAGCCTATCTTCACAGGGCTCAAAGGAGAGCCGTTCATTGCTGATCTCTCCTAGATGAATCAACTATGCCCGTCTCCTCTACCTCTTTTCAAAGTGGCGTAAGAGCGCTTGGAGAAAAGAGCAATTTTCAAACATATTGCTAACCTCTGGATTGTACTTTCCATGCTTTGCCAAGAGTTGAAACATGTGCCCACCAGCATCTTCTTAATCTAAGTCAAGCAGAGCTAACTATTTACACTCTCCTCGAACAGATCAACAACCTCTTGTGAGCTCTGACCGGACCAATTATAATAATAGCCAGAGCAGCCAGAGGGATAGCGAGGTTCGATGATGACCCTGAAAATATCTATCATGATCATCTTTATCGTGCTGGTGGTGATAAGCCCCCTGTTTGGAGTGTATCTCTCCGGTCAGCCAATCGAACCTTTTGGTACTTTCCCGCCACTTACCACACCGGTTGAGCAGCCCGATTTTTCCTGGCCTGTGTTTTTTAGCTATCTGATTTTTTCACTTGGGATTATCATTTTGCTTGGTGTTGCAGCTTTGCGTCAAACTTCGGGGACAGAAAAGACAACTTATTTTTCTAGGGAGAGGACGCGACTGGTATGGTGGGGGTGGCTTGGATTGGCTCTGCTCCTGCTCTTTTGGTTTTTTGCCTGGACACGGATTTCCTGGTTTTCTCCACTCCAACGTATGACCTTTGTACCACTTTGGTTTTCCTATATCCTTCTGGCAAATGGTGTTTGTCTGCGTCAGACCGGTAAATGCCCACTCCTGCATGATACCCAGTTTTTTCTCATACTTTTTCCTTTGAGTGGGGTTTTCTGGTGGTTTTTTGAATATCTCAATCAAATCGTTCATAACTGGTACTATGTCGGTGTGGATTACGGGCCTCTGGCCTATGGACTACATGCGTCCGTTTCTTTTTCCACAGTGTTGCCGGCGGTGTATACAACCAGGATAATTGTTGGTGAAAGCACATGGTTCAAAGATCGCTTCCATAATCTCCCTTCCCTGAAGAAGGTTTCACCACTATGGATGAACACAGTGCTTTTGGTGCTTGGCTGTGTAGGACTGACAGCAGTAGGTATCTGGCCGGATAAACTCTTTGCCCTGGTGTGGGTCGCACCTCTACTCTTGCTTACCGGACTCTTGCATCTTGGCGGATTTCCCTCCCAAATTGGCGAGATGGTTAAGGGTGATTGGCGACCGGCAACATCGGCTGCACTGGCAGCTCTTTTTTGCGGGGGGCTGTGGGAAATGTGGAATTATCTCAGTATGGCCAAATGGCTGTATAACGTTCCTTTTGTTCACCGTTTTGAAATTTTCGAAATGCCGCTGCTTGGCTATATGGGTTACCTGCCCTTCGGCATATTTTGCCTTGAGATTGTAGAGTTCTTTTCTTCCTTCAGAAGTAGAGGGAAATAGTCCTTTGCTCTGTATCTATGACCATCTCCCCTAAAAGGGGAAACAGCAATTGAATGACAGGCAGCCATGATCTCCGGTAATTGGAGAAGAGGCTGAGGTATTAGAAAACCTAACGAAAAATCGGCGACTTGCAATATATTTTGATTTATCATAAGATTTTACAATGGGTACTGATTTCTCTTGCTGGTCTGCAATGCAGGGCTTCCTGTCTTTTTGCGGCTGAGATGGAGATGCTCTCCTAATAGGCGGTTGAGGAAGGGTATGGCATCAGAACGGTGTGGCATTGTCATAGGCGGTTCCGGTTTGGTGGGAGGAGCCATCACCTATCATTATCACAATAAATGTGAGAATATCCATGTCCTGGCGCCCAACTCCAAAAAACTCAACCTGCGCAGCCCTGCCACTATTCATAAATATTTTGAACAGGAATGCCCAGATTTTCTGATCAATACCGCCATTGCCAGCCTTGGCCATGACACCGAGGGAACCTACGAAATCAACTATCTTGGCAGCCTGAACCTGGCAAATGTCGCCCTGGCCTTGAATATTCCCTATATCCACATGAGTTCCGCAGCCGTCCTCCGCTCAGGTGGTAATGTAAAGGAGCAGGAAAGACTGCATCTCTCTGCCAACCTGGGTGATTATGCCAAATCGAAACTTATGACAGAGCTTACCCTTGAGCATTTGCACAGGCATTATGGTTTGGACTACACTATTGTCAGGCTCGGCATTGTCTATGGCAAGCATGATTACAAAATCAAAGGACTGCATCGTCTGCTGTTTTCCATTGCTGCCGGAACATTACCGGTAATATTGACGCGTCGGGGCGTATTTCACTCTTACACCAATCTCCGCAAAATTCCTCTCTTTGTTGAATACATAGTTAACAGACGTGAGAAGTTCAGCGGCAAGTGCATCAACTTTGTCGACTCAAGACCCGTTGAGCTATCACCTTTGATTCTTGCAATACGCAAGCTGATGAACAGGAAGCGTCCCCACAATCTGCACTTGCCGTTGCCTATGGCTAAGTCCTGTATAGCGCTGGTGGACAGAATTAAAGTGATAATGGCCAAAATTGGTGTCGAATCAACCATGCCCGCCGAACTCTCTTTTTTGGAGAGTATGTATGAAAGCCAGGTGCTAAATACCGATTATCTGGACAGCCTGGATTTTGCTGATCCCTGGCCTGAGCAGACGCTTATTACCGAACTGCCAAGTATCGTTAAATACTACCTGCAGCGCTGGGAAGGGCTTGGACTTCTCGATTCCAGGGAAAAGCATGTTCCGCAACGCTTAATCAAGCCGTCCGACTACTTCGCAGCAGACCCAACGCAACTTATCGAACGCATCCACAAGGGTGCTTTGACGCCATATGAATCTGTAAACAAAAACACCATTGCCAAACCGGCAACACCTGAGAACTCCCTGGAAGCATCATCTACGACAAAATGTCATAAACGATAAAAATAACAAATTTAAGCAAATTTCTAAGAGCTGCAGGAAAGCATGGAGCAACCGGGACGATTTCGGGCCCACTCAGGCCTTTTTTCGGAATATTTTTCCCTATGTGGTTGTTCATCATAGGGATTTCTGAGCAGGTCAAGCAGTTCATTAACCAATGAATAGTCGCCCTTTTCGGCTTTATCGATGGCCAGTTGGGCGAGATAGTTGCGTAGGACGTATTTGGGGTTCACCCTGTTCATTTCCGCTTTTCTCTGCACATCAGGAATACCATTTTGCTGAAGGCGCATGCGATACCTGGTAAGCCAAGCGGAAAGACGTTCACGATAGTCCGGGGTCAGTTGTTCTGAGCGGTAGAAGCTGTCTTTGAACAAGGCAAGAGGATCCGGCCGGTCACTGGCTTCCTGACTGTCAAAATCAGCAAGCTTTCTAAAAAAGATGGTCATATCCGTTTCCACCGAGTTCATGATATCGAAAAGCTCGTTGGCCATTTGTTCGTCCGTTTCCGCGATGTATTTCCGTAACCCCAGTTTTTGGGCGATACAATCCGCCCAACCCTGCTGAAATGTCTGCCGGTAGGTATCCAGAGCCTCTCCAAGTCCTTCCTTGTCGTTAATAACCGGAAAGATTGCGTTGGCCAGTTGCACGAGATTCCATTGAGCGATATGCGGCTGGTTGCCAAAACAGTATCTTTTGCCATGGGCATCGGTAGTGTTTGGGGTCCATCCCGGATTGTAGTCCTCGAGCCAGCCGTAAGGGCCGTAATCTATGGTGAGACCGAGTATCGACATGTTGTCGGTGTTCATCACACCATGGACAAAGCCAACCCGCATCCAGTGAACAATCAGTTCTGCCGTAGTCCGGCAAACTTCCCTAAACCACTCTAAATACGTTTCCCGACCCGGCTTGCCAAGATGAGGAAAGTCAGTTTGGATGGTATAATCAAGAAATTGCTGGAGAAGTGTATTTTCACCGCGAGAGGCAAAGATCTCGAAATTACCGAAGCGGATAAAGGAGGGGCTAACCCGGCAGACAATCGCCCCGGGTTCATCCTGGGGATTGCCGTTATAGAACATATCACGTTCAACCAACTCCCCCGTTTCGATCAGGCTCAAAGCCCTGGTGGTCGGAACACCGAGATGATGCATGGCTTCGCTGCAAAGATACTCGCGCACGGAGGAACGCAGGACGGCTAGGCCGTCGGCTGTGCGGGAGTAGGGGGTAGGACCCGCTCCTTTGAGTTGCAAGACCCAGCGTTGGTTTTGGCTGTTGACAATTTCACCGAGGTTGATGGCTCGGCCATCACCCAATTGACCAGCCCAGTTGCCGAACTGATGGCCGCCGTAACACATGGCGTAGGGTTCCATCCCGGTGGCCAGGGCATTACCGGAAAATACCTGGAGGAATTGGTCCGATTGGCACATTTCCGGAGTCATCTCCAGCAATGTAGCGACTTCCGGTGAATAGGACACCAGCTGTGGAGCCCTTACCTTGATTGGCGTGACATAGGAAAAACAAGCTCCAGCTACCTGACGCCTGCTGTTTTCGCGGATGGGATCACCGGGCAGTTCCCGGACATAACGATTATCGAAGTTGAGCAGGTCCAGAGATCCTGAAGTGATAGGCTTGTTCATAATTGCAAAAGGCTCCTCTATATGCACCATTCGTCTTATCTTGTTTTGAAAAGACTAAGCACGTCACTCGAGGCATGCAACCATTTGACCAGGGCTCATGGAAGCGGCCTATTCTATAATGAAGATACAAGTTTAGCTGAAAAGGGGTTAGCGGCGTACCAGGAAAATGCCTGTGAAAATGAGCAGTCCGCAGCCGATGAAGCCGGCACTGAAGGAGGCGAGGTCGGCGGTTAGCCCAAGAGCTGCAGGCAGCAGACCGCTGCCGATCACGGGAGCAACGGCGATGCTGAGAGAGAAGGTGAGAGCTCGGTTGTCGCTTGTGGAAATGGCTGAAGCCATGGACAGGATTGGCGGAAATATGCAGGCTGAAGCGGCAGCTTGCATGAAAATTGCCGGAACTATCAGGTTATCGGCACCGGCACCAAGGCAGATAATTGACGCTCCAGTGATGGCCAGGGCAATGGCGACTGCGATTGCCGGATTGAGGCGGTCGGTAAGCCAGCCAGAAATGAGTACCAGAAATGGTCCCGGTATTCGTGAGAGACCGAGCAGCTGATTGGCATCAGCCAGAGCATAACCTTTGTCGGTGACGAGGAACAGCGGCGTCATGGCGTAAATCCCGGTTTCCACGCCGACAGCAATACTCAACAGCAAACATATCTTCCAAAAGGATGCATTGGTTACGACCTCCTGAATGCGGCGGATATTTGGGGAGGAAGGATTCTGGCTGGCATTTATGCCAATTTTGGCATAGACAATTCCCAATATGGCCAGGGCGAGGGCGGTGAGAAGATAGCCAAAGCGCCATGACCCAACAAGTATTGCCCCTGTGGCAATGAAGGGTACGGAGATCAGAGCTAAATTCGGAGCCGTTTCATGAATGCCCATGGCCTTTCCCCAGTCTTTGGGCTGGACCAGGATGGTGATCAGGGCGATACCAGCTGGGATATACAGGCCGCCTACCACACCAAGCCCGAGAAATCCTAAGGAAAGAGACCAGGGATGTTCGCTGGTGGCCACCACCACGGTTGCTACGGCTGTTCCCCACAAAGAAATGAGAATACAACGTTTGTACCCCCACTTGGCGATGAGGAAAGCGGCACTCAGCTGGCTGAGGCAGAAACCGGCTCCCGTCAGCAGAACGAACAAACCGCTCTGGGTGTGAGTCAGACTGAGCTCAACCTCAATGGCCGGCAGAGAAGGTCCAATCAGTTGTCTGGTCACAAAATTGAGAAAAAAGATGGTCGTTAATAAAATGACAGACCAGAAAATCTTGGGAAGCTCTTTTCCCTGCGCTGCTATATTTTTTTCTGAATTCGGCATTTCTGTGTTGACAGGCATGTTGCTGGAGTGAGAAAGACTTTTGCAAACGAGGCTGATCCTAATCAGCTTTAGCGGATGCAGCAATGACAAAATAGCAGCAAGGGGACATACCAGAGAATGGGATTAGATTCTATCACACTGATGGGTCAAAACTGTAGTTTTGTTCCAACCTCTGCTATACTGGAAAAGGAGGGGTGATTTTAGGTAAAGCCAAAGTCTGATAAATCCTTAACCTGTGAGGAGGTGCATCATGGCTTCGGAACTGTATAGAAGGTTAGGAAGGCTGAGAGTACCGGCGCTAATGAGAATGCGCCACTACAAAGGACCTTATGAACTGGTTAATTGGTGGGAACATTTCACCAGAAGTATACCCGAGAATGCTGAATTTACCGATCTGGATACAGCTACCCAAAATCTCATTCTGGAATGGGAGCGGGAAATAATCAAAAGTCTGCCAAGTTACACAGATATTACAGATTTGGATCTGGAGATGCAGGCTGTCGTCTATGAATGGGAAAAGGGGGGTAGTCAGAAAGTAAAAGAAAAGTAGGATCTCCTTTCACCTAGCGTTTAGATTTGCCGGGACTCAGCGGTTTTTTTCTCCATCCCTATTCCAACAATGTTGCGATAAACTCTGCCGGGTGACAGAGACCGAGGTGTTTACCGTCTCTTTGTTGTCCGGCGAGATTTATTCTGCAGACCGGGCAATCGGTCAACCAGAGTTCTGCTCCGCTTTTTTGGGCGTTGTTTATCTTGCGCCCAGCTAACACCGCAGCTACCTCAGGGTATTCGTAAAAAAAGGTGCCACCGCCGCCGCAGCACTCCTGACTGTCTTCTGCAGGAAGATACTGGATAGCTTTGATTTGTTGAAGAACCCGGGCCGATGGGGTAAAGACGTTTTTCAAGTGGCAGGGGGCATGATAGGTAACCGAGACAGCTGCATCAGCCTTGTTACGGTCTATACTGAGAAGCTCCAGCCGGTCATGAACAAATGACATGATATCGACAATTTTCCGGGAAATACGCTGAGCTGAATCGCTCCTCTTACCAGCCCGTTCTAGAACTGGTGAATATTCGTTTTTTAAGGTCGATCCGCAGGTAGGGCAGTCGACAATAATCGCCTCAGCACCTTCGCCATCAAAGCAGGCGATGTTTGCCAGAATGTTTTCTCTGGCTTGCTTTTCGGCGCCATGAAAAAGCAGGGGAATCGAGCAGCAGGCCTGCTTTGCGGGGATTATAACCCGGTAGCCCATATGGGTCAGCAGCTTCAGGGTGGCATGACCGGTTTGCTCGAAGACGTGGTTGGTGGCGCAGCCAGTAAAATAGAGTACCGTACCACGCTCTTTGCCGGAAGGTGCAGTTTCCTTTTTAACCTGCGATCTGAAGGTCCTGCTGTTGAGGTCCGGGAGTTTCGATAGAGCAATATTACCTAATTGGTATTTTTCGGCGAATGCCTTGGGAAGAATCCCCTGGCCAACCCTGGCCAGGGAGGCAGCCATTTTCAGCCGCTGCTCACGAGCCAACAGGTAAATCAAGCCCCTGATTTCGATTGGTTCGGCATGGTCTTTGATCATCTCCGAACGCATCTTCATGAACTGGCTGTAATGATCAACCTCAGAAGGACAGTTGGCGGTGCAAGAGCCGCACATCAAACATTTTGAAATGAGCTCCTTCAATAGGGGAGACGAGGAGATTTTACCTTCGCTAAAGACCTTGATCAGCTGTATTCTGGCTCTGGGCGAAGCCTTCTCATCAAGGAGAACACTGTACACTGGGCAGACGGCAAGGCAGAAACCGCATTTGCCGCAGGTATTGGTCGAAACATTGGCAGACGTATTCTCTGACGGGTTCTTCACACGAATTTTCCAGGGTTGAAGAGATTGTCCGGATCCACGGCCTTTTTGATGACGGACATGAACTCCCGGGTATTGTCATCTAATACCAGCGGTAAAAACTCCGCTTTGGCAAGACCAATGCCGTGTTCACCCGAAAGCGTTCCCTCAAATGGAACCGCGGCAGCAAATATTTCTTCGATCGCCTGGTTGACCCTTTTCATCTGTTCAGTATCACTTTTATCCACCGGGATGAGAGGGTGCATATTACCGTCGCCGGCATGGGCCAGGATGCCGGCCCGAATATCATGAGCATTGAGGATCTCCCGGATTTTGGCGATCATTGCCGGCACCTTGCTGATTGGCACGGTGACATCTTCGGTGATTATATCCGGGCCTATTTTGGCAAAGACGGGGTAGGCGAATCTTCTGGCCTTCCACAGCTCTTCCCTTTCAGCCGATGTGGCAGCTTCCTGCAGGGAAAGCGCTCCGTAATCATTAACCTTCTCGACTATCCTTCCCATTTCACGCCGGCACGTCTCTGCGGTACCGTCAACTTCAATCAGCAACGTTCCGGCAGCCTCGGTGTCCAAACCGAGGTTCAGGGTATTCTCTATTTCCCGGATGGTAATGCTGTCCATCAATTCCATGGCCACCGGGAGAATACCTGAACCGATTATCTCCGAGACCGCCTTGGCGGTATTATCGAGATCAGCAAAAGTAACCAGGACCGTGCGGGCGGTTTCCGGCTGCGGAGTAATCCGCAGAATGATCTTGGTAATCAGCCCTAACGTTCCTTCCGAACCACAAAAGAGGGCAGAGAGTTTGTAACCCGTCACATCTTTAATATTTTTGCTGCCCAGGTTGATGATTTTACCGGATGGAAGGACAACTTCCATTCCCAGCACATAGTCCATGGTAACCCCGTACTTGAGGCAGCGAGGCCCACCGGCATTGAGTGCCACATTTCCGCCGATGGTCGAAATCATGATGGAGCCGGGATCGGGCGGGTAGAAAAATCCCAATGGAGCAAGTTTTTTCTGCAAATCGCCGTTGATCACGCCTGGTTCGACAACGGCGTAACGGTCCCGGGTGTTTATTTCCAGAACCTTGTTCATTTTGGAGAAGCAGAGGACAATGCCGCGCTTTACTGGAATGGGAGCGCCACAGACGCTGGTTCCGGCACCACGGGCAGTCAAGGCAATCTTGTTTGTTGCCGCTATCTCTACAACCGCGGCCACTTCGGTCGTCGATTTCGGCAGGACAACGATCTCGGGAAGAGACTCCTCTAGAAAGGAGTCATAAGCATAGCAGGAGAGCTCCTCGATGCTATCCAGCACGTTTTCCCTGCCCAAAAGTGTAATTAATCGATCTTTAAGTGAATTATTGAACATATCGGTCCCAACTGATTGATCTCATGATTAAACACTTCGCCGAAATTTAAAAAGTGAGGATCCACCTCAACTCGAAGGAACAATGAGGTTGCAGTATAAGGTATCTGCTCTGGCACGCAATATCTTTCAGACGACCTGTAGCTTTCAAAGCTTCGTCAGGTGAGTTCTATATTAACACGAGAAGAGACTACTAGATTTGATTAATAGCGTCTTGCTAACATTGCCCTTATAGAGCCCCAATAACGTTGATCGCTTCATCTTCAATGTTGTGAAAGATAAAAGTGGATTCTACTTCGAAAAGCGCTTAGTTGCTCCTGGCAAGAGAAGGTGTTTGGCTAGAGAGGCTTTTGAGAAAATCATCAATTTGAACAAGAATCGTGTTGTTTTTCAAGAAAGAGTCGGAGAGGCCAAGGATAATTGAAAAATGCCCCATTTCTGCAAGCTCGAGGTATTCGACCAAGCCACCACATTTTTCCACACTCTGCTTTAATTCTCTTGAATTCTGAGGGATAACCACGGTGTCACTCTCACCGTGCATCAGCAATATCGGTGCAGTTGAAGCGCAGGCGAAGGTAACGGGCCTGGCTTTATCGATGGGCTCGGTACCGGCAAAAATAGGCCGAGTACTTCTGTATTTCATGGGATTGAAACCATAGGGCCCGGCAAGACCAATCATTCCCCGGACGATGGTATGGGGCACTTCTTGTTTTTCAAGATACGTCTTATCAAGGGCGAGAAGAGCTGCTGTGTGTGCTCCGGCTGAATGTCCCATAACAACAACACCATGTTTTGCCTGGTCAAGATTGTTTCGCACCCAGGCAATTACTCTGGCGCCATCATCGACGAAATCTGGAAATTTTACTTCAGGATAGAGACGATAATCAGGAATGACAGTGACGTATCCTTTGCTGCTTAGGGTATGGCCGACAAAACCGTATTTTCCTTTTTCCCCACTCTTCCAGCTTCCCCCATAGAAGAAGACAACCACTGGAGAATTAGCCACGGCATTCTCAGGCATATACAGGTCAAATCGCTGTCGCTCAGATGTTCCGTAAATCTTTTGTAGGATCGTAACATTTTCATTTTCCTGGGAGATGTTGTTCAACAAGCGCAGGGGTGAACATCCGGACAACAGAAGGAGCGGTAGTGAAGTAATGACGAGAGGTAAGAGAAAACGTTTATCGAGATTATTGAACATAACTATTTTACACCTCTTTCCCCCTCAAAAGATATTAGATCAACGAGTATTGTGCAGGGCACACCTTGTATTTTCCTTCGCATTATAAAAATAGGCTCTTTTATTATCCCGGCAATGATTAATGGCAGAGAATCCCGTTATTTTATTTTCTCAGGCGACATATGCATATTGAATTGCTAAAGAAGTTGGAGTGAATCGCAGTTGTTCTGGTATCTCAAAGGCTATTATTGTAGGAGGGGTTAACCATTTACTCTTCCGGGAGCTATTACTTTTCATCAACGAATTAATCAAGATTTCACAGAGATGAAGATCCATCTTCAAGCAATGAAAACTCTGAAATTTTGATTATTAATATTTTTTGCGCTATGCTTTTCCTAGTGTTTGTGGCAAGCGGCATGTGTCTCCACTTTGGGCTAAGGCATTTAATATTTCCGTCTTGTAAAAGTTAAATTTTTATTCTGAGTAATATTATATGGTTGTTCCTCATGTTCATGGCCGCATAATGTCTCCCGCGGTTTCTATTGAGCAAGAAAAAGTCAAGCTCGGTCTTCTCAAAATTTTTCTAGTAATAGCTGTCATACCTCTGTTTTCTTTTGCTGTTATAGACTTTTTTGAAGCAAATTATTTTGAGTGTGCCCTCGAACTCTTTTCTGGATTATGGATGTTAGCCTGTCTGCTGTTGCTGGGTCGATTGCTCAGCACTCAATGGGTAAGTAACAGTATGTCAACCGTTATAGGCTTGTTATTTGTTTATCTAGCTGCCTATGGAGATGCAAACGGCTCCAAACTCTACTTTTCTTTTATCTATCCTGTCTTTACCTTCTACCTTCAAGGCACCAAAAACGGATTACCTTGGAATGTGGTATTTTTTCTTTTTCTGCTCATTATCTTAATTAATCCTACTGGTCTGGAATTTGTGTACGACTATCCAATAGAGGGTAGTGTTCGATTTCTTGTCGCCTATTCTCTTGTGACTGTCCTCAGCTATTTTTATGAGAATGTGCGTAATCGTATTCAGCGGGACCTTGAGGCGGAAAAAGATAAACTGTCACAGGCCCACAATGCTATGGAAGCCGCCAATATTAAACTTCAGTCAGCAAATGAGGAATCCAAACGCTTAGCAAAGGAGGCGAATCAGGCGAATCAAGCCAAAAGTGAGTTTTTGGCAAATATGAGCCATGAATTACGTACGCCACTCAACGGGGTTGTCGGTACATCTCATCTGCTCCAGCAAACCGAAATAACAGAAGAGCAAAGGGAGTTAGCCAAAATAATTCAAACCAGCAGTGAATCTTTGCTTGAAATCATTAATGACATTCTCGATTTCTCCAAAATTGAAGCCGGCAAATTGGACCTTGAGAGTGTAGATTTCGATTTGCATTGTGAGTTGGAGAAATTTCTTGACAGCATGGCTTACAGGGCCCACGAAAAAGGTTTGGAAATTATTGCTGAAATTGCTGATGATGTCCCCCCCTTTCTTTGTGGAGACCCCGGCAGATTACGCCAGATACTGACAAATATCGTCGGTAACGCCATCAAGTTTACTGAAACCGGAGAGATCATTTTACGGGTTCAGGTGGAAAAGAATGGTGGTGATCAAATATCACTGCATTTTCTAGTAAGTGATACTGGAATCGGTATATCAGCTGAAAATATGCAGTTGCTGTTCAAATCCTTTTCTCAAATTGACAGTTCTGCAACTCGTAAATACGGAGGTACAGGACTTGGCCTGATGATTTCCAAGAGACTCACGGAAATGATGGATGGTCAGATTGGGGTGCAGAGCAGAGAAGGAGAAGGTGCGGAGTTTTGGTTTACTGCTCGCTTTACTAGACAGAAAGGGGCATCTGCAGAAACCATGGTTATACCCCAAGCTCTGCGAGAAAAAAGGATCCTGATTGTGGAGCACAATGCTGCAAACCGCAATGTCCTGGGCAAAATCATCTCCTCCTGGGGAATGGATTGCGAATTGAGCCAACTAGAAAGCGACGGTATTTCATTGCTTAAAAATGCTGTAGCCGCTGGTAAACCATACGATTTTGCTCTGTTTGGCTGGAAAAGTGAGGTAAATATCGGTGAGGTCCTCACCGCCGAGATAGCTGATGACGCTCGGCTCGGGGAAACACAATTTATCTTGATGAGCCCAATTACTGTTCTCGGCCAGCATCGCTCCAGCGGAGTACCCATATTTTCAGCAACATTATCAAAACCTATCAAGAAATCATATCTTTATCAGTGTCTCGTCGGTCTGGCAGGAATTGAGGTGGACCGGACATCGATATATGCTCTGCCTTCAAATGAAGACCACCTCGTTGCTGAGCAAAACCAATCTAGCCAATCTTCTCAGTCGATACTACTGGTTGAA
>JAAUYI010097798.1_pt1 | contig 16927 bp, 13 predicted proteins | sample 7278041 | NCBI WGS metagenome assembly JAAUYI01 (sample SAMN14350216, study PRJNA611818) | marine sediment metagenome | isolation source: surface marine sediment (0.6m) | place: French Polynesia: Moorea | collected 2018-08
CACTTTGCTTATGCCGGGGAACCCTTTCGGCAGTTACTCCACTTGGGGAGACCCCAAGTGGAGTACTGCCTCACCACCGCAAGTGTTTCACCGCAACGGAGTGGCTCCCCACCCTACAATTGATACTAATTTTGGGTTTGAAAACACGCCCTAGGGTGCAGGTGCAAGATATGAGCTTACCCTCTCCTTAATAAGGAGAGGGTAACCCAGGCAGGTGAGGTTTTATAAGTATTTATCCGCACATAATAATTATCGCCTTTGTTCAGGATATTAGCTGGAAGCACCTAAGTCAGTACAACTCCTTTCATAAAATCTGGCTTGGGAACCTTCAATAAATCCAAGATGGTTGGAGCTACGGAAAGCAGAGATACTTTTTGATGATGAACTGAGTGCTGGTGGTTAGGCTTACGAATCCATAAAATCCCATCTGGGTGATGCATTCCGCTCTTGATATCTTCTATTTGGTAAAAAATATCAAAGAATGGAACTGAATGTTTACTGTTAGCTATACTGAGCGTTGCATCATTCGGTAGTTTGTTAAAGATTCCACAACCACCCAAAACTTCTGTTCCATTACGCTGTAATCGCATCATCGGACGCTCATTAACTTCTAAGGCTAAAAGACGTTGTTCAGCTTCATAAGCATCTTGCTCATTTTCAAACCGAATGTGAAATTCTTCAGACATTACAGGAGAGCAACTGTAATTACTCTTGACACCTGCAAATTGCAATATATTTTCAAATTTACGGGGTCTGTAGAAGTGTTTTCCTCCTATATTCTCATAAGTGAAACAAGGTTTTTGACTTAGTCCTGTAGAAAGAATCAGAGTTGTATTGCTATCTACCAGATCAAAAAAAGCACCTATGATTTTGTCCATTTCCTGATAACCAAATAAAATTGCGGTTTCATATTCCACCTGTTCTTTTACTGATGGTTTTACTTGAAACTTATCTGGCTCCATGTTGCGCCAGTACATATGCTGAAAATGGGCTGTACTATTCAGAAAAAAAGTAGAGAAATTAGGTTTAATTTTTTGGTAGTACCAGCGAAACACGTCAAACTGAAGTTTATCTGCAATAGTTGCACGTTGCCAACGGTATTTTCCTGTGACTTTTTCACGAATTAATTGTTGGATAATAGCACCAATTGTATTTAGTGAAAGTCCGTGATGATTCATAAAGTCCAGAAACTTCAAAGAATCTCCAATACTAAGGGAAATAGAATCATTTGTGTGTTCCTGAACTTGTTTTTGGACAAATCGGAAATATGGTAATACTTCATCCGAATTAGGATTAATTTTCGTACTCCAAAAATCAGGAATAATATAACCATTTAATGGATAATTGTAGCTGACATTCATGCTGCCACAAATCCACACTCTTAATCCTGCATCTGAAATAATATCCCAAATAGATTTTGACTTGAGTTTATATCCCTCATCCAAAAGAAATACTTGATGTTCACTGTAAGGGACACCAGAATGTACAGTCACCCATTGAATCCAAGGTTCAAGAAATGGTGGTTGTTCTTCTGCATCGGTTGTATAAATTTCTGATTCTTCATAGAATCGCTGGAAGTTAGGTAATTTTCCTTCTTGAATAAAACGCTCCATTAAAGAAGGACAAAGTTCATTGAATTCCAAGGAAATCACAGATTTATTTGACTGCATATAAAATCCTTACCTCCTAATATCTGATATTTTTTTATATAAAATGGATAAATAAATTTTATGAAATTGTTGTTTATGCTAAAAAAACAGTAAAATTTTAAAACTATAATTCCAGATCATATACTTACCAGTTACTAATTCCTAAAACATGACGACGAAATAATTGATAAGCATATCCTCCAAAATGGGCAATTAGCATTGTCAGTAACACAACTGCACAATAAAACCAACGACTAACATAGTCAGGTACTTGATGTTTATCACCGAGCCAAATCTCGGTACTAAAGTTTTCCCTAAATTTCCAGTTGACTCGAAAGGATTCTAGTATTATTGATAGAAAACCCGTTATAATCAATGCCACAAGAAAAGGTCGTAAAAGTGTTACAAAAAGACTAACTATCGAGATTACAATCATTCCAGAAATTGCCAAGAATGGTAACTTTCCTCGAATTGGTGCAGATTTAGGATGCTTTGCGGTTGTAAGATATCGACCTCTTCCATACTTAAAATATTGAATTAACAGAGATTTCCATGTTTGTCTGGGATAATACCAGACTCTGATTTTAGAGCTCACATAAACCGCTCCCTGGTATTTTTTATCCGGCATTGGATTCATATCAAAAAACAGCTTTTGCAACCTCAGATTCAATTCAGCATCTTCATTTGTAGTTGCATCAGTGCTGTATCCAGATACTGCTTGTAAAGTTTCCCTCCAGAAACAACCTGGAAAAAGCGTGTCAGCATAGCCATCATAATCAGAATGACGATGCTTTGCACTTCCACCCCCAATCAAACTTTTTGAGGCTAGTGCCACTCCTGCTTGAAAAGGTGTTTTTGCAGCAAAACGAGTCGCTCCACCAACATTGAAGGCTTTAGATTCCAGAAGTATTTCCACGCATTTTTCAATGTAGTCAAACGCATAATCTGAGTGAGCATCTGCTCTGAGGAAAATATCACCTGTACAATGTTGCAGAATTAAATTGAGTCCAGCAGATTGAATTTTTTGGGAATTATGCAAAAGCTGCACCCGTGAATCTTCTTTTGAGAGGCGTTTAATAATATCTTGAGTATCATCAGTGCTTCCACCATCTGCAATCAGGACTTCAACTAAGTTTGGATAATGCGTTTGGAGAAATGAACGCACGACTCTCTCGATACAATTTGCTTCGTTGTAAACAGGAATAGCAAGGGAAACAGAAGGAAAATGAACTATCATACAGCCAAATTACATTGCGACAATTGAATTCAAAAAATTATATGATGTCCGTTTAAATAAACGTCATTGCGACCGAAGGGAAGCAATCTCAAAGACTTTGGGATTGCGTCGTTTCACTACCCTTCACCGAAGCCACTTCGTGTCTACGTTCCACGCCTCTTGCTCCCTTCGGGAGAGCTGAGTCGCTTTCGCGACAACACGCTGCGCGTTAACGTAGTTCCTCTGTAAGAGGCACGCTAATAGAGGAGCTGCGCTCTAAGGGTCGCTATGCCGTAGGCTTTACGCAATGACATATTATGGTTAATTTGCCGGACATTATATTAGAAGTGGTACTTGATTGAATGCACCCTCTAGCAACAAAACTCGCGCTAACTATACGATTTTTAAAAAACTCGCGCCCAAACCCCTATAAAATCCTACTTTTTGATTTTTTGATTGCACGAGTTTATTGCATATTTGTAGAGGGGGATAAAGTACCTCCTTAACCGCTCTGTCGATGCTACCCTTGACACTTGTATAGCTTGTATGGAACCAAATAGGAAGCAGTTAAGCTTTTGTGACTAGATATAAGTGATTTAACAAACCATGCTCTGCTATATCACTTTCATATTTTCTAACAAAAGAATCTATCCCAATCCTCGCACTTTGAAACTTTTCAGCCGTGTAGTCATCAAATAAAATGCGTCCACCTTTTGTTAACTTAGGCCAGATCATTTCTGCACAGTAAATAATACTTTCTTGCAAGTCACAGTCGATTAATGCAAAACAGAACTGTTCGTCAATGTTGGCTAAGGTTTCTTGAAAGAACCCCTTAACTGGAACAACCATATCTTTCATGCCTAGCTTCTCAATTTTAGCTTTGACATACTCAAAAGAGGTAGATGTAAAAACTTTATTTGAAACTGTTGTTAACCCAGCTTCTTTCTCTCTTTGAAACTCATCCGGATCAAATCCTTCGTAAGAATCACAAGCATAAATTATCTTGTGTATACATTTTTCTTTGAGAAAATTAGCCATGATTAAAGTCCCCCCACACCTTGAGCTTCCGCACTCAATAATGTTCCCTTCCAATTCAAGAGCGAAATTTAGCTGTGATACTAAGTCTTGTATACCTTGAGCAGGTAAATTTGTTTCATAATTCACAACTCTAGTCCGGTATAAACTAGGAATTGTTAACAGAATTTGGTTCAGAAAACTAGGTGGTATTGTATTTTTTACTGATGTTCTCCAGTCCATATCTTCCTCCATTTGGGTGATATTAAAAGTTGCTCTTGAATTTTACGAAAATTTTGATACCTATTAAGATTCCCTAGATAATATCTTTGTAAAGTTCCAAAAGTATTTTTGACTCTTTTTCCCACTTATACTTTTCTTTGACTACACGTCTGCCATTTTCACCCATCTTTTTAGCTTCATTTGGATGAGTAATTATCCATTGAATTCCTTGAGCAATTGCTTCAGGATTATGAGGATCAACACAAATACCACATTGATTATCTTCAACGATTTCTTTCCACAAAGGAATGTTAGAAGCAATGACAGGAATACCAGCACACATATACTCGAACATTTTCACTGGAAGTGCATTCATTATATTTGGACTTGGATGTAACAGAACTAATCCTGCCATTGATTTCCTCAGAGTTTCCACTACCTGCTCTCTACCAAGCCAGCCTAGCTCTTTGACATTTGCCCATCCAGGTATATTCACTGCTTGTTCTCGTTGTTGTGCATACGCAAATTCACCCCCTAGCAGTAGGCAAGTATCCGTTTGCCCAATCCCTTTTATCATCTCAAAAATTCCCCTTTCTTCTGTAATTGAGCCTATATAACAGACAACGGGTTCCTTTTCCTCCCAATTAGTGTCAGGAAATGACAGTTCATCAAGGATTGGATAATTTTTAACATCGACAGCAGAACACCCTAGCTTGAGAAAGCGGGAGCAAATCAAGGGGGTTGCTGTCACTATAGCCGTGAAGTGTTGAGCAGCAAAATTTTCTAATTTTTCCACAGTCCAACTAATAATTTTTCGCCAAACTTGAGGAATCCAGAATTTACTCAAAATGTCCCTTGGCACATCTTCATGAACATCGTATATCACATTTTTACCTTGGTTAACTAATAGCAATCCCAGTGGAATTAATTCAGGATCGTGAAAGTGATAAATATCTGCTTGAATTGCTAAAGCCTGCTGATAAACATACCAAACAGCCTTAGTCATCCGTAATAAACGGCTTTCTTGAATTTTAGGAATAGAATGAAGTTGAACATTTTTTATCACTTCATTAGGTGCCCCAGGAGCCACTAGATGTGTTTCGTAGCCGGCACTGGCTAAAGTGCAACATTCTTTGACATAAATACGTGTGTCATTATAAGGATGAACTGAAGTAAGATGGCAAACTTTAATTTTTTTGTTTGGTTGTTCAAGCATATTTTTTAGGGCAATTACATATTTTATTTAATTCGGAATATTTTACTGATTTTTTTCAGGCTTCGTAAAATATTTGTTTTTGTTTTTGTACACCTCAAATTTTACTAAATCATAAATTTAATCTGTGTTTCGATAATCTCCTTAATGCGAGTCCAAAGTTCACAAATATAACGTAGAATCCTAAAGGTTGCCTAAATCCTAAAATTTGCACAACATTAAAAATCAAAAGACTGTTAAAAAGCATACATTCAGAATCATTGAAAGACTTCCATGAATTTAAAAATTGTTTTATACAAATAATGATTAGACTTAGATAACTCAAAAAAGCAGGAAAACCAAAATTCTGAAATGTTGCTAGTAAATTATGTATATATGTACCACTCCCCCTTTGAATTATTCGCTCTGAATAATTACCAAAAATAGGATTTTTGATAATATCTTGAATACCTAAATCATAGTAATATAATCTTTCATCTAAAGAAGCATCAGAACCTGTCTCTACCGCAGAAAGATTTCTATTAGAAAATAGAACAGTACTGGAATCAAAATTTGGTAAATTATTTGTAATTTTTACAACATAAATTGACGATACAAGTAAAAGGCATACAAAAATCATCTTTCTCAAATCGAACCATTTAACAAATGAATCAAAAATTAGATATGGGACTACCAAAATAAAGCAGAAAAAAGATGCTCGTGAACCATTAAAAAATAGTACGGCAACTGATGAAATCAAGATAAAAATAACAAAGTTTAGCCGCAGATATTGATGACTATTTTTGACTTTTTTTAAAATCAGATCAGTTGGTGGTATTTTTTTGATAACTAAAATTTTGCTAGCTAGTATCATTGATACTAATGCGAATGTATCACCTAAATATTGATATACACCAGCAAACTTAGGGTCGTTTTCACCATAAACAGACTCTAAAGTTATCGGATCTATCTTGGAAACTACAAAATAAAAAATCATTGACCATATAATAAATATCAAGCCAGTAAAATATTTTTTATGAGAAATTTGTGGTAACCCAATACTGAATACTAGTGCAAAAAAACAGTATGACAGACGAACTATATCACTCTGTGCATCTGGAACACCAAGGTAAAGATAACTAATTGTTAGATTTAGAAGAGTCCACGAAAAAAAGGTAAATAACAGGAAGAAACATAAAGGAAATAATTTGTGATTGAATTTAATTTTGATGATAAAAAAGAATAGTACAATACTAGAAGCTAGCAGACATATTAAATAATATGCATTTCGCAATAAAAGAATACTTTCATTTCCATAATAAAAATAAAAGGGCAAAAACGCAATCATGAATAACAAAACTATAATATTGAGTCCAATCAAAGTATTTTTCATGTATCAAATTACGAGATAAATCAATATTTTTTTATTTAATGCATTTCTAAAATTAAAATTATTCGATATAATTGATGCCAAGGTAATATTGAATTGATCACAAGCATTAAATAATCAGGTGATAGTAATTATTTAATTCAAAATTTATTCAAATTTTACAGCATATTTTTCAGCCCATTTTATCAAGTTTATCCAACGCCAAATGCGAAAATCAAAAGGCTTTAGTCCTTGAATAACTGCTTGCCAATCCTGATTTACTTGGTCCATATTCAGGGCAGGAATTGACTGTTTGCTATGTAGTATTTCTTCCACCCAAGGACGTAAAGTAGCTAACCAGTTAAACTCAGGGGTGGCGAAACCAATTTTATCTCGACGGTCTAAAATAGAATCTGGAACAATGCCACGCATTGCCTGCCTAAACACAGCTTTGGTTGTGCCGTCAGGAGCAATAATATACTCTTCTGGCAAAGAGAACATAAAATTAACTAAAGTTGGGGTGAGAAAAGGAACACGGCTTTCAATAGAAAAAGCCATCGAGTTACGGTCTTCATAACGCAATAGTGAAAGTAAATTATTGTCCAGACTTTGGTAAAGTTGCTCTCGTAGTACTTCTTTTTTATGTCTGCTTGGTGGCAAAGAAAGCATTACTTCCCGTTCAGCAAACCACCTAGAATTTAACCAAGATGGAGCAAATTCTTTTCCGATTAACTGTCTGGCTAAACCTTTGAAATTATCAGGTAGTAGAAACCCCCCTCCAACTAACAGAAGCCTTAATCTATTCATCTCAGGTAATCTCGATGCTTGCTCTAAAAACTGAGTGACTTGATGCCAATGTCCTTGACGAATTAAAGTAGCTAATCTAGCACCTAGATAAATTCGATAACCTCCTAAGATTTCATCTGCTCCTTGGCCATCTAACATCACTTTAATTCCTGCTGTTTGAGCTAGATGGAATACTTGATGCTGTGCATAAATACTTGTGCTATTGAAAGGCTGCTCTTGAATATTTATTAAGTAGTCCAAGTCCTCTACTAGTTGAGTTGGCAAAGGTTGTGTCTTATGTAGATTAGTCCTGGCTGCCTGACTTACTATATCTACCCAATGCTCTTCATTTACTTTGGGATCATCTGCTATATAGCTAAAGGTATGTAGTTCCACATCAGGTTCCAGATAACGCATTGCCATGACGATGCTAGATGAGTCAATTCCTCCAGAGAGAGCAGCACCAATAGGAACATCACTACGCAAATGGAGACGGATATTTTCTAAAAATAATTCTTGTAATTTTTCCGCTGCTGCTTTAAAAGAAATTTCTAAAGGTTGATTCAGCTCCACTTGCCAATAACGTACCGGCTGTGTTACTTGCAACGAATCGAGAGAAAACTTTAAGTAGTGAGCGGGAGGAAGTTGGCGAACTTTAGTAAACAAAGTTTCCTCGCCATGATCTGTTACCCCAAAACGCAAATAGTCGTATAATTTTTGGGGATTAACTTGACGATTAACTCCAGGAAGTTGTAGCAGAGATTTGATTTCAGAAGCAAAAGCAAACCCACCTTGCCAGTCAGTGTAATATAAGGGTTTGATACCAAAAAAATCTCTAGCGAGGAACAAATGGCGTGTGTGGGTATCCAGAATGGCAAAAGCAAACATTCCCACTAAACGGTTCAGGACTTGGGTTCCCCAATGAGCATAAGCAGTGAGCAGTACTTCCGTGTCTGAATGAGAATAGAAAGTATAACCTAATGTTTTCAGTTCCCTTTGTAGTTCTAGGTAGTTGTATATTTCCCCATTGAAAACAATGGCATAACGCCCGTCTGATGTTACCATTGGTTGCCAGCCAGCTTCGCTAATATCCAGAATGGAAAGACGACGGTGAACTAAACCAAGCCAGCAGTTTTGCAGGTCGTCAGGATTGCGGGAAACCTGTACTGGTGATGTTCCTGACCAACCTAAAAATCCCAAATCATCAGGACCACGAGAGTATAAGGAATTGCTGAGATTTTTTAACATCTGCGAATCAATTCCTGAGCGATTAAATTGTAATATTCCAGCAATTCCACACATAATTTTTATGCCAGATTTAAGTTTTCTAATATTTTGTGATAAATAGGATCAGAGAGTCTGCTGTTACTTTAATCAACTAAAGAGAAGCACCAAAAATTTATAAAGAAACTAATTGTTTGTAAATATCTATCTCCCTTTGATCAATCAAACGATTATTGTGCCAAAGAAGCCGGAAATCACCCTGGAAAAGCTGACACTGTTGCTTATATTTAGCCATTGTTTGTAAAGTTGCTTCACCATCAAGACCAAGATTCATGAACATATCATCAATGACAGTACATTCCATCACTATTAGTGGTTGTTCTTGAAGTTTTAAAGCTTGACGAGTATGAAGATTGAATGTCGAAAATTGGTAGCAAATACCGCAACGAAATCCTGCTACATCAACGAAAGATAAAGTAGAATCATAGTCCAGTCCTGCATCCTCCCAGTTTTGAAAAGTGGTTGGAGTTTCCCAACGCAAGTAGTGCTGTCTTCCTCCCCAATATTCCTGTTGAATACCTTCTTCAGCACAAACTTGCTTTAAAATTTCAAATTCTTTTTTGGTCTGTGCCCCATCCTTGTAAGTGTTATAACTGGTATGTAAACCAATTTCGTGACCTCGCTGGTGAATTCTGCGTAACAAACTACGAATTATAGGGTGATTCATACTGTAATTACCATCAATAGCACCCCCGCTATGGTCAGTAATAAAGTAGAAAGCACTTTTGAGATTATGCTTTTCGCTGATGTCCATGATTAGGTCAAAGGTATTACAGGGATCTGCTTTTGAATTACCAGTTGTAACTTGCATCCAAGATAAAATACTCTTCTGTGCTTTGAGTAAACTGTGCCGTTTCAGTACATCCCCAGCGCAACGTTTGAGCAAACGTGGAACACCTGTAAATGCATACATAAATGGCTCGTCTACATCATGACTAACATAAGTTTGAAACTGGTAAGTTTTACGCTTTAATCCTGACCAAAGATGTTTGAGACAAGCCCAGAGAATTTCTAGATACTCATTAATAATGGGACGGTCTAAAAATCCCTCCTGATAAGCCAAGGATTTAGTCCCTGGAAAAGTGCCAGGAAATCGCTCATGTTCATATGGTCTGACAACTTCTTCGTAGCGAGTTAACATAAAAAATGCTGAACCAAAGATATCAAGTCCTAGGTAGATTTTGTCTTCAGAATGGCTAAAAAAGTTAGGATTATCGGGGTCATCACCATAGATGACAGGAATATGAGAATTTACTGTTATGGCGTTTAATTTAGTGGTTCCCATATTCCATACTTTTAAGGGTTGTTTTGGTAAAGAAACTGGTTGTAACCATTCCTCAATTTGTTTAGAGAAAAAGTCATCGGCAGTTATCAATTCTCGACCATCCCCCATTGTAATTAACACATTGGGATGCCCATTTACCTCAATTTGGATATCCAAGCCTAAAAACTCTTGAAACATCACTGACAAAATATAGTCACGTTCGGCTTGATAGTTATCAGGAATTTGAATTAAAATCATGGCACAGAAGACCTCACCATAGCTTCTAGCATATCTCGACCAGCCATCATAAACTTCATCCGACGACTCATTGCTGTTACTTTCAAATATGGGACTTGTCTACCACCAAAAGCACGAAAGAAACGCTCTATTGGTTCAATCATTGAGCCTTCAAAATCAAACTTTTTAGTGACCTTAGCTGCAAACTTAATTGCTTCCCACATCAGTAAGCTAGTGGCTCCACTTTTGCGTAATTCTGGATCGCCACCTCCCATTAAATAATAAGCCGAGTTTTCATCCCAAATAACATAAATAGCTGCATGAATTCTACCTTGTGCATCTTCTGCAAAAAATATCTGCCGTGCTTCTTGTTTTACACAAGCTGCATCTAAACGTTTAACTAGTTCTGAACTATAGGGAAAACTTTTATCCTGGCGTTGAAATGTTAGGGAGCTAATTTCTAAAAATCTTTCAATATCCAAATCAGTCCTGATTACTACTTGTTTTTTAGCCTTACGGATTTCCCGACGAATATTTTCTCGAAAACCTGCCCAAATTTCATCAAGGTCTTTCAGATTTTCTAAGACATAAGTGTAGGAAGTAGTTTGAGAAAAATTACACCAGAAAAAGGGAAGCCAATTTTCAATTGAATAGTGAAAAGCAGAAATTAAATAGTCATATTTAGGCAATTGCTCTATCAATAATGTCATTAACTCTTTTTGCTCTGCCAACTGTTTGGCATATTTAGCATTTGAGGGTTTTAACCAAGGTCCCAATATTGGAGTTAGAGGAGGTTGAGTAATTACAGTCAATCCATATTTTTTCTTAATCACATAGGGAAATCTAGCAACCACTTCTTGGTTCTTTTTTACGCTCACTTCAGACCATTGGTTAGGAGATAATGCATCCAACCACCAAGGCTGTTGAAAAATACTATTTACATGTGAAATACATTCAGACATCTGTTAAAATAACCCTGCTTTTTACTGCAAAAAATATGACAATATAAAGCATATTTAATTATGATTATGGAATTATTCGATTAATTGAATCAATTTAGTTAAGTTTCATCACTGCGTGAAATCTATACATATAGTGCATAGAACCATAAAATTCTACTGACATATTGTATGTTGCAGCTATTTTTTTGATAGTTGACAAATCATACCAAATACCCATCTGGTTTTTCAAAATATTTTTGAGAGAATTGATATAACCATTGAGTATATTGATATCGTGATTGACTCTTAATTCACCATTCATATAGCGAAATTTTTGTGCTTTCCAAGGTATTGATGCACAAACAAAATAAGAGTCATCATTCATCATTTTTTTGGCATTAGCAAAATGTTGGCGGAGCATTTGATCGTCAAAGTACTGTACCACTCCATTAGAAAAAATTAAATTGTATTTTTGGTCATCAAAATAACCAGAGCCATCACAGCATTCCACATCTATATTTGGGTATTTTTCTCTAAAATTCTCTAACATAGAATGAGAAAAATCTACACCCTTATATAGTTTAGCTCTATCAAAATTTAGATATTCGTAGAGATCACCATTACCACAGCCGATTTCCAATACTGTAGATGGCATATGATTGCCGAAAAGGATTTTTAGCTCTGCGGCGTACTGTTGATAATGTTCATTAGTGTCATATTGATGCAAGGGAGTTTTGAGACCTTGCCAATATTTACTCCATTTGTTTAAGGTAGTCATGGGATTAATTTACTCCTTGTTTTACTGTAGTAAGTAATAGCAAAAATAGTGTAATATAATACAACTAATATCGTATCATTGATTAATAAAAAATTAATAGTTAAAATATGTTTAGCAATCTCATGTAATACTAAAAAAGCAATAAAAATAGCAACAAAAAATAGAGAAGATTTCCAAATACCTGCTTTAGAAAAATGAGCTAATTCAAAAGTTATTATTAGCCATAAGTAGTTGTATACAACATTTATTATGCTGTAAAGAGCAACTGCAAATATTGGATTATGTGACCAAATGAGCGTAATCACAAAACAAGAAATCGATATAATATCGTAGATTATTTCCATTGATAACAATATACGCTGCTTACCTAAAACATCGTATATTCTGTCAATCCAGGAGGTATATAACATCATAAATGTTGTTAATCCTAGCCATAATCCATAAGTACTTGCCTCAGTCCAATTCCTGCCAAAAATAGTTGTAAACAACCATTCAGTATTAAATATGAAAAATGCAAATAAAGGGGTAGTGACAAGAACTAATGCGATCAGTAGTTGATTAATAAATTTACCTAATTCTCCAGACTCTAATTGCTGGGCAGCTTTGGGAAAAAATACTTGGTTGAGTGCAGAGGCAATCAACGAAATTGGCATCATGACAATGATATGGGCAAAGCTATATAATCCCAGGATTTTAGTTGTGGTAAATGTGCCCAGTAGCAGCAAAATTATCTGTGCTTCTAAATTAGTAATAAAGCTGTAGGGTGTGACATATAACGGAAAATTGATGTTGTTGTAAATGCCATCTTTGATGGATTTCCAAGACCAAGATTTGAGGAGAAAGCTGCTATCTTCTATCCAAATTTGAATTGCTAATGCTCCTGTGGCTGCTATTTGTCCAAAAACTGCCCCCAAAATCAAGCCAGATGAACTAGCACCTATAATGAATGGTAGACTTAGCTGTATGCCTACTATCACTATAGATTGAGTTATTCGAGAAATTGCAAGACGCTTAAAATGCTTTTTACGGGTAGACCAATAGTTACTTGATTGATAAATTCCTGTGAGCAAAAGTGTAAGTGGAATAACCCATAACCAAGGCAAGATTTCTTCAGTTGACAACAGATATGCTACTTGAGTTCCAAAAAAGCTGACTACAAAGAGTAACAAGCCAGACATGGCTGTGGCAATAAGAACAGAACCTGCAAATAAGTTGGCGGCATCCTTATCTTTTTCAGGGAGAACGATAGACAGTTCATATCGCCAACTTGCTACTACAGCAAAGATTAAGCCAAGACTCTTTATTAAGGCCCAAGCACCAAAATCATCAGGCTTGTAGAGCCTAGTAATCAGTGGTGAAGCTAGAAATAACAAACCTTGACTGAAAGCTGTTCCACCGACGAGCACCAGTACATTACCTAAAAATCCTCCTAAGAAAAAGCGATGGCGCAGTGATTGAATAAAAGTAGGCATTAAAAATTTGCTAATTTTGATATTTTCAAATGCGAGGGAAATAACTGACTAATTAATTCATAATTATTAATTCATAATGCCTCTTACAGAGGAGCTGCGCTAAGGTAATTAATGGTGCATTAGCCCCTAAATTTATTTATGGATCACGGATTTTTGGATTACACGGACAGTGGAATCGGTGTAATCTGTGATCGGATAAATTTTCAACTTTGCTTGGTTCAAGAAAGAGGATTCATCCGTGTGTACTAATGGGCGAATTATCAATTATCAATTACGAATTATTCTGACACGCTTATCCTTGTGGGGTTTTATAACCCAGAACAATGCTAATTATTTCTGGGTGACATAAATGTGGGATGAATTGGTTGTTGAAACCGTTGAAAATTTGTGACAAATTGGAAATTATTTCTAGTAGATTAGTCATTTTGTACCCATAAACTATGGTTAAACCCGTAATCAGAGGATAAAGTTGACCAACTTTGAGTAACTTTGATGAAATCCCACTGTTCTCATCAAACAGCAATTTTTTGACCCAAATAAGAGTGAATTGATGTGACTACATCATTCACCATGTGATTTGTCAACTCTGCATACATTGGCAGGCTAACTATCTCTTGGGCAATCTTCTCCGTGACTGGTAATGAGCCCTGAGTAATTTGCAAATATCGATAAGCAGGTTGTTGATGCAAGGGAATAGGGTAATGAACTCCTGTAGAAATTCCCTGGTCTTTCAGATATGCTTGAAAACGCTTTCGGTCTGATACCCTAATGACAAACAAATGCCATACTGACTCAGCATTTGGATGGATCACGGGCAGAATCACATCACTATTGCCTAGAGCTTCTATGTAAGCAGCAGCCAACTTTTGTCGAGACTGGTTCCATTGATCCAAATATGGCAATTTAACCCGGAGAATAGCTGCTTGTAAACTATCCAGACGACTATTAACCCCCTCTATTTCGTGAGTATACTTCTCTAAGCGACCATGATTTGCCAGCATCCGGATATGACGGATCAAATCTTCATCCTGACTGACAACTGCTCCGCCATCACCATATGCTCCCAGATTTTTGCCGGGGTAAAAGCTGAAGCAAGCGGCATCTGCTAAGGAGCCGACACGATGTCCTTGCCAACGAGCGCCGTGGGCTTGAGCTGCGTCTTCAATTACTTTTAGCCCATGAGCCTGGGCAATCTCCATCAGCCGATCCATTTCACAAGGCTGACCATATAAATGGACAACCAAAATTGCTTTTGTTCGGGGGGTGATGGCTGCCTCTATTGCATCTGGGCAGATTAACATGGTATCTTCTCGGATATCCACAAATACAGGTCTAGCTCCGGTGAGAGAAATTGCCTCTGTGGTGGCAATAAAGGTATGGGCTACGGTAATTACCTCATCACCTGGACCAATACCGAGACCTCTTAGTGTCAGGTAAAGGGCATCTGTACCATTACCAACAGCAGCACAAGCCTTGACCTCACAGTAATCTGCAAATTCTTGCTCGAATTGCTTAACTTCTTCACCACCAATAAAAGCGGTGCGAGAAATCACGCGCTCCATTGCAGCACTAATCTCAGATTGAATGGTCAAATACTGGGCTTTAAGATCGACAAGAGGAATAGACATTATAATTTATCTCCATAGGGTAAATCTGAAATATGTTTAATCACCTGGGCTGGATTACCTGCTACAACTGCTCCTTCGGGAATGTCTTTTGTCACCACAGACCCTGCTCCAATTAAGGCATTGCGACCTATGCGAACTCCTGGCAAAATCGTGGAGTTCGCGCCAATCTTGGCTCCTTGCTCAATGTGTGGACCAATTAGTTGTTTTTTCACCCCTGGCGATCGCGGATACTTCGCGTTTGTCAGCACTACATGGGGACCGAGCCAGCAATTGTCTTCGAGAATGGAAAACTCAGGAACAAAGACCTGGGAATGCAACCGCACCCCATTACCAATCCGGACGTGATGCTCAACAATGCTCCCTGAACCAATGCTTACATCGTCTCCAATGGTGTTTTCTTCGCGCAGCAAAGCACCATGTCCAGTTTGGAAATTGCAACCAATACGATTTCCACAATAAATCACAGTATGCGATCGCACTAGTGCCCCATCACCAATGTATGTTTCTAGGTGACTCACTTGTTGCTCTTTCAGTGGTTGACCTACGATCGCAAAAGGTCCAAGAATATATGTCCCCTCCCAAATGACCCCAGGGTAGACAAAAGATGTTTCTAAAGATTTCATAAAAAGTTGCAACGCTCAAGTATTTTTACTTATAGGCTGTAGTATATTTTTGTTCCCAGAAAGTGCCTGCTGTACCATCTCCAAAACCGCTACTACGTCTCTGGCATGTTTTGGTCCAGTCAATGGTGTTTGACCAGTTTGAATACATTCTAGGAAGTGGTTGATTTCAACTTTTAACGGTTCTTGAAGGTTGATTCGTGGTAACAAAACATCACCTGTTCGATGGAATAGTTGGTAATTGTTAAAGTTGTCATAATCCATCCTTTCTCCAATTTTGGGTACTCGGTCAATTCCTTTATCTAAAATCTTGATTTTGTCGTCACTGATATCGTCGTAGACAACCATCTTCCGACTACCCACCAGGGTCATCCGACGAATTTTGCCCGGATCGAGCCAACTGACCTGAATATGGGCAGTTACCTTATTTGCCCAAGTTAGATTTGCAAAGACCACATCTTCAATTCCCGGTTGAATGTAATCAATGCCATGAGCAGTAACATATATGGGAAGTTCTCCATCCATGAGGTAGAGCAAAATACTAATGTCATGAGGAGCCAGATTCCACCAAGCATTCACATCAGTTCGTACTTGACCCAAATTTAGCCTCTGGGAGTAGATGTAATAAGTTTGCCCGAGTTCTCCCTGATCAACAAGCTTCTTAGCGTAGCGTACAGCACTATTATACAAGAAAGTATGTCCCACCATTAATATTTTCTCTGCTGTTGTCCCTAAGGCAACCAATTCATCAGCTTCCCTAGTACACATAGCCAGAGGCTTTTCCACAAGAACATGTTTACCAGCTTTCAGCACTGCTTTCGTGAGTTCATAATGGGTCGAAGCTGGTGTAGCAACAATAACTGCATCAACTTCCGAGTCATTGATGATATCTTCCCAGTTTGAAGTTGTTTTAGTCTTGGGATAGTTATTCTCAACATAAGCTTGTCGTTCATGACTTTGCTCTGCTACCCACTTGACATGACAATTAGGATGGGATGACAAGTTTCTCAGCAGATTAGGTCCCCAATAACCACAACCAATTTGTCCAACAGTAATCATTCAACTATTCTCCCTTTATAGAAGTTGTTGCCAAATATAATTAATGAATTAATAGCTATAGCAGCATTTTTGTGATTTACCAGACTAGTACCGCTGCGCGGAAGTCAAAAGTCAAAAGTCAAAAGTCAAAAGTATTGTGAACTCTTGCTTTGATGTTTTATAAATGGTTGCTTTATTTCCGCCGTGCTGTACTAGG
>JAAUYI010006799.1_pt1 | contig 16914 bp, 14 predicted proteins | sample 7278041 | NCBI WGS metagenome assembly JAAUYI01 (sample SAMN14350216, study PRJNA611818) | marine sediment metagenome | isolation source: surface marine sediment (0.6m) | place: French Polynesia: Moorea | collected 2018-08
AGCCAAGCACGAATTTAGGGTTAGATTCAATCATTATTTGCAAGAAAAAATGGAAATAGCAGCACAAGAAACCTATTCAGAAGTGTTGCAAGAAGTCCAAGAATTTATCAGTCAATTTGCCCATCAAGCTTCAACAAGAGCTTTAGATATAGAGAGTAAAACTACTAAGCAAATCAAAGGATTTAAACCAACTAATCCTAAATTTGCTAGCTTTTCTGAGACATTAGCAAGCCAAAGAAGCAAGCAATCAAACTTATTGAGATTAAATGATGTGCAACTCAAGTCAGATGCAGATAAGCAAGCTCTTAAAAGTCTAGGAATTGCTCCAGGAAAGGACCAACAAGAATTTGAGGCAAAGGAAATTAACGGTAATTTTGATGCTAAGCAAATTGAAGCTAATTTGATTTATAGCAATAGCAAGAATGGTGATAGTGCCAATGGAAAAAACTCATCATCATCTTCAGATTAGTAGTTATCAAAAAGTTTAAGGTCAAAAAAATGATGGAAATACAACAGATAGAAACTAAACAACCTTTAAATGCTCGAATACTCAATATTTTAGTCAACTTAAATCCTTGTTTAGCCGAGAATGAAACTTTATTAATATCTTATTACAAAAGAGTAAGGGCAACTTGGTCAAACTCTGCTATTAAGACAGTGCAAAGAGCTACAGGGTTAAAATTGAGAAATAAACTAAATCGTTGCCAATTTGCTATTGAAGCAGCCAAGCAAGAATTGCAATTTATGCAATCAGAAAATCATGAAATCAATTGTTATCTTGAGAGAGAAGAAGTAGCAATTGCTAATTATCAAATAATTGCGGACTTACCCAGTAGGAACAAGGCATACCTTGCCCCTACTTCTTTTCAGGTAGAAGAACAGAAACAATTAGATATAACAGAAAATACATCTCAACAATTGCAAATTGTCCAAGCACAAATCAAGAAATTAGAATCGCAATTGAAAGAGCAGCAAGAGCAATTAGAGCAGAAGCAAAAACAACTAGAACAATCAGCCAACTTTTCAGCATTACTCCTAACTAATCGCTTACTAGCACCAGGATTACCTCTCAATGGCACAGAAGAGAGTCCAGCGATGCGTATTTTAGGTTCACCCAAAACCTTAACAGAATTAGAAGCGAATTATCGAGAATTAATTAAGCGTGAGCATCCAGACGTATCTCCTTTTGCTGAAGAAGAAGCAATTAATCGATTTGCTTATGTGCGTTCTCTGTATCGGATAACTAGGGAGCATTGGCCTTGCTTAAAGCCTACAGCTAGGATTACGCAAACTGAGAAAGAGAGAAGGATGAAAGCACCTGTACCATTTGACCCTAGAAGTTTTTGGGCTGCGTGAAGGTTATTCGGTAATAACCGATAATAAGTAGCCTTCAAAACTGTTATCAAATCAAGTGATATCCTTTACTGCCCTAGATAGCTGTCATCGCCATCGACCAAAAGTCTTGTTCGAGACTAGCAATCTTTAAAAAAGACGATTCCACTTGAGCTTGGATAGTTTCATTTGCCGTTGACAAAGCTTCATCAGCTAATCGTTCTAAGAGCTTGACATACTCGGTAAAGTCTTGATTACCCCAACGATGAGCAAACTCTGCGTAGGGTTCTGGCATAGTGCCTGGTAATTGCCAACCTTGATTGTAAGCTAGTTCGATTGCCCACAAAGTAGTCACTTGTACCACATAAGGCATGGATGTTGACAATTCCAGATATTCACAATATTGGCTACAGGTTAGTTGTGGCTCGGCTAATAAGTCAAGCTGTCGCTCTTCGGCTTTGGCTTTAAACCAGATAAGTTCATCTTTAAGTGCATTCAAGCCACCTAACAGGATATCGAAATGATGGATTGGAGCATTGGCTAAAACTCGTGCAACGAACCGAGTAAATTCAATGACAAACAGATAGTCCTGTACTAGCCAGGTGTTAAATTGCTTCGGATATATCGTTCCTAATTGGCACTGGGTCAGAAATGGATGTACTGTAGCATCACGCCAGGCTTGAGAATATTTTTTTAGAAGTAGATCGCAAGTAATGGTCATGGCTCAAATCTAGTCCAGACGATGGCAATCTTGTCTTATAAGTCTACTGTACACCGATCGATCGACCACCTGAACCGAAAATAATGGGTCTTTCAGTCTTGTGGGGTTCCCAACCTACGTCAAATCCTTTTGACCAAGCTTCTTCTCTGGCTATTCTAAAACTAGAAAAGCTATCGGGTCTAACAATAAAAGCAAGATAATCTTTTTTGGGGTCTAATTTTTCCAGTACTTGCAAATAATTTGATTGAGGTAAGACTAATTCTTCTTTCGATTCTCCCTCTTTATCAGCTATTGGTTCATAAACTAAAGAAAAAGTACTAGCATTAATCATTCGCACATTATAGTATTCAGTCTGAGTTTGGAAATTGGCTATTCTTTGCCCCCGACTCCGAAGACAAGAACGATAATCGCGGAGATGACCTACATAATCTTGTCTATCAAAAAGCTCAGGTCGATCGGGAGTTTCTGGTCTATGGCAAGCGGGTAAATTCCCTGTAATTTCCTCAATATCTTGACCTACCTTTTCATCATCAATATAAGCAATTTTATTGTCTCTAATTTCAAAAAAGCGAGGTACTTTTTCTGTTTTTGAGGAGAGAGGAGTTTGTACAATAGAATCTGCTTCACTAGCAATTAAAGTTACAAATAAACTAATAAACATTAAGACTCCCACAGTATTAGTCAGGATATCTAGGAAGGAATCTAAATTTTGAGCAGGATGATTTACTCGACGACGATTTCTATTTCTCATAGGAATTACAGGAGTTCATGGAGTTACAGGAGTTCATGGAGTTACAGAATAATCAATAATTGCGATCTACTAGATGAATTAGCTCGTTATTTTGTTGGTACTTCTTCTTGAATTGTTAGTTTCCAGGTTGAATCCACTGGTTCGTAACCAATATCAATACCTGCACCTTCAACTAAATTACGAACACGTTCAAAGACATCTATTCCATTAGGGCGTAAAGCTACGATTAAATATTCTTTGTCTTTATTTGCTTTTACTTGAGCAATCAGTTTTTGTAGAGCAGAATTAGGATCGTCTAGTTGCTCTTGGGATACAAATTCTTCACTAGGATATAAGACTACTCCATTTTGGCGACATTCAATATAGCGAGGGGATTTACTACGATTTTCTCCATTTTCTGTTTTGGCAACAATGGTTACTTCTTGCTGCTCAAGAGCCTGAGTAGTTAAGACAATAATCAATAATATAAGAGTACCAATAGTACAAGCCAAAATTGAGAGGAAAGGAAATAGTTCTACCTCGATGTGATTTTTAGTACTAGTTCGCCTACGCATAATAGTTTGTTTAACAAATAAATACTAGCTAAGAGCTAAAAACTGTCTAAGAAGGAACATTGCCGTTATCACTTTCTAGCAGGGTAATACGACGAGGTTGATTCATTTTACGTAAGAGTGGCTGAAGTTGAGCTAGATTTTCTCTGACCCCAACTAATACGTCCTCTAGCTGGGCTGTTTTTTCTAAAGATTGGAACGATCGATCTAAACTCTGTTGTAGTTGTTGTAGATCCGAAATTTTGTTGGCAGATTTTTCTAAAGAGGAAACTTTTCTTTCTAAGGCATTAGCTGCTTGTTCTAGCTGTCGGCTAATTTCTTGAGATTGACCGTGTAAATTATTAGCGATCGCCTCATTTTTAGCTTTAATTGCTTCTACTGTGCTTTTAATCTCATCAATTATTTCTTGATTATTTTGTTGTTGTTGATTAAAGAAGGTCATGAATTTTTGCCGATCTTTAAGGGCAAACTGTCTTACTTCGGTTACTTGTTCAATAATTTGAGAACTAACATCTTGCACTTTAGCAATTTCAGCAATAAACCCTTCAGCTAGAGCTTGAGAGGCTTGTTGAGCATAATCACGAGCGGGTTCAATTAAATCTTGTGGATTAGGAAAGTGATGATCGATCGCGCCTTTAACTGCTTGTTCGATCATTTCTTGGTTCAGGGTTTTATCTTTGCTGCCTAATCTGGGAAGTAATTTATCATTGATAAATACATCTATAGCGAGTAACAAGCGGGATTCATAACGTTCAATTAAGACTAAAGGAATCATTACTACTACACTGAGGAAAAGAGCTAGTAGAGTAGTATCAAAAGCTACTGCTAAACCACCAGTGACAGTCCCTATCCCTTCTTTAATTTGTTCTACATCTCCTGCTTGTTCCAGAAAACCAGAAAAACCCCTAACTGCTTCACTAATACCAATAACTGTGCCAATAAATCCCAACAGAGGAATTGCCCAAACTAAGATGCGGGGAAAAGAATAGGAAGACTCTGAAGTACTGAGATAGAAAGAGGAATCGTCTAAAGCAAATTCTGTAGCACTAGCGCGATCGCCTGTCTGCATATAGGCAGTTAGGACACGACTGCAACGAGTGGCAATTAAGCTGCCATCGTGAGCTAATCTATCCCTAAAACTGATGGTTTCATGAGCATTGGGTTGATCTAGAGGAAGGTGATCGGCAATCCAAATTCTATTTAATACTCTGTATTCTTGTGTTAATTTGATAAACTTAACGATAGTCGTAGCAACGACAATGCTGGCTAAGCCTATGGTTAAAAATTGAGTAAATCCTCTTTCATAAAGAAGAACACCAATAAAAGATTTTCTAATTGGTAAAGACAAGATATAAATAGCTAAACTTATTCCTAATCCTATTGCTATAACCAGAGGAAAGTTAAGTTCTAATTCATCCCGTTTAGAATGACTCCGCTTGTGAGATTTATGCGAAGATTTCATTTTAAATTTACTCATAAACCGTTTTTGTAAAATTCTGCTTGTTTATTTTTAGATTTTACTGTAATTTTCTTTATGTTTTCTTTATAAGATTTACTACATTAGCTCTATTAATATAAAGCTATTATCAAGAGTTAAGGTTATTGCTTTCCTGCTTTTGAAGCAGTATATTACGAACAATAATATATGTAAATTTACATATCGCGAGTTTGCCAAATATTTACAATTTGGTTTATATAGCAATTACCTCATTCTCAGGTCAAAGCATAAATTAAAATAGTGAATTATTTGAGTTTTTAGATATTAGTAATGATAACGACACTGTAGAAAAATCAACTTGTCATTACCTATTTGATATACAAGCCGATGTTCTTGAGTAATTCTTCTTGACCAACGAGATCCAGGCAGATATTTTAGTTTTTCAGGTTTACCAATCCCTTTCATGGGATCTGCTATGGTTGCTTCAACTAAATCTAAAACACGGTCACAGATTTTACGCTCTTTTTTTGCCCACCAGCGTAAATCATCCCGAAATTGAGAATCGAAAATAACACTTCTATCGCTCACGACTCGCGCGTTCCCTTGCGCCTAACGGCGACGCGGGGTCGCTCGTCAATACCTAACTCCTGACACAGTTCGGCTAGGCTTTCAGATCTTGACTCTGGTTCATTCTCGATCGCATCTGCCCTTTCCATAGCTGCAATAAGTTTTTGAGCATTGGCAGGAGATCTAAAAAGGTGTAGAGTTTCTAGAATATTGTTAAGTTCATCAGCAGCTAAAATCGCTACATCTTCTTTCCCTTGTCGAGTAACAACTATAACGCTTCGATCTGCGATCGCTTCATCTAGTATTGAGGCTAAATTCTGGCGTAGATTAGTATAGTTTGTTTGTTTGGCTAACATATAATTAAGTACACATATCTGTACTTAAGATAGCAGATAATTGAAGCAACATGATAAATAAGCGATCGCCTTTGATTTAAGGTTTTACGATATTTGTAGAAAATGTAGGCTTAATTGCTGATTTCCTTAACTTGTGACTAATGTTCAACCATCCGTAGCTGAACAATTCTTGCGCTATGCTCGATCGCGCTTAAGATCGTAAATGACTTTTTCGGCTAACCAATTGGGAGAACGACCAGGATGACTTGTTAGAGTACCAGACAAAAGACGATTAGCTGTTTGTTGATTGTGTACCAGTCTTAGTAGTTCACGGCGCAGTTTGGGACTAACGCGATCGAGTAAAGAAGCATTATGATTACTTATTGTGGGTACAGAGTTAACTAGAGAAGGTTTGTATGCCCTATTTAGATGCCAAGCAATAACACCAGTACCTACTGCTAAGCCAGTTATACCAACAATTTTCTTAAAGTCGTCTGTGGGTTCGGGATATCTCGATCGATCTCTATAATCCCGATAAGAGAAATTCTGGCTTAAGGTTAGTTCCAAGTCATTGGATTCATTAACTAAATTATCTTCATTAGCGCGAACGGGTAACGCCATCAAACTACTAACAATACTCGTACTAATTAAAGTTGTCAGAATTGTTTTTAAAATAAATATTTTGTTCATATTAATCGATCGTCAACTTGCTTTTACATATATTTTGACGATCAAATATGACAACAAAATGTCATAAATGTGATGCAAATTACAAATCAGGTATTACTGCCACTGCATCAATCTCAAACAACATTCCTTCCTCTGCTAGCCTAGGAACAGGAATAAGGGTACTAGCTGGCTTATGGTTAGACCAAAAAGAATTTCTTTCGGCAGAAATCAAACGTAGTTTTTCTTCATTATGAGCGACTGAAAGAATGGTAATTTTTACTACATCTTCTGGCGTAGCACCCACTGCGGTAAGTGCAGTTCGTAAATTGGCAAAGGATTGCTTCATCTGAGTGGCAAAATCAGCAGCAACTAGATTGTCATGTTCATCTACTCCATACTGTCCAGCTATATAAACAAGTTTTGAACCAGATGGCACAACAACAGCTTGAGTATATCCATAGTCAGATGGATTGTTTAGTTCAGGGGGATTAATATATTCCATTAGCGATACCTCTTCAATATTTTCTGTGACGAGCTTTAGCAATAACTAATGAACGTCGGCGCGATCGCTTGACTTGTTGTCCAACTAAAATACTTAGTAACACAACCACTACTCCTACAAGCTGAATTGGTGTAAGGGTCTGATTGAGAAAGATAAAGCCGATGAGTGTGGCAACAACAGGACTCATCAATCCTAGATAGGAAACTGCTGAGGCAGAAAGCTTATCGATTCCTTTAAACCAAAGAGTGTAAGCTAATCCAGTACCGACTATGCCTAAGTAGGCAAAACCCAATAAGTTAATGCCTGAAAGCTCAGTAAATCTCCCTTCAACTAGTAAGGCAATCGGTAGCAGAATAATTCCTCCAACTGTCAATTGCCATCCTGTAAAAACAATTAGAGAAACAGGACTTTCCCATCGCTTAACTAACACAGTTCCCAAACCCATTGTTGCTGCACCAGCGAGTGCAGCTATAATACCAATACTATCAAGACGTGCATCAGGGCTTAGTACTAGCAAGCCAACGCCGATAAAGCCAGCAATGGCAGCTATCACAGATAGTTTAGAAGGTTTTTGATTTAATATTACCCAAGAAAAAAGCACCACCAATAAAGGCTGTATTGCTCCTGCTGTAGCAGCAACGCCTCCTGGAAGACGGTAAGCTGCGACAAATAACAAAGCTTGAAAGATACCAATATTCAACCCACCTAAAAGAAAAATACGCCACCACCACACACCCTTGGGTAATTGCTTTGACCCTATAGTTAGTAAAATACCAATAGGTAGCGATCGCAAAGAAGCGACTAACAAGGGATGGTTGGGAGGCAAAAACTCAGTAGCGACAAAATAAGTTGTTCCCCAGCTTATAGGAGCTAAAGATGCGATCAAAATATCAAGACTGCTAGCACTCCGTTTTTTCATTTAACAGTAGTCCAACTTATCAACACCAGTTATAGTAAAACTTTTGGAGTGGTTCAATCTTCTACAAACTTTCTGAATTTTGTCTATTCTTTCGGATTTATCTAGCTTTGGTATTACTCATAACCGATCTCGATAAGTTTTGGGAGTTAATCCTGTATACTTGCGAAACACCTTATTTAAATGGCTTTGATTGGCAAAACCACATTCTAAGGCTATTTCAGCAATCGATCCCTCTCGCTGTCTGAGTAATTGTTTGGCTTTTTCGATACGCTGTTGATTAACATACTGATGTGGCGAGATTCCCATTGCTTGTTTAAATCGATCGGCAAAGTAGCAACGACTCATTCCAATTTGCTTTGCCATTACTTCTAAGCTTAAATCTCGGTCTAAATAAGCATTAATATAATCAAGGGTTTGACGGAGTTTGTATGGTGCTAATCCTTGCGAATACTTACGAAATTTTGGCTCGAACACGCAATAATTACGTAAAAGATGAATAACTAAAATGTTAGTAAGTGATTCTAAATATAATCGTTCACCAAGACTGTTGTTTTGTATTTGAGCCCAAAATAACCCAGCTAATTGTTCGATTTGAGCATCTTTGGTTTTTAAAACTGGTAGTAATTCGATTTTATCAGGATTGAGGCATTCGGTTTCTATGGCTACTCTACGTAGTAGATCGGGTTTAATTAATACGTGTAGAGTTTCGTCTACTGTTTGCCAGGCAGTAAAACCAGAAACTTCTGCGGGACAGAGATAAAATTCTCCTGCATTCATCTGTCCATCGTACTCTCCGTGATGATTGAAATGCGTTATTTGTCGTTGGTTTTCAGTGAGAAAAAAGGTAATTAGATGATGAGATAATCCTTTGTCTACTTCTAATTCTCCTGGCAAATCATGTCGATAATGAACAATTAAATCTTCTTCTACGCTCACTGACTGCTTAGATATAACAGGTTTATTGGCGAAAATAGCTAATGGATTGACAGACATTCTTTAAGTAATAATTTAGATTCTCAATTACGTCTTTTTATATACTGTGGTTAGTAGCCAATGAAAAAGTCAAATGCAGCTCGTCAAAAATTTTAAAAATGAGCTTCAGAGCATTACTGAGTATTGGTCGCCTAAAATTATTGGTCAGGTAAATAATCAATCGAACAACAACTCACATTAACATAAACATATTTTACAAAGGTCGCGATCGCTGTTGACAATTCAATCAAATCATGCATCAGATATCGGGGTTCAGAGCAAAAAGATAATTGATATGAGTCAATTGACAGTTGTGGCTAAAATCAAAGCACAATCTAGCTTGGAAACTGTATTGCCAACTACTATCGCAAGTGAATGAGCGCGAGTTTTTTTCTTGAAAAAAGATAATAATTCTGACAATTTAATTATACTAAATTTAGTTTATTTTCGATACATTTTATTTTGAGATTTAATTTACAAACAGAAAAAAATAAGCTAATAACTAGAGCAAATATCCTTGTTTCAATTTGAAAATTACCCTATTCTAATTTACTAACTATAAGTTCATTATAGAAAATAACTCTCTGAATCTATTTTTAGATTGAGTTATTAAAATAAAAAAATGTCAATTAAGTCTTAAAGTTAAAAAATACTAAAAATTATCTAAAAATATATGTTTTTAGTAAAAAATATAGATAGAGGCAATCAATAATTAACCCTATCACTTAGAGTAAATTAAAAGTTAACGAAAACAACAAAATTAATTAACTCATTACGGGAGAAAAACAACATAAAAGTTGTAAAAAGCAAAAAAAATTCGACCGAGTTTTTTGCCAGACCTACTAAAGTTTAAATCCTTAGCCTAAAGCAGTAAGCAACATTCACGCCACTTGTAGAAAAAAACATTAAAGGTTGAACATCATGACAAGGAGAACCTTTGCTACTCTAGATGCAAATGAAGCAGTCGCTAGAGTGGCTTATAAGCTTAACGAGGCGATCGCGATCTATCCCATTACCCCCGCTTCACCAATGGGAGAATGGGCAGATGCTTGGTCATCCCAAGGAATTCCCAATCTTTGGGGTACAGTACCCAGTGTAGTTGAGATGCAATCAGAAGGTGGAGCAGCAGGAGCAGTACACGGGGCATTGCAAGCTGGCTCTGTAACTACTACCTTTACTGCTTCCCAGGGCTTACTGTTAATGATTCCCAACTTATATAAAATTGCGGGAGAACTTAGCAGTGCGGTTATTCATGTTGCTGCCCGTTCTTTAGCAGCTCAAGCCTTGTCAATTTTTGGGGATCACAGTGATGTAATGGCAGCCCGCGCTACAGGTTTCGCTTTATTGTGTTCTGCTTCGGTGCAGGAAGCCCATGACTTTGCCTTAATTGCTCAAGCAGCTACGCTAAAAACGCGAGTACCCTTTATTCACTTTTTTGATGGCTTTCGTACCTCCCACGAAATTCAGAAGATTGAATTGTTAGAAGAGAGTGATTTGCGATCGCTGATTGATGATGAATTAGTTTTGGCTCATCGTGCTAGAGGGCTGACTCCAGATCGTCCCGTTTTGCGGGGAACTGCCCAAAACCCAGATGTTTACTTCCAAGCTCGCGAAAGTGTTAACCCCTTCTATAATGACTGTCCTGAAATCGTTCAGCAGTTAATGGACAAATTTGGCGAACTAACAGGAAGGCATTATCGCTTATATGAATATCACGGTGCAACCGATGCGGAAAGGGTAATCGTGCTAATGGGTTCGGGATGTGAAGCTGTTCACGAAACAGTGGATTATCTCACCGAACGAGGAGAAAAAGTAGGGGTACTCAAAGTTCGTTTGTATCGTCCTTGGGATGCTCAGAGTTTGGTTTCCGTACTACCCAAAACCGTAGAGAAAATTGCCGTACTCGATCGCACTAAAGAACCTGGTTCAGGTGGCGAACCCTTGTATTTAGATGTAGTTACGGCAATTTGTGAGTATTGGCAAGCAGGAGAAGCTTCGGGAACAGGGGAAGCAGGGGAGAATATTAAACTGAATTCTTCCTTACCCAGAATAGTTGGGGGACGCTATGGTCTTTCCTCGAAAGAATTTAATCCTGCCATGATTCAGGGCATTTTCGCTAATTTAAAACAAGATAAGCCCAAAAATCATTTTACTGTGGGGATTAAGGACGATCTAAGCCAAACTTCCTTAGACTACGATCCTGATTTTTCTACCGAGCCCGATAGCGTCGTGAGAGCTATGTTTTATGGTTTGGGTTCTGATGGTACGGTAGGGGCAAATAAAAACTCGATCAAGATTATTGGGGAAGAAACCGAAAATTACGCTCAAGGCTATTTTGTTTACGACTCGAAAAAATCTGGCGCAGTTACCGTTTCCCACCTACGGTTTGGGGAGCAACCCATTCGCTCTACCTATCTGATAGATCGAGCCAACTTTATTGGTTGTCATCAATGGAATTTCTTAGAAAAACTCGATGTCCTCAAAGCTGCCATACCAGGTGCTACCTTTTTACTCAATAGTCCTTACAGTGTGGATGAAGTCTGGTCAAAGCTACCAGTAGAAATTCAGGAGAAAATTATTGCTAAAGAACTGAAATTTTACGTTATCAATGCCAATAAAGTTGCTCGCGAAAGCGGTATGGGGGGTAGAATCAATACCGTAATGCAGACTTGCTTCTTTGCCCTAGCAGGAGTTTTACCTCAAGAAGAAGCGATCGCCCAAATTAAAAAAGCGATCCACAAAACTTATGGCAAGAAAGGAGAAAAAATTGTTCAGATGAATCTACAGGCAGTAGATAAAACTCTGGATAATCTCTTTGAAGTTAAAGTTCCCACCCAAGTTACTAGCCAGATTCATCAACAGTTTCCCATTCCCGATACTGCCCCAGAATTTGTGCGTCAAGTTTTGGGTAAAATGGTTGCCAGAGAAGGAGATGAACTTCCTGTAAGTGTTCTACCCTGCGATGGTACTTATCCCACAGGGACATCCCAATGGGAAAAACGCAATGTTGCTCAGTTTATTCCTGCTTGGGATCCTGATGTCTGCGTTCAATGTGGCAAATGCGTCATGGTCTGTCCTCATGGAGTAATTCGGGGTAAAGCCTACGATCCTGCTCAATTAGCTGATGCACCCACCAGCTTTAAGTCTACTGAAGTGAGAGATAAAGACTTTGCAGGTCAAAAATTTACCATTCAAGTTGCTCCCGAAGACTGCACTGGTTGTGGCATTTGTGTCGATATTTGTCCTGCTAAAAATAAATCTCAGCCTTCCCGTAAAGCTATTAATATGGAAGAGCAACTACCTCTGCGAGAGCAAGAACGAGATAATTGGGATTTCTTCCTTAGTTTGCCCGATCCCGATCGCCGTCAGCTAAAACTGAATCAAATTCGGCAGCAGCAAATGCAACAACCCCTCTTTGAATTTTCTGGTGCTTGTGCTGGTTGTGGGGAAACCCCCTACATTAAACTAATGACTCAGTTATTTGGCGATCGAGCTTTAGTAGCCAATGCTACAGGTTGTTCCTCCATCTATGGCGGTAACTTACCGACCACTCCCTGGGCGCAAAACGCGGAAGGACGAGGACCAGCGTGGTCTAATAGTTTGTTTGAAGATAATGCCGAATTTGGCTTAGGCTTCCGCATCGCGATCGATAAACACACCCAGTTTGCTACTGAGTTACTTAAATCTCTAGCCAGTGAAGTAGGAGAAGAATTAGTCACCAGTATTTTAACTGCCGAACAAAAAACCGAAGCAGATATTTACGAACAACGCGATCGCGTGGCTCAATTAAAAAACCAACTCCAAACCCTTGTACGGACGAAGGGCGAACCGCCCCTAACCAGCAAAATTAAACAACTTTTGAGCCTCGCCGACTATCTAGTCAAAAAAAGTGTCTGGATTATTGGCGGTGATGGTTGGGCTTATGATATTGGTTTTGGCGGGCTAGATCATGTAATTGCTAGTGGTCGCAACGTCAATATTTTAGTTATGGATACCGAAGTATACTCCAACACTGGTGGTCAATCTTCTAAAGCAACTCCCAGGGCTGCTGTAGCTAAATTTGCTGCGGGAGGAAAACCAGCACCCAAAAAAGACTTGGGTTTGATTGCCATGACTTATGGTAATGTCTATGTAGCGAGTGTAGCAATGGGTGCGCGAGACGAACATACCCTAAGAGCCTTTATGGAAGCAGAAGCTTACGATGGACCTTCCTTAATCATTGCCTACAGCCACTGTATTGCTCACGGAATCAATATGACCACCGCCATGAGCCATCAGAAAGATCTAGTTGATAGCGGACGCTGGCTACTCTACCGTTACAATCCTCAACTGAAACAAGAAGGAAAAAATCCCCTCCAGTTAGATATGCGATCGCCCAAGAAGCCAGTTAGCCAATCCATGTATGCTGAAAATCGCTTTAAAATGCTGACCAAGAGTAAACCTGATGCTGCCAAACAGCTACTTCAAGAAGCACAACAAGATGTCAATACTCGCTGGCAAATGTATGAATATTTGGCTGCACAGCAAATAAACGGGAAAGTTAGGGAAGATAAGGCAGACAAAGCAGACCAAGAAGATAGATAACTACTAACCATATTATCCCGCTTGAAGGGACTAACCACCGTAGGGGCAAGACACTGCCTTGCCCCTACCCACTAACTACTAACTAAAAATGAACCTCTCTACTACTTATCTAGGATTACAACTGCGATCGCCCTTAGTCGTTGGTGCTGCTGCTCCATTGACAGAAAATATCGACAATATCAAGCGCATAGAAGATGCGGGGGGTGCTGCTGTCGTTTTACATTCTTTGTTTGAAGAGCAGCTAACTCAGGAACAGTATGAGCTACATCATCATACAACTGCCTATAATGAAAGCTTTGCCGAAGCTCTTACCTACTTTCCAGAGCCAGAAATCTTCCATGTGGGGTCAGAAGAATATCTCAACCAGATTCGTCAAGCCAAAGAAATGGTTGATATGCCGATTATTGCTAGTCTCAATGGTTCAACTTTGGGGGGGTGGACTGATTATGCTCGGCAAATCGAACAAGCAGGAGCAGATGCACTGGAATTAAATATCTATTATGTACCAACAGATTTTGACCTGACAGCCATTCAAATCGAGGAAAACTATCTCAATATTCTTCACTCAGTTAAATCAGTAGTAAGTATTCCCGTAGCGATTAAGCTTAGTCCCTTCTTTAATAACATGGCAAATATGGCTAAACAATTAACAGAAGCAGGAGCAGATGGACTAGTACTGTTCAATCGTTTTTACCAGCCTGATATAGACATCGAAGCTTTGGAAGTACAACCCCGTGTGTTGTTAAGCACTCCCCAAGCTATGCGTTTACCAATGCGTTGGATCGCCATACTCTATGGTCGTCTTAAGGTTGACTTAGCAGCAACTAGCGGTATTCATAAAGCTGAAGATGTCCTCAAAATGTTAATGGCTGGTGCCAATATTACTATGTTAGTAAGCGTCCTGTTAAGCCATGGTATTAAACATATTCAAGTAATTGAAGAGGGAATGCGCCAGTGGATGGAAAAATACGAATATGAGTCAGTTAAGCAAATGCAGGGAAGCATGAGCCAACTTAACTGTCCTGACGAAAGTGCTTTTGAAAGAGCGCAGTATATGAAAGCCCTTCAATCCTATCAACCAAAACGAATGCTAGTCTAGAAAATCAATGAAGCGAAAAGATCGAGGCATTACGATTAACAAAAACCAATAAGTAATATTCTTCACAGGTTTCTCAAAATTTTTTCCTAATCTGAGGATAACGAGTTTACACTCACTCTTTATTCATTCTTGAAATAAAGAACAAATTGCTCAAGGAGGAGCGACTTATGAAAAAAATCCCACTGAGTCAAACAGGGGTAGAAGTAAGTTGTTTATGTCTTGGAACTCTTCGCTTTGGTACGAGAAATAGCTACGAACAAGCTGATGAACTAATGAATATGTACGTGGAAGCAGGAGGCAGCTTTATTGATACAGCTAATTGCTACGATCAGTGGTGCGATCGAGGTAAAGGAGGTGAAAGCGAGGTAACTATTGGACGTTGGCTACGCGATCGCGGTATACGGGAACAACTGTTTATAGCTACTAAGGTTGGTTTTGGCTACGGAGATGTTCCAGACGGGTTAGCAGCTTCTACTATTATTGCTGAATGTGAAAATAGTCTCAGAAGACTGGGAATAGATCGTATTGATTTATTCTATGCTCATAAGGATGACCCCAATACACCTTTAGCAGAAACTTTATCTGCCTTCAATCAATTAATCAAAGATGGCAAAATCCGCTTTTTTGGAGCAAGTAATTATTTAGCATGGCGTTTAGCTGATGCAGATGCAATCGCTGCTCAGAAGGGATGGTCGAGTTTTACCTGTGTCGAACAACGTTTTACCTATCTCAGACCACATTCAGGAGCAGATTTTGGTCCACAACAGATTGCCGATCGCAATTTAATGACCTATTGTGATGCTCGTGGTAAAACCATATTGCCCTACACACCTTTATTACGGGGTGCTTATGTTCGCAGCGATCGCCCTATACCTTCTCCTTATCGTGGTTTAGATACAGATGCTCGACTAGCCGTATTAAGGGAAGTAGCAACTGAATTAGGAGCAACCCCCAATCAAGTAGTTTTGGCTTGGATGATGCACCGTCAACCCCCCTTATTGCCAATTTTTTCGGCGAGAAATCCCCAACAAATGGAGGAAAATTTAGGGGCACTGGATCTGGTTTTGTCAGCCAAACAAATGGAACGACTCAGTCTAGCTGGCAATTGCCTCAATGATGAACCAGTTTGAAATAACTATTGCTAATTTTTACTGACTTAAATACAGGTAACAATACCTATAAAGCCGTGCAAAGAGAAACTGGCGCGATCGCGATCGGTCCAATTCTTCAAGGTCTGAAAAAACCAGTTAACGATCTCAACTGAAATTTTAGATCGGGAACACGAAGGATAGAAAAGACCTCGAAAAATAGTTAGTTTAGTCGATCTGGAACGTGGGATTGAGAAATTTGTCTCAATAGCAAAACTCAAAAACCCGATAAATTCAGAATTTTGAATTTAACTACTACTGAGGAAAAATAACAATGAAAGTCAATCCAACTGAGCAAAAGTTGTTAGAGCATTTTGAAAGAAAACGTTGGTCGATCGCAGTTGCTGCTATTATCATTCAGTTGTGTCTGGGAACGATCTATGCCTGGAGTGTTTTTAAAAACGACCTAGTAGCAAACCATGGATGGAATGAAGTACAAACTTCTGCTACTTTCATGATCTGTATCGGCGTAATTGGACTGGCAGCAGCCTTTGGCGGAATCTTGGTCGATCGAAAAGGCCCTAAGTTCGTCGCCATCATTGGAGGACTCCTATTCGGATTAGGAACCATCATTGGTGGAGTTGGCATACAGATGGAGAACATCCTGATTCTCTATCTAGGGTATGGGCTACTGGGAGGTTTAGGAAACGGTTTCGGTTATGTTACTCCCATTGCCACTCTCATCCGCTGGTTCCCAGACAAGAGAGGTTTAGTTACAGGTTTGGCTGTTATGGGATTTGGTGCGGGTGCCTTTTTTATGGGGAGAATTGCTCCAGCTAATATTGCCATCTGGGGAGCAGCGACCACCCTTTATGTTTGGGGTGCTATTTTTTTAGTTCTAGTCGTTGGTGCAGCGATGTTTTTTGACAATCCCCCTCGTTGTAAACTGCCCGTTCAATCAAATTCTCAACCAGATGCTACTCCTGATGATGATTCCTTTACTTTTGCAGAAGCCATTCATACTCCTCAATGGTGGCTGGAATGGACAATGCTGTTTTTAAATGTGACAGCCGGGATTGGGTTAATTTCCCAACTTTCTCCCATTGGTAAAGAACTTTTCCGTCCCTTAGCTGATAGTGGCTTATCACCAGAGGGACTTATTATAGCTATTGATGCTGCTGGAGGATTAGTGGTTGCTATTGCTTCCATTTTTAATGGTCTGGGAAGATTGTTTTGGGCATGGCTCTCCGATGGAATTGGCAGAAAAATGGTTTTTTCAACCATGTTTCTGTCTCAAGCTGTTCTTTACATAATAGTTCCCCATCTAAATAATTATTATGTTTTCATGGTTGTTGCCTGCTATCTCTTAGCCTGTTACGGAGGAGG
>JAAUYI010219234.1_pt1 | contig 16909 bp, 16 predicted proteins | sample 7278041 | NCBI WGS metagenome assembly JAAUYI01 (sample SAMN14350216, study PRJNA611818) | marine sediment metagenome | isolation source: surface marine sediment (0.6m) | place: French Polynesia: Moorea | collected 2018-08
CAGAGATATTTAATTTAGATATAGCTAAATTAAATATCTCTGCTTCTAGTTTAGCTGAGTCAGCATTAGCAATGTCAAGCTGAACAAACCTACCCTTTAGACCCAGAAATGGGCAAAAAATTACGGAATTTATCTGATTTAAGGGATGAAAAATTAGAAAGGGTTACTAACATGGTAAATTAGATGTGGCTCTTCAGAGACTAAAAGCTTTGAGGGTTAGCCATTGAACCCGATCTTACAATTACAGGCAGAGATTCTTATTACTTTTCTAAGAATTGAAAGCTATAAAAAACTTAAAACTCGATCAATGTACCAAAACTAAACTGGACTAGCTATTTATTCCTTCTTATCTATAATTAGTTGAATGTTAATCAAGTAAAACTTGTTCAAATGACTACTATCTTTCCAAAAATTTTAATAATTGCTGAACACGCTTCCTTAAAATTTGGGGGAGAAGCAGCTTTACCCTTGCATTATTTTAGAGTCTTACGGAAACGGGGAATTGAAACGTGGCTGATTGTTCATGAAAGAACCAAAAATGAACTTGAGAATTATTTCCCAGAAGATAATGATCGTATTTACTTTATCAAAGATACTTTTTGGCATATTTTTGTCTGGCGTTTAAGTCAATTATTGCCTGAACGCTTATCTTATTTTACTTTCGGATTTATTATTAGATTAGTCACTCAACTGAGTCAACGACAACTTGCTTTACAGCTTATTAAACAAAAACAAATTGATATTGTTCATCAACCTATTCCTGTCTCAATAAAAGCTCCCTCATGTCTATATGATCTTGGTGTTCCTGTTATCATTGGCCCCATGAATGGAGGAATGAATTATCCTTCTGCTTTTGAGTACATGGAAAAAAAATGGGTTAGTAAAACTATCAATATTGGGAGAAATTTTTCAAACTTAATGAATACCTTAATTCCAGGTAAATTAAAAGCCACCACTTTATTAGTGGCTAACTCACGGACAAGAGAAGCATTACCCACTATTTTGAAGGATAAACATATCATTGAATTAGTTGAAAATGGAGTAGATTTATCCATTTGGCAAAACTTAGTAGAAAAAGACGATAATCAATCAGTTAGACCAATAACGAAATTTGTTTACATGGGGAGACTAGTTGATTGGAAAGGTCTCGATCTCTTATTATTGGCAGCGCAAAAAGTGATTGATGAAATACCAATTCAGTTAGATATTATTGGAGATGGTAATGAAAAAGAGAAATTAGAGAAACTTGCTCAAAGTTTAGGGTTAACATCTGATCAAGAATCTTCAAAGATATCTAAAGTTCAATTTTTAGGTTGGCTTTCTCAATCAGACTGTGCCAAACAATTACAAGCAGCAGATGTTTTAATTCTTCCCAGTCTTTATGAATGTGGCGGTGCAGTTGTCTTGGAAGCAATGGCCATGGGAATTCCTGTGATTGCAACCAATTGGGGAGGCCCAGCAGATTATCTAGACGAATCCTGTGGTATTTTAGTAGAACCAAGTTCACGGGATGCTTTTATTGAAGGATTGGCATCAGCTATGGTTAAAATGGCTAGTAATCCCGAACTTCGCCGAAAGATGGGGGACTCTGGTTCTAGAAAAGTCCAGGAAGAATTTGATTGGGAAAAAAAAGTCGATCTGATGTTGCAAATTTATCAAGATAGCATAGCAAGATATTTTAAGGAAAAAACTCTGGACAAAGTTGAAAGATGATCCTATCTACTGCATCAAATGAGACGACCCCTTTGATTTTACAACTGTCACCTGCGATCGCTATGACAGACGAACAATTCTTCGCTTTGTGCCAATTAAATCGGGATTATCGCCTTGAGCGCAACGCCAAAGGAGAATTAGTTATAATGCCCCCAACAGGTTCAGAAACGGGAAATCGAAATGCGAAACTAACACAACAATTAGGTAATTGGACTGATGATGATGGCACGGGAATTAATTTTGATTCCTCTACAGGGTTTAAACTACCTAACGGGGCAAATCGTTCTCCTGATGCAGCTTGGATGACGTTAGGAAAATGGAATTCCCTAACAGAAGACCAGAAAATTAAATTTGCGCCTATTTGTCCTGATTTTGTTGTGGAAATACGCTCCCCTAGCGATCAACTGCAATCCCTTCAAGATAAACTGCAAGAATATATTGATAACGGAGTAAAATTAGGCTGGTTAATCGATCGCAAACATCGTCGAGTCTATATTTATCGTCCCCAAACAGCAGTAGAATATTTAGAGAATCCAACAACTGTGAGTGGTGATCCTGTTTTGTCAGGTTTTCAGTTGCAAATGAATACAATTTGGTAATTCAATTATTAGCTTATGTCATTATCTGAAGAAAAAAAAAGTATCTTGATCACCGGTGGGGCCGGATTTATTGGCTCTAATTTTGTTCATCATTGGTCTAACAATTATCCTGATGATAACGTTATTGTCTTAGATGCGTTAACCTATGCTGGAAATCGTCAAAATTTAGCTGGTTTAGAAGAGAAAAAAAACTTTAAATTCATTAAGGGGGACATCTGCGATCGCTCCTTAATTGAGCAACTTTTAAAAGAAGAAAAGATTACTACAGTAGCCCATTTTGCTGCTGAATCTCATGTAGATCGTTCGATCCTGGGTCCGGATGCTTTTATTCAAACCAATGTCATTGGAACGTTTACCTTATTAGAAAGTTTTCGTCATTATTGGAATGAGCAAGGAAAGGCAGAAAATTATCGTTTTCTTCACGTCTCCACTGATGAAGTTTATGGTAGTTTAGAAGCAGATGCTCCAGCATTTACAGAAACAACCCCCTATGCACCCAATAGCCCTTATTCTGCCTCAAAAGCAGGGAGTGATCACCTAGCTAGGGCTTATTTTCATACCTATAATGTACCAACAATTATCACTAACTGTTCTAATAATTATGGACCGTTTCACTTTCCTGAAAAATTAATCCCCTTGATGTGTATTAATATTTTATTGGGCAAACCTTTGCCTGTTTATGGAGACGGACAAAATATTAGAGATTGGTTGTATGTAGGGGATCATTGTTCGGCATTAGAAACAGTAATTAATCAAGGAAAACCAGGGGAAACTTATAATATTGGGGGAAATAATGAAGTGAAAAATATTGACTTAGTAACCATGTTATGTAACTTAATGGATGAGTTAGCCTCAGAGTTACCCGTTAAACCTTCAAAAGAATTAATTACTTTTGTTAAAGATCGTCCTGGTCACGATCGTCGTTACGCTATTGATGCAACAAAAATCAAAACAGAATTAGGTTGGACTCCTCAAGAAACTGTAGAAAATGGGTTAAGAAAAACCATTCAGTGGTATCTCAATAATCAAGATTGGTGGCAACCTTTACTATCAAAAGAATATCAAGATTATTATCAGAAAGTGTACGGTAAATAGACAGAAAAATGATTATTGGGACTTAATGAAATTTTATTAAAATCTATTGATTTTTCTTGTCCCATTTCTCTGATTTATAAGAGATTGATGATTACGTTATCATAATTGGAAACCAAACTATTGAGAAATAGGAGTTAATTATATTCTAAAATGGTAGTGTGAGCATACTTCGACAAACTCAGCAAAAGTCTTGCTCACTTATAGCATTTAAAACTTTAGCATATTGAACAATCGCCAGACATTTTTGATAAATGGTTTTATTATCTGTTAGTTCAGTTATTGCTTTTAACATAATAGTAACAATCCCAGATATTACCATTATGTTTTTCATAAAATTAAAATTTTCTGTATTCTCTGGTTGATACTGATAAACCGTAAATATAGTTAAACCTAATGCAAAAAAAGGAATTAAATTGTTGATAATTTGTTCACCAATTTTTCTATTTTCTATTAATAGTTTTAATCTATTTTCTGCATATTCCAATGCCAATTTATCAAATAGGCTCAACTTATGACAAAATTCTAATTCATGAATTCCTTTTTGACAAGTATTTCTAAGTGAGTTTTTTGAATAATTTTTGGATTTTCTAATATCTTCTACTAAAAATCTAATAATAATAATAGTTAGGGAAGCTATAATAGACAAAAACACTTTAGATAGTAGAATAAAACTATTTATATTATTTATAAAAAAATCATAACGAGCTATTAAAATAATGGAATAACCAAAAAACATACTATATATTGACAAAAAAGTTAGAGAATATTTATCTAATAAAGGGTTTTTTGAATTACTTTTTTTGCTATTTTCATAGTATTCTATAATTTCATATAGAATTACAAATATTTCTTTATAATGTTTTTCTAAATTATTCCATTTATTAGAATTGTTATTCATAGCTATTATTGACTAATAATATAAGTTTTTATTAATTATATCTATTTGTGGAAGAATAAATAAAAAATTATGGAAAAATTTAATACTTTTCAAGCGATCGCCTATTAACTAAATCATTACATCAATGAACGCGGAAAAAAGACAGCAGGAGACACATTAAAAAACTCAGCTAACTCTTGAATATGTCTAGTGGTTAACTGTCTTTTCTCATTGAGTACATCAGAAATAATAGATTCTGTTTTGAAAATAGAAACTAAGTCTTTTTGTTTTAAGTTTCTTTCCTCTAATAAAACCTTTAATAACTCAACTCCATAAATATCAGGAACTATATCTAGGTCTTTTTCATACTCATAAATAAGCATTCCTAAAACATATAAATAGTCTGATTCTTCTTCTGTTAATTGGGGTTTATCTAATAATTGATTGACTATTTCTTGTATTGCTTCTAAATTTTCCTCTGATTTGATTGGACGAGGAGGAAACTGTTTTATAAGTTCAAGATATTGCTCGTGGGTGTACATAGTTACGATTAAGATTAAAGATTAAAATTTATAGATAACTAGAGAAAGTAAGGGTAAATAAATAAGTTTAAGTTATTTTATTTTTTATACCAGTCATCTTTTTTCCATTTGTTTTTATCATACTCAGCATGGGTCAAAATCTCTCGAATAAATACTTTACTTTTTTGAAAATCGATATAAGTGATTAATCTATAATTATTGCCTGAAATATTAAAAATAATAAAATTACCAACTATATCAGCAGAAGGAAATATTTTACGAATATCATTAATATTTTGCCATTTATGATTATTGGCTAACTTATACCACTGACGTAATCCTACTTTAGATTGTGGGTGAATTGTCCAAAATTTTCTTAAGGTGGACTGTGAAATAATATGCATCTTTTTGTGACTCTATATATTTTATTAATGTTTTTCATAAGTTTACTTTCTCTAGTTAGTTATATTTAGTTTATATATGCGGTGATCTTAGCATTTTGCGAACTTTTTTGTCAACGAGTTATAAAATTACCTTAAAAACTTGATAAATAAACCCTATATAGTCTCTATAATTAAAAAATATATAGAAATTATTTTTTTCCAAATATTAAATAGTTATCGTGGACAACTCCAACCAACCCGACAACAACCCCCAAACTCCTCACCCTGGCAAAAAAATGGGCGGTGGTTTACCATTAATAGAAGACTGGGCTAACTATACCCTTTCTGCTAATGGAGTGCAACTCTGGAAAACCCTATTTCACAAAAGTGCTTGTTTATCTTGTGCGTGGGGAACCAGTGGCCAAAAAGGGGGGTTTACCAATGAAGTCGGAGAAACGCGACAGCGGTGTGTCAAAAGTATCGAAGCAATATCATCAGAGTTACAACCAGGAATACAACCCCATTTTTTTGAACAATATTCTCTTACAGACTTACAACAATTAACCTCTCAACAAGCAGATAGACTCGGCCGTTTAACCTTTCCTGTTATTCTACGCAAGGGTGACACCCATTATCAACGTATTAGTTGGGATGAAGTTTATAACCTAGTTGCAACAGCATTTAAGAAACCATCTGATCGCATTGCTTCCTATAGTTCCGGACGTTCATCTAACGAAGCAGCTTATCTTCTACAATTAATGATGCGATCGCTTGGCTCTAATAACTTAGCAGATTGTTCTGATTTGTGCCATCGTGCCTCAGCAGTGGGGTTAAAAACCGTGTTTGGTACAGGAACCTCTTTAGTTAGTTTAGAAAGCTTAAAAGCTTCTGACTGCGTGGTTTTGGTGGGTTCTAATGCACCCGCAAACCATCCTCGGTTGATGAATGAGTTGATTAAAATACGCGATCGCGGGGGAAAAGTTATCGTTATCAACCCCGTCGAAGAAATAGGGTTAAAAAAGTTCGCTTCTCCTGCATTTCCTATCAAGTCTCTCATCCCTGGAACCAATATTGCATCCTTATTCTTAAAACCTCATCCGGGTAGCGATCTTGCTATCTTTGTAGGAATACAAAAATCTTTGATAGAAAGAGGGTTAATTAAACAAAATTTCTTGGAAAATTATACGGAAAATTGGCAGAAAATTGTACAACAGTCTCAAGCAACTTCTTGGGAAACCATAACAGAGACTTGTGGTGTTTCCAAAGAAGATATCAAAACTGCTGCAACTCTCATCAGTGAAGCAAAGGGTGTTGTTTTTGCTTGGGCCATGGGTGTGACGCAACAGTTACAGGGTGTAGAAACAATTTTTAGTATAGCTAATACCGCTTTAATGACTGCAAATGTGGGAAAATTAGGTGCAGGATTAATGCCTATTCGTGGCCATTCTAATGTACAAGGTTTCGGATCGATGGGAGTTACCAACAACTTGCGACAAGAGATCCAAGACGCATTAGAACGGTTATTAGGGCGATCGCTTAATCGTACACCAGGATATGACGCGCGATCGCTGATGGATGCAGCAGATAACAACAAGATAGACACTTTGTTATGTTTAGGGGGGAATTTTTATGCAGCTAACCCTGACTTAACCCAAGCAAAACGCGCATTAAATAACATCGAAACGGTTATTTATCTCTCTACGAAACCCAACTTAGGTCATTTTCACGGCCTCGCAGCAGAAAACACCCTCATTCTCCCCGTATATGCAAGGTTTGAAAACCCCCATAAAACAACGGTTGAGTCAGGAAATAATTTTGTTAGGTTGAATGATGAAGGGAAAACCCACTTAAAAGATGCCGATCTTGTCTCCGAAGTGGATTTGATCACAGAATTAGCCCATCGTCTCTTGGGAGATAGTCCCGTAAACTGGCGCAAGTTACAAGACACTCGTTATGTGAGAAAACTTATTGCTGAAACCATTCCAGGTTACGAAAAGATTGCACATATCGACGAAACAAAAGAAGAATTTACGATTTCAGGACGCATTTTTACTGAACCAATGTTTCCTACAGCGTCAGGAAAAGCGATGATGCAGGAAACCCCTTTACCTACCATTACCTTACCCCAACCAGAAGATTTTGGCGTATCTCGTCCCTTTTCTGGGGTAGTGGTTGCTTTAATTACCGGACGCAGTTACCGTCAACATAATACAATCGTTTATCGTAACGATGATCCTTATCGGGGTATGCCTCACCGTCATTGTATCTTAATGCACCCTGATGATGTAGCAAAAGCAGGATTACATAATCATCAACGGGTAACAGTGCAAGGAGATGGAGGAAAATTAGACAATATTGAAATTATTTGTGGTGCCATTAAACAAGGTGCAGCTTTGATGTTTTATCCTGAAGCTAATATTTTGATGAAAGCACATCTTGATAAGCGATCGCAAACTCCTGCTTATAAACGCGTTCCTGTCTTGGTTTCCGCTGTTTGATGATTAGTACAACAAGCAAAAATTTTAGGGTTGACAAACAGGGTGTACTTGTTTTGTGTGAGTGAATTAGCTAAATATAACGTTGTGAGAGTGTGTGATCACTGATCAGAATTGTGTACATTTGACGAAAAATTTATTAAAAAATCTCAAAACTTATCTAACAGTGTTGTTAAAAAACCGAATTAGATTACTTTTGATAATGAAATCGACAAGAAATAATAACCAATTCTTCTTCTGATATTTCATAAACCAAACGATGTTCAGAATTAATACGTCTTGACCAATACCCTGACAAATTTGCTTTAAGAGGTTCAGGTTTACCAATTCCGTCAAAGGGATTTCTCATAACGTCTTTAATCAGTAAATTAACCCTTTTTAACAACTTTTTTTCATGTTCTTGTAACGAAAGATAATCTTACCAAGCTGCTTCTGTAAAAGTAATTCTCATTAATCAATCAATTCTCGAACCGATTTTTTTCCTGATTTAGCTTGTTTAATTGACTCCATTAAATGTTCTGCATTGGCAGGATTTGATAATAAATAAAAAGTTTCTTTCCAAGCGTTAAATTCCTCTAAAGACATTAAAACAGCTTGTTTACCTTGATTATTAGAAACAATAGTTGGTTCTACATCAATAATAACTCTATCAATTAATTCATCTAATTGTTCTTTAGCTTGGTTGGTGGTAATTGTTTTCATGTTTGTTGTATTCAAGTTTGAGCCTTTTAGCTTAAAGATAACATAGCTGTTATGTAGATAATCATAACATTAGCATCACTTGTCTTCGTAACCCACCAAAACCATTATTAATAATGGCTTTAATTTTAAATAAGTTTTATGGTGTTGGTGTTGTGTTTAACCGTTGTGGGTTTAACAGTCTTAAACCTCTACGAGTCATCACATTTATGTGTTGTAGAGGCATAATATTATTATGCCCATCATTATACCTAGTGGCTGAATTATAATAAGATTAGCCGTAAAATGATAAAAAATTTCGCAAGTATATCCTACAAGAAAATGCGATAGATTATATCGAGTGGTATATTGCCCTTTCAGAATCCGTTACAGTTAAAGAGTCTGTCATCGCTTGCCGTGATCCAAAAGACGATAAATTTCTTTCCCTCGCTGTCGCTGGAAAGGCTGATTGCATTATCGTCGGAGATAGTGATTTGTTAGAGATCATCGCCTACGAGGGGATTCCGATTTATCCCGCTACCGATTTTCTCAAGCTTTTTTGCGAATAACTGTAATGCTGTCCGCAGTTTGTAGGGTAGGTTGGATGGGGATAACTTATGAAACTAACGAATTAGTTTTCAATATTAACTATTAAATCAATTAAAATCATGATATCTTCCCTTAAACAAAATTATTACACATCCGAAGAATATTTAAGCCAAGAAGAAACCTCACTGATCAAACATGAATATATTGATGGAGAAATCATTGAAATGACGGGAGGGACACCTAACCATAATGAAATCTGCCTTAATTTAGCTACTACTTTAAAACTAAAACTTCGAGGTCAAAATGCTAAAATTTATATGACAGATTTACGTCTATGGATTCCTGCTTATCAAGTTTATACTTACCCTGATATAATGGTGATAAAAGGTCAACCTATTTTAGTAGCAGATCGACAAGATACTATTACTAATCCTACTTTAATTATTGAAGTTTTATCTAAAAGCACTAAAAATTATGACCAAGGAGATAAATTTGATTATTATTGTTCTTTAGCAACCTTTCAAGAATACATTTTAGTTGATCAATATCAATATCAAATTAAGCATTACACTAAACAAACTGATCAACAATGGTTGATTACAACTTATAATTCCCAAGATGATAGCTTTAGATTAATTTCATTGAATTGTCAAATCAACTTTAGTGAAATTTATGAAGGTATAACTTTTGATGTTATTTAACATTATTATCTAATGAGGTACACTTAATATTCAACTCCTGAACTCCCGAACTCCTGAACTCCCGAACTCCCGAACTCCCGAACTCCCGAACTCCTGAACTCCCGAACTCCCGAACTCCCGAACTCCTGAACTCCCGAACTCCTGAACTCCCGAACTCCTGAACTCCCGAACTCCTAAAACTAGAAGCGTTTGTACCGTTCGGAGTCGCGCTCAGGGCGAAGCCTTACAAGTATGAGAACTGATATGTTTTATTCCTATGGGATAGTATTTGTCAATCCTTTTTATTATTCTTATTGAATCGCTTGTTTAAGACTTTGACAAAATTCTTCAACAGCTTTTAAGCCTTCTTCGGGGGTTCCTTGTGCCAAACGTTTAACAAAAGCACTACCAACAATTACCGCGTCAGATCCCCAATTTTTGACTTGTAAAGCCTGTTCAGGTTCAGAAATGCCAAATCCGACCCCAATAGGCTTATCCGTTGTGCTGCGAAGACTTTTCAGTAAGTCTTCAACTCTAGTCGCTACTTGGGTTCTCATTCCTGTTACTCCTGTAACACTGACGAGATAGATAAACCCTTGAGACTGATGAGCGATCGCTTTAATCCGTTCCATTGGACTTGTTGGTGCAACTAGTAAAGTCACTTCTATACCCATCTCAGCAGCCGGTTTAAGTAACGTTTGGGCTTCTTCGAGGGGTAAGTCAGGAACCACCAACCCTTGCACCCCAGCGGACTTAATTTGTTGCAAGAAAGCGTCAACCCCCCGATAAAAAATCGGGTTATAGTAAGTAAATAAGATAATGGGGGCTTTAATATCTGGTTGAACCTCTTTAACGACAGCTAAGACATCTTCTAGCTTTACCCCTTGACCTAAAGCGCGAGTCGCTGCTGCTTGAATCACCGGACCATCCGCCAAGGGATCAGAGTAAGGAACCCCTAACTCGATTAGATCGGCCCCTGAAGCATCCAGAACCCGTAGTGCTTTCGCTGTAGTGTCTAGATCTGGATCACCTGCAGTGATGAAGGGAATAAGTCCGCATTGTCCGCGATCGCGTAGGGATTGAAAACAATCAGAAACCGATGTCATTAGGGTCAACTCAAGCTAGATTACCATTTTTAAATTTACCTTGAATTGGTGATGATACTGAGATCTTTAAGATTTATCAAATTATAATCTATGATTGATCTGGGGTAGTTTACAACCAAACAGGACAGAAACTATGTATTGTCTGGGATTAATGAGTGGTACTTCGGTGGACAGTATCGATGCTGCATTAGTAAAAATTACAGGAAAAGACCTTGATTTAAACATCGAATTCTTGGCAGGAATTAATCATGATTATCCCAAAAAAGTGAGACAAACAATTTTAGAAGTGGCTGGCGGGAAACTACTATCAATAGAAAAGTTAGCCGAATTAGATGAAGAAATTGCCCTATGTTTTGTTGAAGCAGTGAATCAAATCAAACAAAATTATTCCACCATAGAATTAATTGGTTCTCATGGACAAACGGTCTATCATCGGCCTCCCAGTGAAGAGAGATTAGGTTATACCTTACAATTAGGTCGAGGAGAAATCATTGCCAATTTAACAAAAATCCCCACTGTTAATAACTTTAGAGTCCCTGATATAGCTGTCGGAGGGCAAGGTGCGCCTTTAGTGTCTAAAATTGATGCTTATTTATTAAGCGATCCTCAGAATTATCGTTGTGTTCAGAACATTGGGGGTATTGGTAACGTGACTTATGTCCCTCCCAAACAGGAAAAAAATAGGGAAAGTCAAATTATGGGTTGGGATACCGGCCCTGGTAATATCTTAATTGATTTAGCAGTGCAGAAATTAACCAACGGAGAAAAAACCTATGATAAAAATGGAGAATGGGCAGCACAAGGCAACCCTAATGTAGACTTAATTGAACAATGGTTAAAACAAGACTTTTTTCAACAAAGTCCCCCCAAATCAACAGGAAGAGAATTATTTGGAAAAGAATATCTAGAAAAATGTTGGCAAGATGCACAGACTTATGATTTATCAGAAAAGGATTTTTTAGCCACCCTAACAGAGTTAACCGCTGCTTCAATTGCCCATAGTTACCAACAATTTCTCAAACACCCCATTGAGGAAATTTTACTATGTGGTGGAGGGTCTCATAATTTATACTTAAAAGAACGGATACAATCTTATTTTCCTGGGAAAACCATCGTCAAAACCACTGATGAAGTGGGGATGAACAGCGATTTTAAAGAAGCGATCGCTTTTGCCATTTTAGCTTACTGGCGATACGTAAGTAAGCTTCCAGGAAATTTACCTCAAGTAACAGGGGCTAAACAAAAAAGGTTACTGGGGGATATTCATCATCCCCTTTCAAGATCATTCGGTTCATCTAACCAGGAAACCAACAATTAAAAAATATAAAGACCTGTTAGTTTTCTGTAAAATCAGGGAAATCTAAAGTAGAGAAACCTAAGAGTGATAGGAGTCAGAGTGTTTAAAGGGAAGTAGAACCATTGCTCAGATGATGAGTCAGTGGGTAAGTTATCTTTTCCCTAATTTTTGACTTGAACTCTACCTTGTCCCACCTAGGATCTCAACTTTGATCACAATCGTTTAAAGAGATTTAAGGAGAGGTATCTTGGCTCATAGCTTTTTAATGGAAGCCGGACGCTGGACAATTGAAGGAAATTGGCTCGAACGCAATGAAATGCCCCTACCCGTCAAGGGAAAAAGTATTGTGGCTTGGAGTAACGATAATTGGTTCACCATGGTCACTAAATTGGTGTTTCCTCGCAGCGATCGCCCTGAAATTGCCTTTCAATATCGAGGCCATCTCAATGGAGAAGAACGGGAATATACCTATGTTCTTCAGCAAAGTGTCCTGGATAAAGTCGAAGGAGAAGGATGGATCGGGCCTGACTCAATTATTCAACGTTATTGGGTATTAGGCGATCGCCAAAGGCGCAGTGGCTTTGAAACCTTTTACCGTGTTAATAATAATACCTATCATTTTTCCGGGGGGCTGCTGAGTGGCCATTACCTCACCAGCACAATGGAAGCTATATTTGAACGTCAATTATGATTGTTATTTTCTATTTTCAAACAGATTGTCCCTAAGCCTTAATTTTTTATTAATATCTCACCATTAATGAACCATTATGAATCCCCCAGTTACCATGAAAGAAACTCATCAACGTCGTTTACTGGCTAACCGCTATCAACTCGTCGATATTGCTGGCAGCGGTGCGATGGGTCAAGTCTATCGTGCTGAAGATAAACTGCTTGGTGGTGTCACCGTTGCGGTTAAATTTTTGTCTCAGGCTTTATTAAATAGTAAAATGCGCGAGCGGTTTGAACGAGAGGCTACGGTTTCTGCGTTATTAGGGGAAAAAAGCAATCATATTGTACGAGTGCGGGACTATGGCGTAGACGAAAAAGAAATCCCTTTTTATGTCATGGAATTTCTCAAAGGGGAAAGTCTCAGCGAAATTATCAAGTTTCGGCCCCTATCTCTGCCAAGATTTTTAAAGATTACTCGACAAATTTGTTTTGGGTTAGAATGCGCCCATAAAGGCATTATGTTTGAGGGGGAAATGTGTCCTATTATTCACCGAGATATTAAACCCAGTAATGTTTTTTTGGTTCAGGATCCGGCTTTGGGAGAGTTGGTTAAAGTTTTGGATTTTGGGATTGCTAAATTAATTCAGTCAGGGGAAGCTCAAACCCAGTCATTTATGGGAACCTTAGCCTATTGTTCTCCAGAACAGATTGAAGGGAAAGAACTCGATAGCCGTTCAGACATCTATAGTCTGGGAGTGATGATGTATGAAATGATCACCGGGGAAATGCCCATTTTCCCAGAAAATTCTTCCTTTGGGGGTTGGTACGAAGCTCATCACTACACCAAACCTAAACCCATTTCGGCTAAACTTCGTCTTCCCGCGGAGTTAGAGAGCTTGATTTTGCAATGTATGGCAAAAGCACCTAAGGATCGACCACAAACTGTAACGGAAATTTTAAAGAAACTAGAAAAATTAGAACCGGCTCAATTAGAATCCCAGCAAGAAACGTTAGTGGCCAATCCGAAACAAGGGTTGGATAGGTCTACTAAGCCCACTTTTAGAAAAACTTGTCCAAAAGGGGATCATATCTGCTTAAAAATGTCTTGGCCTGAGGACAAACCCCAACAAAAAATCGTTTTTCCTCACATTATCCGCGTCCCAGAAGGCAACTTTGCTAGTCTTTGGGTGATGCTCAATGAACAAGATATTGCCAATCGTCTCTCGAGTATTCGTTACAACCAATTTGTCTTTATCACCAGTCCCCATCCCATGATTTTATGGATCACCGTACTCTATCATCGTGAACACGGACCGAGATGGTTGCCCTGTTATCTTGATCTCAAAAGTTCATCGGGTCAACGGTTTGCTCGTTTATTGGGAGAGTCAGGTTCCTATTGGATTTTATTTTTTGCCCTAGAAAAAGGCAAGGCTTGTCAAAACGTTTTAACTACTACCATCGCCCCTAATCAATGTGAAAATTTACGAGAATGGGCCGATAAAAGTCAACTGTTGCGAGGGGGTAAACCTCAAATTACCAAACGAATGTTAAAACAAGAGTTTGAAAAGCTTAAACCAACCATCGAGAATAAGCTCAAAGCTGCTTATACCACTTCTCGCAATGGCTCTAATTTCTAGTTATTTTTTGGGAGAGAAAAATAGCACAGGAAACCAACTATGGCTAAGAATATCATTGGCTAAACTAGGGGTAGTCCAGGCTAGGAAATTAGAACGATACTGACAGGCGGTCGCGATCGCTGTAATATTATATTCAATGGCTGCGTGTAAAATTTCGTGTAGAGGGTTCCCTTGGCGTATTTCTGTGGTCACTGTCAGGTTGAGGGTTTCAAGTTCTTGTTGAACTTGATTTAATTTCTCTTGTGCTTGTTGTAGACGATAGTCGCTTAATTCTTGAGAACGGCCACCTTCATCAATAACCCATAATAATAAACATTGTTTAAAAGACCCATTGGGCTGATTTTGAGCCATTTGCTTGATTTGTTCGAGAAGATACTGGGCCGAGTCGCCGTCATTATAGGGAACCAATAAATAATGCCACAGATGAGTTGTCCGTAAACTTAATTCTTCATTGGTGTAAGTAGAAATCAGTTGAGGACGAAACACCATTAGGGGGGTGGAAGTTGAGGGGGCTAAGTCCAGGGTATGACTGCCAAAAAAGCTTTTTTCAAAGGCATTACGAACTGGCATTCCTGTAAAAACAACGTCAATTTCATAGGTTTCAATCAGTTGTAAAACACAGTCTTTAACTTGTCCTGAGAGAACTTCAATTTTGACTTCTACACCTTCAGGGATGTTTTCTAAGGCAGGGACAAGGCGTTGTTTGGCTTGAGCAATTTTTTCTTCGTCTATTCTGGCCACTTTTTCATCTTGCCAGACAGAGATACTATGAAGAAAGACGATTCGTTTGAGGCCATTACTGGCTAACTTAGGAACAAAGTCCACAAAGCGATAGAGGCCATCTTTAAAATCGGTACAAATTAAACAATTTTTAAACATATTAGAATTAGTCCAATCAATTAGAAACAGGTTTTTCCTATTCTTAGGATAAAGTAATTTGAATTAACTTTCAGAAAATAGCGGGGTTAAGATTGAGTTATTGAGTAAATTTTCTTAGTCATAAACCTTATAAAAATACGGCAAATTTGAGGGGATCTTTTCATCTGTCGCTATGGTGAGAAGTAAGATTACTCATCACACACACTTTCTAATCATGCTTTCTCCTATTTTAAGCGAACCTTTGAAGGTGGAAAGGCTAACCATACCCATCAAGGGATTACCTTTTCCCTTAGAAGGAACAAAAATTGTGCAACTTTCGGATTTGCATGATGATGGTTTCTGTTTATCTCCTCAATTACTCACTCAAGCGATTTCTTTAAGCAATCAAGAACAACCTGATCTCGTTATCCTAACAGGGGACTATATTACCAACGAACCAAACACTATTTATACTTTAGCCCCTAAATTAAAATTATTGCAAAGTCGAGCAGGGGTTTATGCTGTTTTGGGGAATCATGATGTTTTGTATCCTCGTGCTAAACCGACGGTAACGGAAGCGTTGAATGAGGTGGGAATTAAAGTTCTCTGGAATGACATTGTTAGCCCGTTAGGGGATAATTTACCCATAGTGGGATTAGCAGACTTTTGGTCGGGAGAGTTTAACCCTGAACCCGTAATGTCTCGTTTGTCTGAGTCCAAACCTTGTTTGGTTTTGTCCCATAATCCTGATACCGCTAGAATTTTACAACGGTGGCGTGTTGATTTACAACTATCGGGTCATACTCATGGGGGTCAAATTGTTATTCCGGGTTTTGGGCCTGGTTTAATGTTAGTACAGCAAGTTCGTGAACAGATACCCCGTCGATTACAAGCTTGTATTCCCTATGTTAACCATTGTTCGGGAATTCTCAAAAATTGGCAATGGCATCAAGGATGGCATCATATTAGAGGAAACCAACTGTATGTTAATCGGGGTTTAGGCACTTATTTTCCAGGACGATTTTTTTGTCCCCCAGAATTGACGGTTATTACTTTAGCTTGTTCTTAAACTATTTCACACCTATTTCAAGGAAACACTCTTTCGGTATTTTCGGTTTCCTTGAAATAGGAAATTTTGGTATAATTTTGTTAAAATAAGTTAAAAAATTGGCTGATTACCTATGATTAGTGTTATTACTCCAGTTTACAATGGAGAATCTTATATTGAATCTTGTATTAAGGTGGTTATTGAGCAAAATTGTTCTGATGTTGAACATCTCATTATTGATGGGGGTTCACAAGATAAAACGGTTGAAATTATTGAACAATATGCTGAAAAATACCCTCATATTCGTTGGATTTCTGAAGCGGATCAAGGTCAATCTGATGCGATGAATAAAGGAATTAATTTAGCTAAAGGTGAGATTATTGCTCTTTTAAATGTTGATGATTTTTATCAGCCTAATGTGTTGAATCGAGTCCTAGAAATTTTTAAAACATTACCTGAAAATAGCTTTTTAGTAGGAAATTGTCAGGTTTGGGGTGTCAAGAATAAAATCAGATTTGTTAATGAACCTAAAAAACTTAAGTTGAGTGATTTACTGTTAGGATGGTCAGTTAATCCCCATCCAATTAATCCTTCTGCTTATTTTTATCATAAATCTCTACACGATATAATTGGGTTATATGATATTAATGATCATTATACAATGGATATAGATTTTTTGTTTCGCGTTGTACAAAAAGCTAATA
>JAAUYI010115067.1_pt1 | contig 16907 bp, 10 predicted proteins | sample 7278041 | NCBI WGS metagenome assembly JAAUYI01 (sample SAMN14350216, study PRJNA611818) | marine sediment metagenome | isolation source: surface marine sediment (0.6m) | place: French Polynesia: Moorea | collected 2018-08
AAGTTCGTCACAATCCCGCTCGTACATGGGGACCACGACCGTCAAGAACTCATAAGCCCATCCCAGCGGTTCGGTGGAGGCAGGCCTACCCTTCCAGTGGCGCTCGCACTCCTGCAGCAGTTCGGTGTTGTTGAACCACGCACACAGAGCTCGTGTCCATGTCTCGCATTTGGCTAGCAGGGTTGTGCCTATCACAGTGCTATTGCCATCCGCATTGGTCGCGTTTCGTCGCTCACAAGGCCACTCCCTTACCCTCCGATCGAGCAGAAACTCATAGATGTCCGTCGACCACCACTTTTTTAACAGTCGTTCGAAATATGGCCAAAATATGGTACCTCGAAAACAACCCCTCATGTACATTTCACGTTTGACCTCTTCATCCTGGTCAATGGGTGGTGGGTAAAGGTGATCGCGTGCGGTTAATGACAACCAGAGCTTATGGTATTCCTTTTTGCCGGGCTGAGATTTTTCCACTCTTCCCATTAAGCAACGTGTGCATGTATCAGCCACACAATTTGCTACTAGACATCTAGCATAGTCCAAGCCCAGGCTGTTATGGTTACCTTTGGATTCAGGAAAAACAACATCACCATTTCTTCTAACATATGCCATTTTGGTCACAGCAGCTGCACAGGTCTCGCGGACACTGAATAGAGTAAAAAAGCGCTTATGGCTCTCGAAGTGCCAGGGATGACCACTGAGGAGGTGGTGGAACTACTGAAGATGGTTGCAATTACACTACGACCCGGTATGGAGAGCATTCAGAGGACATTGATCATCGAGGCTTGTGTCACCGCTTTACTGCTGCTCCTCTTGGTTCTACTGACACTCATTCCAGCGGCTCATGTGGTCTTAGAGCGGAATGCGCGTAATGCTCAGGCCAGGGAACGCTTGTACGGCTTCAAGTCTTCACCAAGCCAGAAAAAATGTTCGGTTGATCTGGAATGCGGTAATGATGATGACGAAGATGAACAAGTGGAATTGTTAAACAGCCGGAAAAAAACTAAAAGTAATGAACTGACACGTATGAGCACATTATAGCCTTTATTGACAGCATTAAAAAATTCAGAAACCACATTGTCATTTCTTATGTATGGTAGTCAGGTGGGGGCAATCCCAACAAGTGCACCCCCTGCTGAAACCGCGCTTCATTCTTATATCTCCATGCGTAACTGCAGCTTCGTCTGGGATGCAGGCTAATGGTTTGAGACCCCCGTTCATCCACATATTCATCTGACTCCTTAGACAGGTGTATACGGTCTACAGGTGCAAACATGCTTATTGTATCGGCATTACCATACTTGTGGCTCACATTCATCCTATCACGGCAGCTGATGATTCTTGCACAGCGGATGGTGCGTTGGCAGAAATCGCCTGACTGAGCAAAATTGAAGCGTGAACCCCGTATTTTTCTAAGGGTGGGACGAATCTTCCTGACAAACATTTCCATCTGGTCCTTCGTACTCATGCTACCTGTACCCAAATAGTGGCACATTATGCCTATTAAGTCATTCACGTGAGACGGGATGAGCCCGTTGAAGCGCTTCTCCATCAGCGCCTTGGCACGTACTTCAGCACAATCTATACGTACATTGCTGCCGTGGCTTGTGTCAAGCAGCTGGGATTCCAGTTCAGTGGCGATAGGGAGTAGGATGGGAGATGGTACAGCACTACAATTTAGACAGTTTGGATACCGCTGAAGTTCGTATGACTTCAAGGGAAGCAGGCATTGGTTGAAATAAGTCACATCGTCGACACTGGTGTGAAAGACATTTCGTGCTTTGTGGAAGCTCTGCTTCAGCATTTCTTGTTGACGGGCAACTGCACAATCATCGCATCTGCAAGCAATTGCCTTGAGCACATTGCCGGGATCTACCACTGTGGGATCGTCCAATATCTTGTCGCCGTTATACATGCGCACTATGACGTGCGTCTTGAATTGTGGCTTGTAAAGCATACGGAAAGGGGAGTTGCCACTCGTAGCTTGTTTTTTAAAGGCCTCCTCATCAGCGATGCAGCTCATAGCCCCATCCAATGTCACGGAGTTGTTGTTCTCTTCCATCCTTTGCACCAAGGGTGTCAAGCGTGACCAAGGGTTAATCTGTCGAGCACGAGCTGACCTTGTTCGAGCAAAAACCACAGCCTCCACTCGTCCCCTAGGAATGTTTATATTTGAAGGACATGTTATGGAACGGGACCCATACCAAGTGTCATTCCAACCATGTATGCTGGGTACCATCGTGTCTGTGTCACTGACTTTGTATCTCGCACTTGTACCTGGGGGGTTGTCGCACCTGCTAACCTCGTGCAAGAACAAGGACATGTTGTTCTTCCTGGATTTGTTCAGCACATTTGAAGTTCCGGTAGCGAGATGTAGACGGGTACAACACTCTGGTGTGGATGAGAGAAGAACCACCTTTATTTTTGAATAGATATTGGTTTCCACAGCCAGGTCTTCTCCTTGACGATACGGTCTCGTGTTCCACTTGTTTGTGGTGGGATCATAAGCCACTCCCCCGCTAACATGATCAAATGATCCCCGTACCACATGGTCACCGTAATGTTGACACACGTCTCGCCGCAGATTACCATCTGGTATTTTGGCATTTAACAATAGTGGAGATGTGTATGATTGTCCTCCATCATACCGTGTGAATTGCTTTCTGTGAATTCTCAAAGAAGCGCGTGTGAGGGTGCTTTCCTGGAACAACACGCCATACAGATGTGCCAGGTCTTTTTCTAAACTGTCGGTCATGATCAGGTATAGAAATGGAACTAAAATAATATACGATTCCAACGTTCTCAATCCAAACTGCCACGCATGTCTATCATGGATGAATGTTTAGAACTAGGCTATGGCGGACCCCTTTATGGTGAGACTAAATCTACCCAACACAGATATGGAACATCCCACACAGTCACCTTTCATTGTGCAGACGATTACCGGCTGCTGTTGGAACCTGCTCAACAACGTGGCAGGTGGTGGTCAAAGTGGCCATCAGTCAGGGCCACGTCGATTGCAGAGATATTTGACAAGCACCACATGCCCCTTTTGGTGTACGATGATTATGCATCATGTGGTGCAGCAGTCCTCCTGTACGTGGAAAGGGATCACACGGCCACTTACTATGTGCCCTATGACCCGGTCTATTTCGGGATACGTGTCGTTTTGGTGATGGTGAATGGTGGAGGTTATCGATACCAGTTTGATCCCATGTGCGAAGAGGTGTTTGACCTTCCAATGGCCACATGGCTAACATCGTTACCCATTCCCATCAGCCATCTGAGGCACTCATTTGCAGTTGAGGAACCGGCCAACAAGGAATTTGCTGACACTGCTACCTGGCTGACATCATCTCAAGATAACATGACTGCAGTCATGGATGCACTGAAGAATACCCATACGGAATTAAGATATGTAGAAGTGCGGTCCCTGGTTAATGAAACCGTTGAGAAAACCAAGCACGCCATAGAAGAAGTTCGCCGGGAACAAATGGACCAGGAGTTTTCCGAGCAGCTCACTGCTGCCTGTTTGAACAAGAGCTCGATGGATGCACCATTGTCCCTGATGCAAAAGGAGCTGGATGCCGCATTCCCTCGATTCCAAGATGATCCAGGTGCAGTTCGTCACTTTGTGAATCAGATGGAGACTATTCGCGATCGTCATTCCCAGTTTGATCAGCAGCTCATATCTACCCAGCAGGCGAATGTCAAAGCTGCCGAACTTGCCCTGGCAAAGTTGACTCTGGATACAGCCGAGGATATCGACTGTATGATGAGTGAATTGCAACCAGGGTCCAGCATTCTGCTAAACTTTTTAACGCGGTATGTAAACAGTTACCACCTAGGAAGTGCCCTACACTATCTTTACCAAACTTATGTATTTTATGGCAGTCAACCGTCATCCAATGAGCCTCTGATCTATAACCTATCTGAGATCACCCAATTTCCCTCTTTGTCCAAGGAATTGAGTGTCTTTAATAAACACAAAAAAATAGATATAAAAAGTGTCAGTGAGGGTAAATTAGCCCTATACAAGGATGTAACTGATCTCTCGTCCGACGCCCTGTATTCCAAATGGACACCAACCAAACTACAGCAATTCATCGATTACCACTCGTCTGTGCATGAAACGGTGACCATGGTCTCTGCCGAGACCTTGTTGGAGCAGGTGATGGCAAAACTCGAATCTGAATCAGCGAATGAATGGTATGTTCGCAGTACAGATCCTGTCCTGATGCGGGGTAAACACGCAATCCAAGACCTCCAATCCTGCCTCTACAGTGTGACTGGAGGCGAATATGATGGAAATACCACCTTCAAACAGATAATGAGTGGCAGTGTAGAACGCTATATTGTACAGAAGACTTACTGGAATTGGACCCGGGAGGCACAGTGTGGGTTGCTAGAGAACATCTGTCGGCTGGCGAATTGGTTCTGTCGCCAAGAAGAGGTGGCTCAGTTGGACCCGGCCAGTGAGTGGGTGTTGATGCCCTATCACCCAAATATAAACACATTTGACAACAATTACCATCGTGTCATGAATTCTCCAGAGGCGGTATCGTCATTCATTTCAGATTTGGAAAATTTTCGCGTGGCGTCTCTGGAGCAAGTTCACTCCACATATTGGCCTGGGGAGCCAGAAAATCTCCCGTCGTTTACCTGGTTGCCATGCCCATCCTATCAGTTGATCCAAATGCATGTTATAAAACGGTGGCATGACCACATCGTCAAACCCTATACAAAGGCTCTGGAACAGGTTCAGGCGGCCATTAGGAAGTATATGAAAACAATAGATGACTGTTTGGCGACTACAAAAAATATGTCCATGTCGGCCGCTTACAAGATCGTGACAAAGGCGTTTGCCAAAAATGCCCCCGAGGATGACACGTGGTGGTTTATGATCAATGGCCCATTGGCTCAACGTGCCCCTGACCAGTTCAGAGCCTTTCGAGCAATTCCACTTGATTACAGACGCATGGTCATAAATCAAGTCATGGTCCAGTGGGACGTGCGCCCGGAAGTTGGTTTCGACAATGCCGACACCCAATCGTGGATAGCTTCCGTGGGCAAATGCATCACAAAGGCAGTCTTCCATCGTGAACAGAAGCGACTCTTCAAAGATCACCACAGGCAGTTGGCTAGGACAGTGAGTCAAATGCAAACAGAGTGGGAGGAAGAAATGAGCAGTCGGGACCAGTCTCAATATGACCTGACAACCTATGTGATGAAGCATCAAAACGGGCATGAACTTTGGATTACAGCCGACACGTTCAGCACATGCCTCCACCCCATTCTCTATGAGGCTCTTGGCATGCTTGCCAGAGGGCGGGGTTTGACTGAATTGGCAATGTCGATACCCTCGTGGATAATCAAGAAGATGAGCATGTGGTTGGTATGTGACCCAGCGGGCACAAACTTTGACCACACATTCTGTTTTGAGGATGCTTTTAGTACTGACCATATACCACCTATTGCTGCATACCATGGCCTGCTGGTGTGGCACATTATAGATCGACTCGGTGGCTTCAGGGCCGTTCTTGGGGAGTCTGGTCAGTACATAGCCAGCAGTGAGATAGAAACCTCCATAGCTGACTATGCCGGACAACGCATGCTAGATGACGTGAGGGTCTATGGCACATTGAAATGCGGCATAGAAACTCGAGCCCTTCCAGGTCTATCAGCTCCGTTGCCAGAGAAAGGCGATCTGTATGAACAGTTAAGGGTGTTAGTCAATGGGGAAGTTGCAATGGGGGATCATGGAGCACCTCCGGTTGATTTCCCAACCATGTTGAGCCTGCTCTCACACCATATGAAGTCCGAGTTGGGCAACAACGGCAACCCACCAATAACAGTAACGTTGATCGTGGCAGCTCTAACTGGCGAGTTGTGGTCTGCGGTAGGACCCTTGCAGACGTGGGTGGATAATCAACGTGGGGTATGGCATTCGGCTGCAGCCAACATCATGGTAGATGTGCGAGGAGAAGAGGTTAGGTTTTCACCTCTAGCGACTAAGCTATACAGTTTTGACTCCTTACTGCAAAACCAACCCGCTCTGCGAGAGCTGCTGACTACTCCGGGAGAGTTAACATCCGAATTCACCCAGCCCAAAAGATGTGACTCGACGTTCTCCCCACATGTACTCGCCTGGATTCAGGATGAGTTCAATGATATGGGAGATGTTGTGATACGAGATGCTGCAGGAGATGGCTTCGGTAGTTGTGGACCTGTCAAGGTGTCGGGTGGTCAGGCGGAAGTCACTAGAGACGAATTCGAGGAACCCGAATATAGTCCTGAACTCGAGTATGACACAGTAGATGAATTACTCCGCATGGGGTTAAGGTTACCCTCGTTTGAACAGCATTCCAATTCTCTCATCCCATCGGATTGGTCAGAAGAGGATGACGAAAGCTCTGAGGATGGGGAAAGCTCTGAGGATGAGGAAAGCTCTGAGGATGAAAGTAATTCGGTAGTGGAAAGTAGTGCAGAGGAAAGTGACCATGAAAGCATTCCCTCCCGTGTTGATCAGCAAATACGAATCACTTTTAGATCCAACCACCCAATTCGGCACATGGGTGCCTTAGAAAGGTTCAAGAAGTTGGTAAATGAAGAATAAAACAAACAGCAAAATATTTCTCTCTGTTTTTATTTATCACCTTCAATGTCAAAGCGAGCATGTTTTGCAACGTGTCCTATATCCCCCTCCTCCTCCTCCTCCGCACTTTCATCACAGTACTCCACATCATCATCAGTGTTGAGGTTTGACATCTGGAGGCCATATGCCAACCCTCGATCTCGCTTGAATTCGGTCAGGAGCTCAATGTCTTTTGTGTTGATATTATAGTATGATCGACCCTCACTCTTTCCACGGAACAGCATGGCATCAACCACATTCTTATCCATATCTTGTGGTGGCCAACAGCTCAACGCCTCCAATTCATTTCGAAGGGAGGGCGAGGCATATCCACATTCTTCAATAAGTCGCTGTTCATACCGCTTTACACATTCATCCGTTATACCAACATCATAGACGTAGACCATGGCTATCTGGATGGGATTTCGGCCAAAACGTGTGCGTACATCCCGCTTTGATCGGAGCATGACTGCGAACAGTGATCGGACTCCATCATTCAGCTGTCTGGCGATTGTGTGTTGAGACATAACCTGGTTAAAGAAGTTTGAATTGATACCGAGTACAAGTGGAGCCTTGTCCCATTCAACTGTGAACAAGTAGGCATTCATACGGTGCTCGCCAATGGCATATACATGACAACACGCCTTACCCGGATTGACAAATGTGCGCCAGTCAACCACTTCAGCCTCTTCCACATGTACCGATATCACCTTATTCTCTCGAGGTCTCTCACATGTGATTGGGGTACGACACATCTTGTATATAGATAATCTTTCGTCCTTATATTTCCCTCTTGGTTTCAGCACCTTATATCCACATTTTGTGCGCACCCTTTCATCACCATCCACCCATTGTACTTCTGGCTGATCCTCAGAATAGCATCTTTCTGTAAGCGGGATGTTGGCAATTAACCTGTGTGACATAGTCCGGTAGCAGAGCTTCCACTCCTTCGACTTGGTATCATACCCATATACGTGATCACCATCCAGATCCACCCAATAATCCTGTTCAAAGACCAACCGTTGCCCCTTGAGTCCTACATGATATGATTCCACAAGAACCCTGTTTGCAAAATCGATTGCATCGGAATGTTCCTTTGTACCCGTCTTGTAGTACATGGGAGGATGCCATGTTGGGTTCGGAATGTGCTTGATGCTGCTTAGTGGTGGCCTGATCAGGTTGGGGTAAAGTATTCCACTCACCGAGTCATATCCAATCTCATCATAGTCGTCCCTTCTCATTAGGAAGGTGCCACGTTGAAATACATATGGTAGAGGGTCCTCGGTTGGTGCTGACCCCCCTTTGGCAGCTTTGGCACAATCCAGAACATCTCGCGCACGTCCGTCTTTGTCTGCATCAGGATCGAATATTGCCCGAGGGCACAAATGGCCTCCTACCAGCTTCCGTTCGAGCAAGCTTAGCACATGATCCTTCAAGTCAGAGTCATTCATGCGCTGCCACAAGTCGTCAATCTCTTCACATTCAACTGTGGCTTCAAGTCGATGCAGTGTCTTCAACTCACATGTTAGACGCGGTGCTGCGAGGGGTGCAAGAATATTTGCTTCATCTATCTTCCCGGCATACACAGCTTCGACAAATTTTGGATACAGCTCAGGTACCAACATACTCATACAGTCAGTTGTAGCACCGTGAAGAGGTAATCCCGCGTGTGTGGTACGTCCTGGAATCACATGCTCTAGATGCTGGCTGTTTTCCAATCCCATGAACTTTGCAGTACGGTACATAATTTCCTCTCCATACTGCTCATGTAAACCCGTTCCCACCACTGAGGCATTGTTACTATATTGCCAATTGGGATTGATCAATCCTTTAGAGTCATGCAAACTTTCACCCAGTTCTCGGTTAACTAGGATCGCATGGTTGCAGGCCTCCTCAAGCTTCTCACTATTTGACTGCCACCACGGTAGCACAGAAGACATTGCCGACTCCCATGCATATGTGCGGTCTGATCTCCTACCATGCACCCCCGTACCATGTTTCGCCACTGCATTAAAAGTCTTATGAGGGGTTACGAACAACAGGTGTTTGGATGCATTGGCCACCGCTCGACTGTGTTGTGTCAGATAGTAGTATGCAGCATGGGGAGCACCTGACTGGGCAGTTGATTGAACCAGGTCTTTCTGCGGCCCCTCATATGCCATGGCGAGCTGCCTCATGAGAATTCCTTGAGTGCAATGAATCCTCTTTTGCCATTCTTTTATGTTGGGAATTGATGTTGACAGCATCTTCATCGGTTGCACTTGCTCGTGAAACCCAGTACATCTCCTTCTATAGCATATTCTGGAATCCTAGTTGGATCATCCCCACATGTTGATGATCACATGGAGTGAAGGACATAGTAGGACATGTTTTCGAAAGTGGTGGTGGGCACACAACCCACATGGGACAGGACGGGTGAGGTCTTAGTTTAACTTTTGGGATTGATTCCTGCTGAAGTGTGTGTCCGACCTACTTTCTGTTTCTTGTCCTCCATCCATCCAGATTCCCGGTTGCCAAAAATTAAACTTAGGCCACAATATCATACCTGGGACATGTGTGGGTGCTAGCCATGGGCCAGGAGAGTGTATGAACCAATAGTGTGGACCATTCAATGATACCCCCCCCCCTTACCGCTCAACCATCCCATACATCTCCACTTACAGTGCCACGGTCTGAATGCGGTAGCACTGTGTCGGGTGGCGCTTCACAATGGATTGTGCCCAGTCATGCGATCACGATAAAAACTTGGACACTCCTCTACACTACTATTGGCCGGCCGGCCGGCCGGGCGGCCGGGGGATAATCTTCCCCGTCTTCTAATCCTCTCTTTATATATAAAGAGGAGTAGAAGATAGGGGGAAGATTATCCCCCGGCCGGCCGGCCGGCCGGCCGGCCAATAGTAGTGTATGGCAGTGTCCAAGTTTTCCTGTTGATACTCCAGTCTGACCACCACATGCACGAGATGGCGCTGCGGTGGATGTCGCCTGCGTACAGTGACCGGTTTGTGTGTCATCATCAGGTGTCAAAAGCAATAAACTGGTGACCACACTAACCAGACAGTCACTCCACTTGGTTGGTCACAGCTATTAACTTATTGTAGGAACATATGTTTGAAGGTCATTTTCGGCAGTTGAAAACATGGAAGTGGCAGCGGCCATGAGCTGCTGTTGGTCAATTCCTGACAGTGAAGGGCCAAAATGCTGTGTGAATCGACTGGCATCCACATATGTGCTCCTTGCACGAAATACAAGTGGTAAATTAAAAAAGGTTTTCTTATCCACATAATTAACACGCACTTTCAGTGGGGTGATTAGGGGTGTGTCTACCACAGGTTGGGCAGGTGCTGCAGAGATGCCATCGCCATCAGAAAAATAGTGCCAAATGGATTGTTCTCCATAGAACCTGTTTCTATGTACAGTGTGCATGATAATGTTGATGTAGGCGGATCGAACGGTCTGGATGGACTTGGCGAGGGACGACCGCAGCTGTTCGTATAGGTCATCATCCAACCATCGAACACCTGCTAGCGAGCCTGTGATCCCACGATCTTCCACATTGGCATGGGTTCGAGCACCCACCAGGTCCCCGCTCACACGAGTATTCACACCAAATCCCAAACCGGGCACGACTCGAGCCAGCTTGGCCTCTGTTATCGTCGGAAGCATCTGTGAATAAGCAGCGAATGCATTGTAAAAGGCGACTCGGTCAGGCCTCCCGTCGAAGAATTGAGCATCGGTGATGTGAGCATCCGTCGCCGTTTGACCTGCAGCGATTGTGTGGCGAGAAGCATAGTTTTTTTCTTGACTACCGGCACCCAACATGGTGTAAAAGATCAGGCCTGGCAACACTTCTAACGTAGATGCATAGCGAACCACTTTCTCATTCACATATATGGCTTTTTGAAAGAGGTATGAAGTGGCATCTCGCATACTCGTATTGCACGTGTGTCGCAAAGCATTTATGGCCAGTGCAGCACTCATCAGATCTCCGTACAGACTGTGAATGCAGACCATCTGTGCCACGCTCGTGTCCAGTTGTGCATTGACAACATTTGGTCTATCAGGCGATATGCGCTTGTAGAGGCGCGTGAATTCCGCCACCGCCCCTCGATCAAAATTCAACTTACGACCAATCGGTGACTGCACCCGGTCATTCATAGGGTCATTGGCCATGACTCCCAAACCCCCATACACCGACATTTGCCGTTTCCGTTTGTACACTTGAATGTTCTCAAGAATGAAGCCGCGGAGGACACTCATGATTTTGTCAGGCACATTCTGCTTCTGGGTACTGCCTGCAACATTCTTGACCAACTCCAGTCCATATCCATGCCCGCCAGGCACTAGACAGGGTTTAAAATAGCAATCGGTGGGAAAAGCGTGGAATAATTTCTTTGCCGCATCGACAATTGCTGTGATTGTGTCTTGAAGCCGATCGCCGGCTAAATAGCGGCAGGGATTGACTAGGAAGTCCCGATAATTCTGTGTTGTCGCCAAGGCATAGTGAACCAACAGCTCAAAGTCCTTGTACAGTGACGACGTGGGAGATGCCGTGGCATCCCCTAGCTGGAAAACTCGCGCATCCTCTGGCATGGGATGGAACGAAATGTCCGAGAACAGTTGGGCAAACCGGGGCAGTTGGATGACCACGTCGACGGGGACGGTGACGAAGGTGGACTGGACTCGAGCACTTGCACCCTGAGCATTGATGGCAAACCCCCTCACAGTGCGAAACATGACATCATCCAAATGTGCTATCCTGGGGTATTCTACGGGTCCAATGCGTTCAGCACGACTGAAGGTCGCTAAAAAGTCTAGGAACCACTGACTGGGCAATATTTCTGTGATGAGCTGGCTTTCCGTGCCTTCCAACCGTGCCCGCCTTGATGCCGCCTCTCGCACGGCTTCTGTTATGGCAGTCATTAGGTGGTTATAGTACACATAAGCCTGCTGATGTAGCAAATCATGATGCTCATCGGCCGTCAGGACTGTCGTCGACCCAAGCTGGGGGTAGGTGCGTAGGTTTAACAGTTGTTCGTACTCATGAATGCGATCCGTCCGTTCCCGGTCAGCCAGAGCCAATGCCGCTGTGGTTATCTCATCCCATGTCAAATCAACCAACCGTTGACTCCTCGCTACCTGATCCCCAACCTCTTCTTTTTCATCATTTTCTTCAGGCTCTGGTTGAGAGATGGTCGGCTGCATTTGTCCCAGCGTGTTTGCATACAATTTCACCTTGGTTAAGTCACGCCGCAACCGCTCATTCTCCATCCGTGCATTTATCAAATCACCCACAATTGTTGCCACATGTCTGTTGTTCTGCTGCCCCAAATAATGATGCACGCGGCCACGCATTATGTTATTCCAAACGCGCTGACCAGCTGTAAGCACATGGTCGGGATTCTCCACACGCTCCCGTCTGATCATGTCTTCTGAGAGTACGGGTAAAAAAATTGAGGGTTCCAAAGATGGGATGCTCACGTCGGTGGCTGTGATAGGAAATTATCAAAAGGTCGAAGACAGTAGCAGTGAGGAGGAGGAGGAGGAGGAGGAAACAGACAGTGATGACAATCATGTCTCATATGGAGATGAATGTGAAAACCTTCTCAACAATGATCTAGCTGAAGGAATTAAGCGAGTGCAAGACTTCTATAGACGCGTCCGGAAATGGTTTGTCCCATTGTTCATTGTGACCCTCGTGTGCCTAACACTGCTCTGCATCTCCATCACCATCCACCTTCACTACTGCCGCGATTGTGAACCCAACGATGCATTTGGCAAGTTCGGCCTTGGCCTCCTCACATTCCTCGTGATAAGGTACGCAATGGACAGTGGGCTGGCAGGTCTAGCCTGGTGTATTTCTCATAAGATATTGACCACACATGCCCATCAGCGCTTGTCAACCATTCGGGAAACGTGCATAAAGCAGTGCACAGATGACTCCGACCCAGGTCAGTGTGCCATCTATCACGGTGCGGATTCCAAGGCTGCTCGCGAGACGATCAAGATGGGTGCCGAAATAGCACGCCATCTTGAGCTCACATCGTCCATTAACAATTTAACCCTCTTGAACAAGGGTCACACTGGGGTCTGGGCCAATCATAAGCTGCGAGATGAGATGATGGAATCATTGTACATGTTAAAATTGGACGATTCTAGTGATGGCGGCCTGAAAAAAGTGCAGAATCTCCACCACAGACCGGGGGGTCACATCATTCAAGTGCTCGTAGGAGTGGATGGTATATCACTGTTGACCTGTTTGTTTTTCATTCTGATGGGGACACACGTACCCTCTTCCGCACACCTGGTGCAGGGTAGTAGTTGGTGTCAAACTTCTTATGCATTCAATTGGGCAACTGTGGCCATCATGCTGCTTCACGGCCTCTTCCGCTTGGCACCAAGGGCCATCAGGTGTCTGCCCTTTATTCGACAGCAATGGACAAACTTGGATTCATTTAGACAACCACACAAAGGACGTGGTGCTGCGCTGATTGAGAATAAGATGTCTGATGTATTGGACAACCACAGCCATCATGTTTTGATTAGTTGACTGCGACGACCACACATTTGTCACATTAAACGTGCGTGTTGCACAGTAGCAGAGAACAACCATGGGGCCCAAGAAGGCCACGAGATGGCGCTGTAGGGGTATTACATCCCTGCTGAATGAGGACCCAAACTCCAAGATACAGTTTGATAAAGAAGGTTATTTTTATGAAATTTCGTATGACCTGGCAAAGAAATGCACCCAGCAGACTAACCTACCATTCCTCATCGGTCATCTCAAGAAATATCGTGTCGGCACCGTGCAAAAGTTTTCAATTGAGGATCGCGAGGTGAATAAGGAGAATCGCAAGGTGCTCATGGCAGACTTTACTATCGACAGTGAACCCTTAATGAGAGCGATACGGCGAACATGGGATATACGTATGAAAGACATTCGTGCTGGACCAAAGGTGGGACCAGACAAGGAACGTCAACTGGCCTTCACCATCAAATTTCCAGCACTCAGCTTGGGTCACCATGATGATAACTCAATTAAGGAGCTGTCTGCAGTTATTGCCCCTGCCCGTGATGCCACCCTCATCACGGACTTGAAAGAAGAGGGTGTGGTGGACGAGGACGAGCTCGATACTGTGGACCAAGAAGGTAACACCTATCATGACTTTACTGAATTCATAGCTGCATGTCATTCCGTGGGCAATGGACCGCATATATCCAAGGTACAAAAGGACCTTCGGGCATTGGACCTGCCACCCACCATCATGGCATACACCTTCGACAACATGCCTAGTGACAAAATCCCTACTACAGTGATCGCGTCAGATGAGGATACGCTAAAGAAGCACAAGATGATGCCTGCTAAAACAGAAGGAGAACAGGGGAACTCAGACATGGCTCAACACCTGGCTCTGTTAGCCAACCACGCGATGGAGCAAGCGCTGACAAATGCACTGAAAGGGTCCTTCATCACGCCTCCACCGACCACGTGTACTCATCAACCAACTGCAGCAACCACTTACGCTCATCAACCGACCGCGGCAGGCACGTGTGCTCATCAACCAACCACACCATCCACGTATGCTCATCATCCCATGATGATGGGATTGCAACACGAACCACCACCAATTCGGCCACGTAAACGGAAGCACCGGCAAGACTTCATGGACCATGGCGATGACGGGGATAGCGACTATGACGACGACGATGATGAAGAGCGTCTTGAGAGTATACTCAAACAGGTCAACCGCAGCAAATCGCTAAAGAAAAAACTAAGGGCGCACCTAGGATCTGCACGCAGGCGAATAAGCTTTGAGCCACAAGAACCCGTGGATGCTGAGCTCGAAGAGACCAAGCGGCAACTAGCCAAACAGGTCGGACAGATGGGGCAACTGCAGAATGCTTTAACATCTGCAGCTTCTGCTATTGCACTAATGCAGCAACAAGCAGTGCAACAGCCTCCACCAGAGCCAAAACAGGACCGGAGAGAAGAAGAATGTGTGGAGGACAAACCGCCTAAAACCGCGTCCGGGGATGACACGGCACCTCAACAGAAGTACGCATGGAAAGATGGTGACACTAAGAAAATTGCCACAACACTCTTGAATCGCAAGGTTAGAGCCAAGCGTGGGGATGTGATGTAACCATATTGAAATGAAACAATAAATTGCCATGTTCATAACATTTTATTTGTCTTTTTTCCTATACATAGAAAGCAATAAACTGATCATGTGAAATTTGACACGTATATATGGGTGGGTGGTCAGGCAGCGTAAAAGGATCCTTCTCAACACGCTTTCAGTCTGCGTCATGTTACACCCCAGGTTTATTGTACTGGGTGGGGTACATGAGTACCCCCGAACAGAGGTATAGTTCTTCACTGCCTCGACACCTGTTGCCAGATAGTGTACAATCATGCCAAAACACCATGTCACGTGGTCGCCTGGTACAAGAGCCTGCTCGTCACTCCCTGTCTCCGGGGCCCGATAGACGTCTCCACTGGCCCACGTCAACCCTTTGAATTCATGTTTTACATATGGCCCGTCCCCCTCCAATTGATACACTGCCCCGAAGTCGATCATCATCACTTTCAACGTCTTACAATCGATCACAAAATTGGTGGGTTTCATGTCTATCTGCACGTAACCCCGTGCCAGCAATCTTGCACAAACTTCATAGACGGATTGCAATATGATTGGGAGGTTCTGATCTATGTCAACCATGTTTTTTTCAACAAATTGAGCCAAGTTCACTGCACACTCGCCGACCGTCGTCATTACGTACATCCATGTTTTGTCATCTTCGATGTGCACTACATGGACAATCTTTGGCACCCCTTCCATGCCACCCAGCTGGCAGAGAATCTGTATCTCATGACGCCCCGCATCGGCCGACGGATAGCAATGCTTGACCCACAACCGTTCACCCGTTGTCTCGAACCTGGCCAGGTAACATTTGCCATGTCTGCCCAGCACCGGTTCTTGCTGGACGCACATCACTATCCCTCTCTCACGCAGTTCAGCTAGTGCACTGTCCAGTGTAGGAGCCATGTCTGTGTCGTCTCCAAGGTCATTCAACAGAGGTTGATGGAGGAAATGGTCCACCCCACTTTACAAATATGACGGCAAATCAACAGTGTTAAAAAAACAACATAAAATAGAGTAACAACTGGTTTTTGACCAAAAGTGGACAGCTCTCACCATGATGTAGCAGCACCAAACAATTTTACACATCTAATAGTCTTTGTCCAACCTTGTCAAATTCGATGCGTGAAAACGGGCTGGCTATGAGACAGTGCCTGATGAGCTTGCGTATAGGCGATGATAGGATCCGTCGCGCGATTGTCTTTCTCATCACCTGCCACTGCTGACTTTGCTGAATCGTGCCACGTGTAAAAAGCTGTCTGCGAATGACCCGGTAATCCGTAAGACTGTTCAGGAACTCTCTACCCGTCATCACAAAATAGGCAATCATACCAAAACACCATGTCAAGTGGTGTCCGGGCACAACACCATACGTCGCACACAACTCAGGAGATCGATAAGTGTCTGTGGCTGTCCATTTACACCCTTGGAATTGTTGGTCAGTGTATGGGTTCCCCCGCCATTGATGAACTGCTCCAAAATCAACCATCATCACCTTCAATGTTTTGGGGTCCACAACGAAATTACCGGGGTGCATGTCCATTTGCATATAACCGCGCAGAAACAGTTCCATTGTAACATTATAGATCGATTGCAACACAATTGGTAGACTCTCATCACAATCATCCACCAAATCCTCTTCAATCAGTGTGTATACATCCACTGCATGCTCGCCTGCAGTTGTCATCGCGTATATCCATCTTTCCTCGTCTTCAATGTACACAACACAGATGATCTTGGGCACACCATCCATGTCACTAAGCTTGTGCAGTAGCTGTACCTCATAGGGTTCTTCACCGGGTATGTCAGCCGGTGTAGGTAGATGACAATGCTTGACCCACAAGCGTTCGCCCGTCTTCTTGTACGTGGCAGGGTAGCTATTGCTGTGACCTGCAGTAACTACCTCAGCCATGTCACGTATCTCCACCCCCTTCTCCCGTAGTTCGGTAAATGCGCCGACTAGGTGAGGAGCCATGACTGTGGTGTGGTTTGTGCGTATGCTGTTTAAATACTGCTGATCCCAAGACAGATGCTGGGGAAAGGATGCAGTGTCAGGCGCAGTTCACACTTGCACATCAGTCTATCGTGTCGTAATCACTATCCTCGTCGCCACTACCATCTGCATGTGA
>JAAUYI010125609.1_pt1 | contig 16894 bp, 14 predicted proteins | sample 7278041 | NCBI WGS metagenome assembly JAAUYI01 (sample SAMN14350216, study PRJNA611818) | marine sediment metagenome | isolation source: surface marine sediment (0.6m) | place: French Polynesia: Moorea | collected 2018-08
CAGATTAATTACTGTTAACAATTATAAGAAGGGTTGATTTTACCGATGAGTTTTAATAGTACTAATATACTATTAGCTAGCGATCGCAATGTGCCAGTTGCGTAAGTCCTGTAGAAGTCCTATGTGATATCTCCGATTTAACAATGCTGCCTAGCTGCTGTAATATACAATATTAGTTATTAGATTTAGCAATTACAAGAAAAAAACAACTTTTTTAACTTTTATTGCTTTAAATTTCTCTTTAAAATCAAAATTATCACACATCTTGCATCAGGGTCAGAAACCGGGTTTATTGCAAATATTGAGTTGCCAAAACCCTAATATGAGCGTTGATAAACCCCGGCAGTCGCTATAACGGAGAGTACCCCAACGCCAGTTCACTCAACGCTCTTAACCCGCGCACGTGACTGGCTCCGCAACGCGCTGCCTCGCTTTCTCCGTAGTTGTTGAAAATGGTGCAAGATATGACTTATTGACTGTTGAAGAAGTTATAAATCCAGCAAGAACTTAACTTTTAACTTTGATAAGATATATGAAGTAAAAATTTTCAATCACACCAAATCACACCTTGATTGATTTATGCCCACTGCTTACTTGCTGGTATCCCACGGAAGTCGAGATCCGCGTCCAGAAATTGCCATGCAACAATTGGCAGAAATGGTATGGAAAAAAATACCGAAGAATTTAACTCATAAAAATCATCAACAAGCCATCACCAACGTAGGTGTAGCTTCTCCTCCCTTCCATGATACCTTACTGGGTACGGCATACTTAGAACTCAATCCCCAGCCTTTACACGCACAAATTAGCCAATTTGCTCAACTGACAAGTCAACGCTGGTGTTACAATGCCAAAAATTACCTACACTTAAAAATATTACCCCTATTTCTACTGCCGGGAGTACATGTAATGGAAGATATTCCCGCAGAGGTAGCACAAGCACAACAGAATCTGGGTAAAGATATTATCCTAGAATTGCAACCCTATATAGGTTCTCACCCCGGTTTGCAACGGTTACTAAAACAGCAATTTACGACTCCCAACACAGCCAGGATTATTCTAGCCCATGGTAGCCGTCGTCCCCATGCCAATACTCAAATAGAAGCCTTAGCAACCAGTTTAAATGCAGTGACTGCTTATTGGAGTTTACAACCGAGTTTAGAGACACGGGTACAAGAATTAGTGACTGCGGGATATAGAGAAATTACCATCGCACCATACTTTTTATTTCCTGGTGGTATCACCGATGCGATCGCTAACTCCACAGAAGCGCTAAAATTACGTTTTCCTGGGGTGAGTTTTCACTTAGCTGCACCTCTGGGAACAAATGTAGAATTAGCCGATCTAATTTGGGATTTAACACAAATATGAACCGCTTTTTGGGAAAGGTTTATTTACTGGGTGCGGGACCTGGAGATCCAGGATTAATGACTATCAAGGGAAAGGGATTGTTAGAATGTGCTGATGTTGTAATTTATGATGCCTTGGTTAGTCCGGAAATTCTCGCAATGATTAATCCCAATGCCCAGAAAATTAATGCTGGGAAACGCAAGGGACGGCATTCTTTACTCCAGTCAGAAACCACCCAAATACTGATTGAAAAAGCCCAAGATAATGCCATTGTAGTCCGACTCAAAGGGGGTGACCCATTTATTTTTGGTCGCGGTGGCGAGGAAATGGAAGAATTGGTAAAAGCCGGGGTAGCTGTGGAGGTGGTGCCCGGTATTACTTCGGGTATTGCGGCTCCCGCTTATGCTGGTATACCTTTAACCCATCGCTTATATAGTTCATCGGTAACCTTTGTTACTGGACATGAAGCAGCAGGTAAGTATCGTCCCCAAGTGAATTGGAAGGCGATCGCTCACGGTTCGGAAACTATTGTAATTTACATGGGTATTCACAATCTACCTTACATTGTAGAACAGTTAACTGGAGCGGGTTTGAGTGTAGAGACTCCCATCGCTTTGGTACGTTGGGGTACGCGACCGGAACAATCAGAATTAATTGGTAAATTGGGAACAATTGTTCAGGAAGTTGAGGAAATTGGTTTTGAAGCACCAGCAATTGTTGTCATTGGTGCGGTGGTGAATATGCACAGTATTTTAGGAGTTAGGAGTTAGGAGTTAGGAATTTTTAATTTTTCTGGTTCCTAGTCTCCGGACTAGGAACCCATTCTCCGAGGCTCTGCCTCATGCGCTCTTATTGGAGGCAGAGCCTCCAACAGGTGATTACAAGGCACAGACCTTGTAACCAGGGTAGGAAAAGCTTTATTTCTGGTTCCTAGTCTCCGGACTAGGAACCCATTCTCCGAGGCTCTGCCTCATGCGTTAGAGTGGAGGCAGAGCCTCCAACAGGTCATTACAAGGCAGAGACCTTGTAACCAGGGTAGGAAAAGCTTTATTTCTGGTTCCTAGTCTCCGGACTAGGAACCCATTCTCCGATGCTCTGCCTGATGCGTTAGAGTGGAGGCAGAGCCTCCAACAGGTCATTACAAGGCAGAGACCTTGTAACAAGAGTAGGAAAAGCTTTATTTAAATTTTCCCCCTCTCCCCTAACCCCTCTCCCAATGGGAGAGGGGTTAGGGGAGAGGGTAGGAGAGGAATGTCCGATAGGACAGGGTGAGGTTTAGGTGTAGCACATTAAACTACTCATTACCAATTAGCTCTCTCGGTGGGAAGCCTCACACTTACCCACAAGGGAAGTGTGAGATGTAGCTTGCTTCCCCGTAAGGGGTAAACCGAGGCAAGGTTTATAGTGTTGCAGGAGTGGTGTACAATAAGTATAGTAGGGTTTAATTTAAGAGCTAACCGCCACCTACTATTTGAACCTTGACAACCTAGAATATGGGGTTCACATCAGAAACAATTGTTCATCAATTATCTGTGAACGGGTAAAATTCTAGCAGTACAAAGGATAGAACTATTTTGTCGAGTTCCGGTGCGGAGGGGCATCCCGTATCGTTAATAAAGCTCATCTAATATCCTATGCAATGGCAGGAGTTGGTGAGAAGCCCACACTCTATGCTTGCAGAGCGTGTGGGAGTATGTCACCAAGACTCAGTCCTATTCTTTTGACTTTTGACTTAATTTATGCTCCCTTAGTTAAGGGTATACTCTTGTGTCCCAACACCTCTTGATAAAGCATTTCTACTTGAGTAATATTATTGCTGAGGGTGTAGCGTTCTAATACCCGTTGTCTGGCTTTGTGTCCTAGTAAAGTTGCAATCTCCCGATGGTCTTGGAACAGGGGTAGAAGGGTTCTTAATTGCGATCGCACGCTTTTTGTATTAATTACTATACCAGCACCGTCTTCTAATACTTCTCCGTCTGCACCTACATCTGTGGCTAAACAAGCTAATCCACAAGCCATTGCTTCTAACAAAGACAGGGACAGACCTTCTACCAATGATGGTAAAATAAATACATCTGACCCCCGTAAAATTTCAATTCGCCGATTTTCATCCGCAATAAATCCCAACCAAATTACCCCATGTTCGGCATTGTAAAAAGGTTCTAAAGCGGACTTTAATGGACCATTCCCCACTATCAGCAATTTAGTGTCAGGTCGCATTTCCGACTGTCTCCAAGCCCGCAGTAAAGATTCTACATTTTTTTCTGGGGCAATACGACCTTGGTAAACAAATAAGCGTTCTGCCTGGAATTCTGTTTTAATTTTAGAAGCACCTGGAGAATATTTGACAACATCCACTCCGTTGGGAATTACCGATATTTTCTTTAGGGGTACACCCAAACGTACCAATAATTCTCGCTGAATTTGGGAAAATACAATTACCCGGTGATAATGACCCAAAGATGGTGCATACAGCTGATAAGCTAAATACTGTGTTCCAGACACCAGTTTTGCTCCCTTGCCAGTAAACGGTGTGTGAAAAGTCGCTACTAGGGGCAAGTTGAGTTCTTCGCAGATTTCCGGCAGAATAAAGTCAATGGGAGATAGAGTCAGGGAAGCATGGACTATATCTGGTTGGATGCGTCGCAGGGACTCAGTTAATACCTTGGTGGCTTTGAAAGTGGGTATTGTGTATACTTGGGACTTGTAAATAAAGGGTAAGGGAAACTCTTGACAATTGGGCCAATTATCTGCATGGGATTCTTCTTGAGCAAAGTGCAGAAAACTAACGTCGTGTCCCCGGTCTAGTAAAGAATTTGTAATTTCTCGACTATAGGTGACGTTACCACAAAAGGGTGTTTTTTTTCCAATCCAGGCTATACGCATTCTTTATTTACTATCAGTAAAGCGGGTTTGTTGTCTCAGCGATTTCTGTTGTCCGCTGATTTTTTTATTTTTGTACTGACTGGCAGTTTGCTGATTATAAAATACAGCAATTACCCACTTTTGACGCCAAGTTATAATCCCTTGAAATGATAATTAACTGATTTCTTAAATTGCAATCATTTGTCAATTTTTTATCTTGACAACAAATTAGGATAAACGCCATAGTTAGCATTTAAACTATTTAATGGATGCTCCCAATTGAGTATGCTATTGTTTGTGATTATCACTATTTTAGCATGAAAAGCAATTTTTTTGTTTTGACTGGCGATGTAGCAAGACAGGGAATTATAACTTATTTTAGTTAATAATTAATCTTGGGAATTATACCAGGTTAATAGACCACCCAAAAAAACAGTGCCAGCTAATACCAAAAACACAGCTTGCAAGCCAATAAAGTTTTCGGCAATACCTGCTAATGCTAAGGGCAAGGTGAGGGCAATATTAATCACATTATTTTGCAGACCAAAGACTTTACCACGCATTTGTGGAGGAGTTTCTGTTTGAATAGCTGTCTGCATGGGGATACCGACTAAGGAACCAAATATACCCAATACTGTTATCAGCACTAGAACAATCCATAGCTGTTGGCTGAATAGGGCAAAACCAATCAAAGATACTGCCATACCCATACAACCCCACAAACTGAGTTGACGATAGGAACAGCGTTGCCCAAATTGACCTAGTATTGTAGCACCAATACCCATACCTACGCCCCCTGCTGCTAGTAAAAAGCCAAACTGTTCTGGTTTTAAACTGGGAATTATTTCTGCCATGCGTACCGCTAACACCGTTAAGGCTGCAAAAATAGAGAATAAAATAATCAGTTGGATCAGGGCATTACGCACCCGATGATTGGCTTTGAGATAACCCAAACCATCGCGCAAGTCAGCAAAAACATGGGGTGCTTCTGTGGGTTGAGTGTGCTGTTTCTCGTGGGTTACCAATAATAATAAAATTAATCCGGCAATGGCATAACTGCCACCTACTACCAATTCTTTACCAAATCCATTACTACCACCAAGTTGCAACCATAGGCTATCGGCAGCTGCTAGTAAGGGTTCTCCAATGGCAAACCCAATAATTACCGATGCCATCATGGTTGTGGTATAAAGGGAGTTAGCCGAAAGTAGATGTTGCGGTTTCACCACCAAGGGAATTGCTGCTTGTTCTGCGGGGGCAAAAAACTGGGTAAGGGTAGAAACTAAAAAAGTCACCACCAGCATAATTACAAACCCCATTGGTAAGACTCCCACAGTCGGCAAATTTTGAGTTAACCACAGCAGCAGGGGAATTATCAACACCAGCATTCCCCGACAAATATTTGTGGCTACCAATACGGTTTTTTTCGACCACCGATCTACAAATACCCCAGCCACAGAACCAAATAGCACTGCGGGAATGGTAAAAGCAATCATTAGCGCGGAAACCCAACCGCTAATGGCTTGAACCCTTGGCTGAAACTGGGTATGAATCAAGGCAATCATCAACACTAAGTACACCTTATCTGCCAGTTGACAGAAAACTTGACCCCCCCAAAGGGCTAAAAAATTGGGGTTTTTCAGCACTGGCAAAAACCCCTCTTGTACTTCCTGGGATGGAATTTTGCCATTAGTATCAGATTTCCCCACCTCTATAGCTTCATTTTTGGGATTTTTGGGGGGGTTACCTACTGACATACTCTTGGATGAACTATTACCATCCTCTTCTATTTGTTGAGATTGTTGAGAATTAGATTCACTTGTAAATTTATCTTTGGCAAGAATACTACTATCTATCTCTGAGTTTTCCGAAATGGAAGTTTTTTTGCTGTCATAAATTTCTCGGGAATATACTTCTTCTGAATTGTATATTTGATGACGTTTGTTTCGCGGAGCCTCACTTAACTTTTTACTTGATTTTGGGGCTGATGCCCTATTCTGTGTTTTTACATGGCTTGGCGATACTGGTAACATTTTGGTATCAGAATCAGAATTTTGCATCATGGTTAGCGGCAAAGTAGGAATCAATCAAAGTGGCTGAGCGAATGGGGCGACCAAAATGATACTGAGCATACTGGCGCAAAACTTGCTCAACAAATAACCAGTTATAGTCTGGGGTTATATCTCTTATTATCTCTGGTTGTGACAGTTGCTGAAGAATTGCCAGTTGTTTAGCATTTAAGCGACTGGAAAGGGCTGGAATTTCTTGGCGATGTTCGATAGTTTTGTAACCATACTTGGTGGTACCATAAGTGTGTCTAGATTCCCGTGCTACTGGGGTTATTTTCCTATGTTCCCGCAGGAGCAAATTTTCCCAAGCTTGGAGACAAACTATTCCCCCTGCACTGGTGCTAAATCCTACCTGCCAATAGGAATTGGTAAAATCTGGTGTAAGTGGACGTTGGGTTAAACAACAAGCTTGGACTTGTGGCGTTAGTCCTGCGCAAGCCAACAACTGAAACACTCCATGGGTAAGATGTACTAAAGTTCCTAGGGTTTGTTTACTAGGTAAATCCTCCAAACGAGAGAGATGTTCGTTAAATAAATCATACAGTTCTACTTGGGGTTGTTCGCTCAAAGCCTGAAACAAAACTATTTCTGCTAAATATTGACTGGCTGCTAGCTTTCCCAAGTCCTTAGCCAAACCAGGATAACATTTTACAGTTTGCGCTTGGGTAATCCTATCTAGCGATCGCCCTTTAGCAATTAGCAAGTCATTGACTACAAACATACCACTTCTACCACCCAGGCTAGAATTGTGCTTGCGGGAACCTGGGGCAATTACACGAATTAAACCATGTTCTTGGGTCAATATTGTTACTAGTCGGTCTGATTCACCAAATACCTGAGTTTTGAGATTAATTCCAGTGGCTTTATAAGTTTTACTCATTAGTTATTTGTTGTTACTAATGCCCTAATAACTATTCTTTCCCCTCCAGAGTATCCCGTTGGTGGATCAAATCCACACTACGAGATGTACCCAATCTGGTAGCACCTGCTAAAATTAAGTCCAGGGCACCTTCAACGGTGCGAATACCCCCAGAGGCTTTAATTCCCACCCTATCTTTTACTACTTCCTTAAGTAGCTTTACATCTGCCACCGTTGCCCCACCATTCCAACCAGTGCTAGTTTTAAGGAAAGCTGCCCCTGCATCCATACAGATTTCCGCTGCCAGTTTTTTTTCCCCATCCGTTAACAGGGTTGTTTCTAAAATTACCTTCACAGTTTGCCCTGTTTCTTCGCAAATCTCGGCAATTTCCCGATGCACTTCCTCGGTCTTCCCGGCTTTTAACCAACCCAAGTTAATTACCACATCTAATTCCTTGGCTCCATTTTCGACGGCTTCTTGGGCTTCATATAACTTAACTGCGGAAGTTGTTGCTCCTGTGGGAAAGCCAATCACCGTACAGACTTGTGGTTGCTTACCATGGAGGAGTTCTACGGCTAAGGGTACATAAATAGGATACACGCAAACGGAGGCAAAGTTGTATCTGTATGCTTCTTCACACCATTGTTCTACGTGTTGTGGCGTCGCTGTGGGTATTAGCAACGAATGGTCTATAAATGGCGCAATGTCAATATCTGGATAGTCTGTCGCCATTGGTTTATTTAGTTATTGATTTTTAAGTGTTATTAAAATTTAATACTATTTGAGCCAATTAAACCACAATTTATCAATTTTTTGTTTAAAGTTTGGGTAAATTACTGAGGAGAGGGAATAGAAAATAGGGATAAGCTAGCTTCTCCTAGAGTAGGTACAAAACCACGGGTTTCTAGACACCGAAGGGAAACCTGTCGTCAAAATTTTCAATTCCCACAAGCGCAATCAACGGTTGAGGAAGTGAGTATTGACGGAGGAAATATCCGCATCCGCACACCCATTGGACAGTCATGGGACTGGAAAGGTTACACAACAGAAGGCAGAATTGATAATTTAGTAAAACGATGATTTATCTGATTTTACCAAATCTTCTCCAAATCCAGCACAAATCCTGGTAAAACATCTTCACCGGACAAAGTAGCAGGATTATCTAAAATTTCTACTTTCTGTCCCATGCGATAAATCTCAATTTGTCGCAATTTGCGATTAATTAACCAACTCAAACGTACACCATTTTCTTGATATTCTTGCATCTTTTTTTGAGTTGTTTTTAAACTATCGCTGGGGGAAAGTAACTCAATCACAAAATCAGGACAAAGTGGTAAAAATCTGGTTTTTTGTTCTGGTGCTAATTCATTCCAACGTTCTAATTTTAGCCAAGAAGCATCAGGAGAACGATCCGCACCATTGGGAAGTTTGAAACCCACCGAAGAATCAAATGCAATCCCGGTTCCATCTAAATCTGTCCAATTAAATAATTGCTGGTTTATCCTACCATTACGGTTGCTGCTTTCTCCTCCCACTGGTGACATTATTATTAATTCCCCGGCAGCATTGCGTTCAAATCTTAAATCTTTATTTGCTTGACATAGCTGGTAAAATTGCTCGTCTGTTAAGTCAAGGATGGGTTTGAAATCAATTGTTACTGGTTCCATAGGATTTTACCAAATCTTCTCCAAATCCAGCACAAATCCTGGTAAAACATTCTCACCCGACAAACTACTAGGATTATCTAAAATTTCTGCTTTTCGTCCAATGCAATAAATCTCAATTTGTCGCAATTTACGATTAATTAACCAACCCAAACGTACACCATTATCTTGATATTCTTGCATCTTTTTTTGAATTGTTTTTAAACTATCGCTGGGGGAAAGTAACTCAATCACAAAATCAGGATAGATAGGGGGGAATTTTTCTTTTTCTTCAGGTTGTAAAGTATTCCATCTTTCTAATTTTATCCAAGATGCATCGGGAGAACGATCAGCACCATTAGGTAATTTGAAACAAGTTGAAGAATCAAATACTATACCAGTACCATCTTCATCTGACCAATTTAGTAATTGCTGGTTGATTCTGGAATTTCTGTTTCCCGTTTCTCCCCCTGTTGGTGGCATAATTATTAATTCTCCCCTAGCAGTACGTTCAAATTTGACATCAGGATTTAAACGGCATAATTGATAAAATTGCTCGTCTGTTAAGTCAAGGATGGGTTTGAAATCAATTGTTACTGCTTCCATAGGATTTTACCAAATCTTCTCTAAATCCAACACAAATCCTGGTAAAACATCTTCACCCGACAAGGTAGCAGGATTATCTAAAATTTCTACTTTCTGTCCCATGCGATAAACTTCAATTTGTCGCAATTTACGATTAATTAACCAACCCAAACTTGCACCATTATCTTGATATTCTTGCATCTTTTTTTGAGTTGTTTTTAAACTATCACTGGGGGAAAGTAACTCAATTACAAAATCAGGACAAAGTGGTAAAAATCTAGTTTTTTGTTTTGGTGTTAATGCATTCCAACGTTCTAATTTTAGCCAAGAAACATCAGGAGAACGATCCGCACCATTGGGAAGTTTGAAACCTACAGAAGAATCAAATGCAATTCCTAGCTGATTTTGCTCATTCCAAATCCATACTTGAGCAGTTAATGAAGCATTACGATTGCTGCTTTCTCCTCCAACTGGTGGCATTATTATTAATTCCCCGGTAGCATTGCGTTCAAATCTTAAATCTTTATTTGCCTGACATAGCTGGTAAAATTGCTCGTCTGTTAAGTCAAGAATGGGTTTGAAATCAATTGTTACAGCTTCCATAGGATTTTACCCAACAATAACTATTATACAAAGGCTAAAGCTGCTTGAATCGCTTCCTGGGTGATTCGTGGATGAGATTCTAGGATTTGTTCTGGGGTTTCACCAACAGCTAACTTTTCTAGAATCAACTCAACAGTGATACGAGTTCCTGCAATTACAGGTTTTCCCATCATCACTTTTGGATTGGATAGAATTAGTTTTGTTGAATGATTTAGCATTGTTTTGGCTTAATAATTAAAGTTACGCGTACATCAACCTTTGTTTCGGTTCAGGAATAGTACGTCCTAATTCCTCAGCAGTTTCTATCCATTCCTGCATAATAATTTCTACATTTTGCAGCGCTTCTTGATAGGTTTCTCCATCAGCAGCACATCCCGGTAATTCTGGTACTTTAGCAATAAATGCTTGGTCTTCTTCACGACCGTAGAGGATGATTTCGTAGCGAAGTTCCATATTATTATCCTACGTCTCCACCAACTCTAATATATATAGTTATCCTTCTTGCAGGATAAATAGTAAAATTACCTTCATTTTCACCAAGTTCTGTTAATAAATAATTAGTAGCTTCTTGATTGCAACGAACAATTGCATGAGCCAGTGCAGCAGGATTTATGCTTGATGAATTGAATTCAGGAGTAGGACTATATGGATCTATTGTTACTCTATTATTTTGATTTGCGTTGTTACATAAAAATGATTGATGATATTTATAACAATCCGAGAGAGTAAGTCTAAGTAAAATAAACCACGAAAATGGGTAGCTTTGTCGCCAGAAATTTTTATATGTATCTAAATATGATTTAGTTTTTATTTCTTGGTCAACGTGGGATATAAATATTCCAGGTTCAAGATTTTTATCTGCTTTCACTAAGCAATCACGAAGCTCTAACCCCAAAGCATAGTCAAATATATCATTAGCGAGAATACTATTTCTATAATAGATAAGCTTATCCCGAACCTTTGTATCTAACAGATACGCTCTAGGGCAATATTCCATAAATCTTATGAAATCAGCCTTGACAATCTTTTCTAGTTCTATAATACTATTTATCTGCTCCTTTGAAAGGCTATCAAACTTTGACTTGTCTGTGTAAGTTACAGGATTATTGTGATCAGGCTTTAAACTTTTAGCTTGGAACAACCAACTTTCAGTCCAAGATGAGTTTGGTTCATAATAGTTAATATAATTAATTATTAAACCGAGATCGGATTGGGTTACTCTGTTTTCAACTGCGGGGTTGTACTCATGAGTACCGATTTCAACTTTTACACCTCCTGCTACTTCTGAAAGTTCTTTCTCTAAATCTGTAAAAGAATAGTTTAAGGATGCTTGCTGCTGTTCTTCTATATCTAACAAGGAACATAAGTTTTGTGTAATTGTTGTTTCGATGTGAGGTTTGTTGTAAGTTAATCCTGCTGTGCAATGTTTGTCTATTGCATCAAAATATTTCAGTAATGGTTTGATAGCTGCAATGGGAATCATAAATTTAGATTATTCAACGGAGATGTTTTGGATATTATTGCTCTTTAGCTTGTAGGTTGGGTTGAACACAGTGAAACCCAATAAATAAACAAATTATTATTGTGTTGAGTTTCGTTTCTCTACCCAACCTACGTACTAACATATCTTTTTCAGATTCTATCTCAGTGTTTATATTGAAATTGCTAGGGGTAAATCCAATCTTGTAGAGACGCGAAATTTCGCGTCTCTACGAATTCGCATCCCTACAAATTCGCGTCTCTACATGGTGTATCTGTCTTTAATACATCAGTTACATCCACAAATTTGCTGGATTTTCTTTATCTTCTTCCCATTTGAGAGGATTGTTAATAATATATTCTCTAATCTTGTCTAAAGAACCATCTGCACGAATAATATGGTCATAAAATCTTGGTTGCCAACTAAAATTTTCATGCCCATTTTTTCTGCACCAACGGGTAACAGCAGACTTGTAAGAATGAATAATAGCTTGTAGTGAACCCCGTTTCAAAGGACCAAATTTATTGGATTCATCAAATTTTTGTAGAGACGGGTTTACCGAAGGTGTCCCCGAAGGGTAATTTGGCGTTTGTACATTATTTGGACGGTCAATTATTATAATTCCATGCACATGATTGGGCATGATAATATAAGAGTCAATATATGTATATTCAAAATGGCTGGGAATTTCAGCCCAATATTGTTGTACTATTTGCCCAATTTCTGATAATTGTATTTTTCCCTCAATTACATCGCCAAAAAAATGGGTGCGATCACGTGTACATATACTCACAAAATACCACCCATTTGCAGCGTAATCTCGATTCGGTAACCGTGTCGATTCAACTCGATATTTGTTCTTATATTTGGGATGCATCGGTTTTTCCCTATATATGTGTAGAGACGCGAAATATGTGTAGAGACGCGAAATTTCGCGTCTCTACATTTGTTGTTTCTACACGGTTATAACCTACTCTATCCCCTCAATCTTATCCTCAACCTCCTGATACAACTGACGCAACCTATCGAGATTCTCCTCGCTTGTCTCCCAATAACCCCTTCCATTGGCTTCCAGCAAGCTTGTCACCATTTTGCGGAAGGAATTGGGATTCATGTTTAACAACCGCTTCTGCATCTGTTCATCTTTCATGAAGGTTTCGTTGGTGTCTTCATAGATCCAGTTATCAACTGCACCTGCTGTCGCACTCCAACCGACGGTATTGACTAACCGCTTGGAGAGTTCCCGTACTCCTTCATAACCGTGGGACAGCATCCCTTCGTACCATTTGGGGTTTAACAGTTTGGTACGCGCATCCAAACGCACGGTTTCCGATAATGTCCGCACCTGGGCGTTAGCTGTGGTAGTATCTGCCATGTAGGATGCTGGGGTCTTTCCATCTCCCCGCAGACTTGCTACAACCTTGGTGGGATCGGAATCATAATAATGGGAAACGTCGGTTAAGCTAATCTCGGAAGAATCGAGGTTTTGGAATGTCGCTTCTGCTGTTTTCAGAGTTCTTTCAAACAGTTCCCGTGATTGTTCCATGGTTCCTGGATTATCTGCACTAAAAGCAAAGGATTTGCGTTTCAAGTACATTTCCTGGAGTTCTCCTTCATTTTCCCAGGTGCTGTTTTCCACCGCGAGGTTGATGTTGGAGGAATAGGAACCGGAAGCATTGGAAAAGACCCGGGTTGCTGCTTGACGCAGATTTATTCCCATTTCCTCTGCTTGTTGCACTGCATGTTTGCGGACGAAGTTCATTTCTAAAGGTTCATCTGCTTCCGCAGCCATTTTCACCCCTTGATCCAAGAGGTTCATCTGGTTAATAAATAAATCGCGGAACACACCGGAACAGTTAATAACTACGTCAATTCTCGGTCTTCCTAACTCTTCCAAGGGTATTAACTCCAATTTGTTCACCCTTCCTAAAGCATCGGGGACCGGACGTACACCCACCATCCACATAATTTGTGCCAGTGATTCCCCGTAGGTTTTAATATTGTCGGTTCCCCAAAGCACAGAGGCAATGGTTTCGGGATAGTTGCCGCCATTCTCTGCCATATGCCTTGCTAACAAACGGTCTACCACGTTTTTAGCTGATTGTACCGCCGCTTGGGTAGGAATTGATTGGGGGTCAAGGGCGTGTATATTTTTACCTGTGGGTAATACATCGGGGTTGCGGATGGGGTCACCACCGGGACCAGGTAACACATATTCCCCTTCTAACCCTTTGAGTAATGCACCCAGTTCGTTATCAGCGCAGACTTGTTGTAAACAGAATTCCAAATATTCAAATAGGGGTTTGAGTGCTTCTGTATCCACCTGGGAATAACCTGCTTCATGCAGCGCTTCTACCCAAGGTTCCTTTTTACCCATATTGAAGAAATTCAGCTTGGAAATCAGGGAAACTCGTCCTTCTGCGTCAGTTTGCGCTTCCACTAAAGCACTAACCGCTGCACGGGTTGCCATGGTAATATCTTGCAACAGTTGCACATCTTCTAAAACCCCTTTGTCACTGTTGCGGTAAACTTCCTCAATATCCCGTCCAATACTGTTAGCAATAATCCGCTGTAAACTGAGAATCCCTTCCTCTTCCCGATCCAAACCCGCAATATTGACCAAAGTGGCGATCGCTTCCTCAGCGGTGGGGGGTTTACCAATTACATGCAATCCACAAGGTAACAATCGGGATTCAATTTCCATCAACCTGCGGTAAACCAGACCGACGATATTATCCCGTTCTTCGGCACTCATATCCTTAGCATCGGTTTGGGGGATGTCAATGTCGTGATCCAAATTCACCATCCGGGATTTATCCATGATGGTGTTGACAATGGGAACTCCCCGTCCGCTATCTTTCAGAGTTTGGTAAGAACCAATTAAATCACTGAGTTCTTTTAAACCCTTATATAAACCAGCATTTTCTGCGGGAGGGGTTAAATAAGAAATAGTTTCCGCATAACCGCGACGCTTAGCGATTGTTGCTTCACTGGGATTATTGGCTGCGTAATAATACAAATTGGGAATACTACCAATTAGATTATCTGGATAACACTCCCCAGACATTCCCATTTGTTTACCAGGCATAAATTCCAAAGAACCGTGAGTTCCAAAGTGCAGTACCGCATCCGCACCCCAAACCTTTTCCAAGTAAGTATAGTAAGCAGCAAAACCGTGGTGAGGACTTGCGGAACGGGAAAATAATAATCGCATCGGGTCACCTTCATAACCAAAGGTCGGTTGAACCCCAATAAATAAATTTCCAAAATGCTTCCCGTAAACTAACAGATTCTGTCCATCACTGTTAAGATGTCCAGGAGGTGGTCCCCAATTCTCTTCCAAGCGTTGGGAATAAGGAGTTAATCCCTCATATTCCGCAACCGACATCCGATAAGCAACATTCAGTTCCGGACTCGCATACTGTGCTTGAGCATCATGGATGACTTCTTCCATCAATTCCTTAGCAGAACCAGGTAATTCCGGCAAGTCATAACCATTATTTCTTAACGCCTTCATTACCTCATAAATGGAACCAAACACATCCAAATAGGCAGCAGTTCCCACATTTCCCTTATCCGGAGGGAAACTAAATACCGTAATCGCGATTTTCTTATCTAACTTCGGCTTGCGGCGTAAACTTGCCCATTTTAAAGCCCGGTGTGCTACCGCTTCAATCCTATCTTGGAGAGCGATCGCTTTTCCAGTAGCTCCATCCCTACCTGATAATATAATTGGTTCAATTGCCCCATCCAACTCCGGAATCGCAATTTGCAACGCCACCTGAATCGGATGTAAACCCAAATCACTATCTTGCCATTCTTCCGTGGTTTGGAATACCAGAGGTAAAGCCACCATATAAGGACGATTTAACCGCTTGAGGGCATCAATTGCCTTAGGATGGTCTTGACGTGCTGGACCCCCCACCAAAGCAAAACCAGTCAGGGATACCACCGCATCTACAACAGGGGTATTAGTCGTAGGTTCATAGAAATAAGCATCCACAGGCTTAGAAAAGTCCAACCCAGAAGCAAACACAGAAATTACCCGTGCCCCCATCGCCTCTAGTTCCTGTACCATAGCCACATAGTGAGCATCATCACCAGTAACTAAGTGAGTGCGTTGCATTACCAATCCCACACAGGGGGCTAAGGGATCTTTTAAATCCTGGGAAATATCTTTGCGGCTTCTATACCAGTTGAGGTACTCCCTCACATCCTCAAACATCGTAGTTGACAAAGGATGCCAAATACCCATATCTGGATAAACAACAGGTGCTTGATATTGTAGAGACGCGAAATTTCGCGTCTCTACAGCCTTGAATACGTATTTATCAGCCAGCATTAACAGGAAGTTTTCCAGATTTTCTGAAGAACCCCCCAGCCAATACTGAAAACTGAGCATAAAATTCCTGGCATCCTGTGCCTTTTCCACAGGCAGGAACTTTAACACTTGGGGCAGCGTCCTCAGTAACTTCAGCATCGCATCTTCAAACCCAGCACCGGATTTTTCCTTACGCTTACGCATGAATTGAGCGATCGCACTTTTGGACTGTCCCAACTGCGCCATTGAGAAGCTACCCATTTTGTTCAGGCGCATCACTTCAGGCATAGAAGGAAAAACCACAGCCGCATCCAAGCGATCCCGATGGGGTTGTACTGCTGCTACTACTTTCTGTGCTAAGTCTTCAATAAAAATAAGTGAGGCAATAAAAATATTGGCGCTTTCTATATCCCTTTGGAACTCTTCATAGTTCTCTTGGTCTCGGAGTTCCTCAATCAAATAACCACTGATTTCAATCGCCAAATTGGGGTGATTTTCGTTAATAGTCCGTACCGCTTGGGACAAAGCACTCTGGTACTGGGACTCTAACACGACATAGACCACCTTGAGTAAATGCCGTCCCCGCAGGTCATCGGGTGCGATGTGTCTAATGGTGGACTTGACGTGGGTGAACATGCTTGCCGTTGCTCCTTTGATGCGTGTTCTCTTTTAATTTCCATTTATTGTCAGCTACCAAGCAAACCCATGGTTTTAGGTTTCCACAGGACAGTCGCTACAACGGGGAAAAATCCCTCAGAATAGGCTGGTTCCCCAAAGAGCTAACTAAGTTTGAGGCACTATGAAGTTTTTATCAGAAAAAGCTCATAAAATGCCCTATTTATCCTTTGTTTGACACAAAACGATAAATAAAGTCAGATTTTTGTTTACAAAAATTAACTCTATCAGAAAGTAATTACTCAGACAATTATTAAATTTTATTTACATATTTGATTGATTATCTAACTATAAAAACATAAGCATATTTGCGTTCTTAAATCCCAATTCCGAATTGTTAAATTTTATTAAAATATAAACAATGATATTTTTACCCCCAAAATCCAGAGAATGAGAACAATTATCATTTTGCCGCGAACGATATTTTAGGGTTTACAGCAACC
>JAAUYI010216562.1_pt1 | contig 16894 bp, 15 predicted proteins | sample 7278041 | NCBI WGS metagenome assembly JAAUYI01 (sample SAMN14350216, study PRJNA611818) | marine sediment metagenome | isolation source: surface marine sediment (0.6m) | place: French Polynesia: Moorea | collected 2018-08
AAAAAGCAAATTTAAGGCTAAGCTTGTAGTATTTTTATGCAAAGACTTTGCGGACGAGAAGGGCAGTTCTTCTCCGCCTCCACCAGTTTTAATTAAACAAATTCAAGTAAATCAAATAACTAATTAAAATTAAACATAATCCTAACTTGGTTTAATTTCTCTGAGTGATTATCCTTATTTTAAAGATATTTCACAGAATCTTACGAAAAACATAATCATGCTTTTTTATATTAATCTTTGTTTGACTTTGACTTTTACGTTCTTTCTGAATTTTGCCCCTGCACAATCAAAATCCAAAATTGAAATTGCTTCAGAATTAGCTAATTTGTCACTTTTAAAAGCCGATTTAGATAAAGATAATAAAGTTTCTAGAACAGAAGCTGAATCTATGCCGAGTATGTTGAAAAACTTTGATTTAATTGATCAAAATAGCGATGATTATTTAGTAAAAGATGAACTTCAAACGAGAATAGCTAGTAATTTAAAAAGTAAATCAACTCGAAGCATAGATCGTGAAAGTAATCCAAATGCTTTGTCTTCAGAGCAAATCTCATCGAGTCAAGAAGTGATTCCTAATGAAGCTCCAGCCTTGGAGAATGAAGGGCAAGAAAGAAAGCTTTCAAAATCTTTTTTGAGCAAGTTCAAAAGAAGTAATTAATAAAAATTGAAAAGAAAAAGCCCTTACATATGAGGGCTCTTTTCTTAGCATAGTTTGTTCTAGTTATTAGTTAGAAGCTGGTTGTGGCTTATTCTTGTTATAAGAGTCAGCTTTTTCATAAGATTCAATTAGTTCTTCTCTGTCCAAATAACCGTCATTATTTTTATCAACTTTATTAAACCTTTTCACACGGAATACAAAGTCAACTTCTTTTTTTGATAACTTTTCGTCATCGTTAGAATCATTAGCTTTAAGTATTCTCTCTGTTTTTTCTTCAGGTGAAAGAGAATCAAATTCAGATACTTCTTTTTCTGAGGTTTTGTCCCAAAATGCAGCTTGTGCATTTAAAGAAATAGTTGCAGCTGATGCTAGTAAGGCGAAAGTTAATAGAAATTTGTTCATTAATGTTGAAAGTAAACTTTTTCAATTAATGAATTTTACTACTAAGCCTTCTTTGTGAGTATAGTCATTTGGATTCTTTAGTTAATAAACACCTCTAAAATTAATTCTGAATTGTATGAGTTAATAACCATTCATTATTACCTACCTTGTAAAATGACCGTTCGTAAGAAGTTTCTTTATGTATTAAGTGGAATAAAATTAATGCATGAACAAACTTGGGAACTCACATTTACAAAAAATATGTAAAGATCTGCGAGAATATTAATTTATTTGTTGTTTTAGAATGAAAAATACATCCTTGGTAATTTGGAATGATTAAAGAAAAGAAGTTTGCGTGTATTTGTTTTAGCTTAATTTTTTTATGTGTAAGCTGTTTACCTTCTGAAGCTGGTTGGTTTAGCAAAAAGAAGAATTCATCCCAACAAACTGTAAATTCTTCGACCTCTAATCCTTTAGAAGATCTAACCTTAGAAGAAGCTCAAAATAAGCAAAACAATAATACAGAGGAAAGCTTCAATCAAGTTGTAGAAATTCCAGAAGAAGACTTATCAGATCCTTCATCATCATTCGGTAACCTCGATAGATCCGTAACTATCAAGAATATTCAGGTTACTGGTAATCAGCTTGTTCCAAAGAAGGTTATTCTCGATAGTATGACCACAAAGGTTGGTTCCAAGTTCAGTCGAAGAAAAATTGCCTATGATCTTCAATCCTTAAATAATTTGGGATATTTTAATAAAGATAAGTTACTCGCTCTTCCAATACCAGAAGGTCAAGAAGGAGTTGTTCTTCGCATACAGGTAGTAGAGAATCGTCCGGTAACAGGACTAATAATCAAAGGAAATGAATTAGTTGAAAAGAACGAAATAGAAGAGTTTCTAACTCCCATCATAGGTATGCCAAGGAGTACTTTCCAGATAAGAAAAGCCGTAGAAAAAATCGAAAAAGTTTATCATGATAAAGGATACTTACTGGCTGCAGTTACAGAGCTTCACTTCGACCCGGACGGCTTTTTGACTGTTAGTGTTGATGAAGGCAAAATTGATTCAGTTGAATTTGAGGGGAATGAAAGAACAAAGGATTCTTACTTACAAAAAATAGTACCTGCTGATCTGAAAACAGGAAAAGCCTATAACGAAGAGAATGTAATCAAATTTATGGAGGGGCTTCAAAGAACCGGCTTCTTTAAGGATGTAAAACGCGAAATCAAGCCTTCAATGGAAGATCCTAGCAAACATGTTTTGAGTTTTAAGGTTGAAGAACAAAGAACAAAGTCTTTAAGCTTAGGTACTGGACTTGGAACAATAAATGGTGTTTTTGGAAATGTAAGTTTCACAGAACCTAATTTTAGAGGTCAAGGGGAAAACTTGAGTTTGGTTGGACAAGCTGGAACGGGACTTCTAACTGCTGTGGATGGAGACACGGACGGTAGATTTGCAAGACGGGGAGATTTTCGTTTTACTCTAAGTCACTCGGATCCTTTTGTGGGAGACAGCAATGTTTCAATGACTTCTAGTGTAGGTGCTCAGCAATTTGGAAGTTTTATAGTTGATTCAGCTTTGCAAAGGCAATTGAGGGTTGGAACATCTTTTTCAGTTCCAATAGAAAAATGGGGTGAGGATAAATGGTCTTTTCAAAATGGTTTTGCTCTAAGTAACAATAATGTATCTAATATTGGAAGCGCTGCTAGAGATACTCTTGTGACATCTCTTATCAATGAAGGGAAAAATTCTAGTCAGGCACAAAACGAAGCGGATGATTTGAGAAGAAGGCAGCTTGAGGATGGAGTATATCTAGATATAACACCTAGTTTGGTTTATAGACACTTTAATGAAAATGGTTCTGGGTGGAGAAACACTATTTTTGGTGGTCCCTCTGTAGGTTTTGGTGATGCTGGATCCTATTTATCTGCGGGACTAGACCTCAGAAGATATGAGAAACTGACCGATGATGGTTGGTATTTTAAAAACGCGTCACATGCTGAAAGTCTATTGGGCAGTCCTGCTAATTTTAGAAGTCTGAAAATGGGAGGTCCATATGGAATGAGAGGCTACCGACAGTTCCGTGATATTGGTATTGGAACTACAATGTTGAGCAATACTGCTGAATTATCCATTCCTTTTAATATTCCTAAGATGCCAATTAAGGATACAAAATTTGTTTTATTCAATGATATTGGGCTTGTAGGAGGGGAAGATAGACTGAATGATTTGTATGATAGACGCTCATTTTCAGCTAGTGTAGGAGCCGGACTTGAATTGAATATTCCGTTTTTGGGTCCATTAAGAGTAGATTATGGTATTCCTTTACTAAGAGCTGACAATAGGAGTTTCTGGAGTGGACGTATTCATGTTAATGTTGGTTCACAGCTGTAAATTACAAGAAATAGTGAAAGGTTATTTGTTCATGATGAAAAAGCTACTTAGTTATATTTTAGGTGCCTTAATATTGTTTGGCATAGTTGTTGCTTCTCCTTCAACTGCGGCTGGTGAAGTTGGTGTGATAGATAATGGAAAAGTGCTTGAACAGTTTTCTGAATCACAAGCTGCTCAAAAGAAAATTGTGGCGGAAAGAGAAAAACTTCAAAAAAAATTCGCAGAATTGAGTGAAAGCTTAGAAACGTCTTTAAAAGATAAAAGTCTGAGTGAAGCACAAAAATTACAGAAACGTAAGGAAGCAAAAGAAACTTTAGAAAGCGAAAAGAAAAAACTTGATTTAATGATTCAATCTCTAAGAACCGATGTTGAAGGGAAAATAATTAAAGCTATCGAAGCTGAAGCAAAAACCCAAGGTCTATCAATGGTTGTATCTAAGGGGATTGTTTTTTATGGTGGCAAGGATATTACACAGCAAGTTGTTAATAGATTGAAGTAACTAGGTTCATTAGATCTATCAATTTAGATGAAACTGTCAATTAAGAAATTAATTGGCAGTTTTTTTTATACTTAGTTATTAGAGAAAAAACAAAAATAATATGACTACGATACTCGATGAAATAGTAGAAAAGAAGAGAGCAGACCTAATAATAAAAAAGAATATATTATCAGCAAAACATTTAGAAGAAAAAGTGATAAATAAGTTGAAAATCAATAGGAGTAAAATCTCTTTTTGTGAAGCTATAAATAATTCTGAAAATACAAATATAATTGCTGAAATTAAAAGAGTATCTCCATCCAAAGGGCCATTGAGACCAGATTTAGATCCAATTAATTTAGCAATGAGTTATGAACAATCTGGTGCTTGTGCTGTTTCAGTTTTAACTGAGGAACACTTCTTTAAAGGATCAGATCATGATTTGCAAGAAGTCAACAAAAAGCTTCGAATACCCTTGTTAAGAAAGGATTTCACGATTGACGAGTATCAAATATGGGAAGCTAAACTAATTGGTGCAGATGCAATTCTCTTGATAGCTTCGATTCTTTCAGAAGAAGAATTAGTGAAATTTTCTACTTTAGCTAAATCCTTAGAATTGGATATTTTGTTGGAAGTGCATAATGAAGCTGAGCTAGAAAAAGCCTTGGTTGCTAAGCCTCAAATATTGGGAGTGAATAATAGGAACCTTAAAACTTTTGAGGTTAACCTTCAAACATCTTTTAATTTGATTTCTAAATATAAAACCTGTAATACTGCCGCTTGGGTGAGTGAGTCTGGAATTTACGAGAGAGAACAAATAGATGATTTGTCCACGGCAGGTTTCAAGGCTTTTTTGATTGGAGAAAGTCTTTTAAAGCATAAAAACCCAGCAGAAAAATTAAAAGAGTTAGTGGGTTGAATTATTCACTAAGCTTTTATCTTTTCTAAGTATAGAATCCTTGTGTATTAGCGACTAAGCAATTTAAACCAGAAAATCTGTTTGCATCTTAAATCGCAAATCATTAAAAATTTCTTTAGTTTATAAAAATTCAGATCTATGAAATAGTAGTATTGCGTAAATTTCATTTTTACTAAAAAAGAATTACGGATAGTAAAGGTTAGTTTATGTTTGCCATTGCTCAGATAATGAATAAGACTATTCTTATGAGCAGTCAAACAAAGTCTTCTCATCATTTTCAACAGATTGTAGAAACTGTTGATAGACAAATCTTTATGGACCCAGATAGATTTACTCCTGAGAAAAGAAGCGGGAAATGCATTTTTACTCCTTGGATTGCCAAAGCTTTTAAAGAATTGAACCTGAACTCAATGGCTTTTACAACTATTGACTTGCCTAAATATTTGTTTACAATCAAGTTCCACCATTGCTTTAATATTGTAAAAGTACCACAGGAGGGCTTTGCAATCGTAGATCTCACAATATCTCAACTATTACTAACTACGCCTATTCCATTGAATTTAGAAGATTTTTTTCACTCTTTATGCTTTAAAGGGTACTCATTTTTTGGAAAAGACGAAAAGAATCTATATAAATATTTATGTTTAATTACGGGTTGTTCAGAAGAAAAAATGTCACAGTTCTTTAACTCTAAAAGCATAATTTTCAATTTAGATAAACGAAGAAACCTATCCGATGTTGAAGAAAATAAATATTGGGGATCTATAGATATTAAAGAAAAATCATAATATTTCCCCTGAAAGTTTCTGTGGAAACGATATATGTCAATTAGCAGAAGCTCTAATGAGTGAACTTGTCCAATTTAGGATATGAGTTTTGTATATTTAAGAAACTCATTAATATAATAATTTGATAAATTTTATTTACTTAAAAATATAAAAAACATGCCTACTAAAGAAGATTACATTAGCCAAATTAAAGAAGAAATTGATAAGCACTCTGTTCTATTGTATGCCAAAGGTACAAAGGAGCAACCCAGATGTGGTTTTTCTGCAATGACTATTGAAATACTAAATTCGTATAATGTTGATTTTGAGGTTATTAACGTATTATCTGATGTTGAGAAGAAAGAAACGTTAAAAGAGTTTTCTCAATGGCCAACTATTCCACAGTTATATGTAAATAAGGAATTAGTTGGTGGTTCTGATATCACTCGTGAGCTTCATGAAAGTGGACAATTGAAAGACTTACTTGAAAAAACTACTTAAACTTAAGTAAGAACTATAAGCTCATTGGGGCAATTACTCAATTTGTAAATTTTTTATATTAAGCATTTACTTTTTTGGAAGGGAATGTAGAAAAAAAGATGTTTTGATATTCATTTATGCTTGATACAGATACATTAATACTCTTAAGAGCCGAAAGCAATTTTAAAGGCCCGAGAAATCAAAAGGAACTACAAAATCAAACAAGACAATACAATAAAATTCTCTTAGAAGCTACCAATCAATCTACTAACTATACAACTCAAAGAACGAGAATAGGTTCTTCTTTTGAATCACTGTTTCGTTCTGTTGGTTTGGGCTTAGGGATTTTAGTTGGAGGACCGGTTGGATCTGCAACTTTAGGGTCGATAGCTGGTGGAATTGGAAGAGGGGCCGGGGAGTATTTAGGTAATAAGATATACGGAAAAGCAATATACGATCTTGAACAAATCCAAACAAACCATAAATATAAGCAGTTGATTACTAACTTTGCTTTAAGCAACAAAAGAGGAGAAATTGCTTTAATCGATCAATTCTATACGCAAGTAAACCAGAGCAAAGAGCAGTTAATTAATGAGCTTGGTCAAAACCCCTAAAGCAAACCTTTAATTAAAAACGGGTTCTTTAATAAAGGGAAATTATTGAAACCTGTACTTTAATCTGTGGAATAGTTTTTTTACTCAATAAGTTCTACAGATAGTTTTCGCTACAATATCATGCCTAATAATGTTATCGGGTTTGATTGTGGTTTGTATTTACAGTAAAAGAGTTTTATAAAGCAACCAACATTCTTTCAAAATAATGGCTCTTTTGTACTCTCTAGCGCCAATGGTAAAAATGATTTCTTTTCAACTACTTTATCTCTATCATTTTTCTTATCAACTTTTTGCCTGATAGCTTCAGGGAAAGCTTTTTGTAATAGTCGGGTTTAGCAGAAACACCTTTTGAGGATTATTTTCCTTGCAATTCAAAAAATGTCTAATAAAAGGTTAATTAAGCTAATTATTACCAAAACCACCTTTCTTTCTATTTTTTTGTGATCTAGATTTTGCAATTTTTATACAACTAGCCATATCTTTAATTGATTGCATCAGGCTGGAAGGAATTAAACTTTTAGTTCCATAGCGGGATATTAATGCACCAATCATTTTTTGTTCTTCAGCCTTTATTATTCCTGGTTGTGCTCGTTCTGCTTTTATGTATATTGATTTTGCTTCTTGGAAACTATTTTTTTGATGAAATATTATAGCTTTTAATAGAAGTGCTTCTGCATTATCAGGATCTGATTTTAAGACACTATTTACTATTGAAAGTGCTTCTGGGTATTTATTATTTATGATCTTTATTTTTGCATAATGAACATAAATTCCATTTTTCAGTGGACCTTCTTTTGATACAGCAAAGAAGCGATTTGCATAATCTTCAGCTTGATCAAAATGTTTTTCTGCGTACTCAAGAGTAAATGCCAAAGCAAGTATATCGGCGCAGTTGGGATCAAAAGCTAAATATTCATTTACTAGTTCAATTTGTTGTCTGTATCCGGTATTTACCTTGGGTGCTATATCGCCTATAAATGTTTTAATTAACTTTGGCCTTAAATCGTTATCTATTGGCAAAATATCCAATAAGTGTTGGCTTATTTTGAGTGCGTTTTCAAAACTTTTATATAAAATACTATTTTGAACTTGGTTAAATAATCCTTGTTCATATGGCAATGTTTTTATGTTCTCGACAATTTGAACATCAACACTCCAATCTTTTTCCATCATCTTTAATAAAGAGACAAAATGCTTGTCATCAGTGAACAAACGGTGAAGCGTTGGATAATCATTAGGATATTTCTTTTGAAAAATGTTCCACAAAGATTCTTCTGTTGTTAATTTGATTCCGTTCTCTGAAGAGGGTTGATAGCTTCCATGTTGTCTTTCTGTTTCTAACAAATGATTAGAAAAGAGGCTAAGCTCTTTTTGATAGACTCTTTTAAGGAAATCGATATCCACATTAAAACCTAGTGCTCTCAATTCGTCTAACGAATGTCTCGCTACAAAATCGGTTAAGCTTTGATAGCCCATTGGTTGCCAGTTAGAAGGTTGGATTTTCCAAAATCGAGTTTCACCAGATAAGCTCGAGTAAGTTATTTGATTACTGGCAGCCAAGGACAAGGCTCTAAACATTGCTAATCTTCTGTTCAGCTTTTCTGTATCAGTTAAACCACTGTCATTCATTGATTCACGAATCATTGCCCGACAAGAATTAACCATAAACTCAGCACTTTCAGCTTTAGCTGTTAAAGCAATATGTCTTGATCTCTGATCTAATGGAAATAAGAAATCACCTTCAGTATTATCACCGAGTGCAATGTTAAGACAACGAATTACAGAATCTGGATAGTAATCAGGTAATCCTTGTATTTGATTAATTTCTGTAGCTGGTTCTTGCTTTCGATTCTCAATCCAATCGAATAGGCTTTTAAGTGTTCTAGAAACGTTTTCATAGTAATGGATAAATACCGGGGAGTTTCTTTCAGACTCTTTTTGAGTTGGAGGAGTTTCCCTTCTCTGGTTTTTGTTTACAAATTGTGATCTAATAGCTTTGATTACATTTTTATTGAGTTCTACAAAAAAACGAAAACCATCTTGAGTCCTTTCCTCTCTAACAACTCTATGAGTTTGACGATAATGTGGTTGTCTAATGAAATACTCGTTTGAATCACCATAAATGGCCCTTTTAGGGTCAAATTCAACTAAGTCTTCACCAGTCTTGTATTTGTATCTTAATCTTAGTTGCTCCCTCTCTTCAATAGATAAGTTAGCCACAGCCATTTGAGGGTTATCGATTTCACTAGTTGACAAGACTCCTTTTAAGGCACTTAATAATTCTTTTGCAGAAAAAGTATCGGGTGCATAGCTAAGTATTTCTAGTGAAGAAAAAACTATTTGTGAATGTCCACCAATTTTTGCTTCTCCTCCCGTATTCAGCATTCTGCCATAATAGTCAAGACTTCTTATATAAGCTTCTTTTATTAAAGAACTTTCTAAAGGAGTTAAATCATTTTCATGTAAATAAGCATCGATATTTTTTACAAATGAACGATTGTCAATTTCTGGATCGTCACAACTAAAACTATTGTATAGCTTCTGAATTTCCCTACCCAAAATATTGGCTGTATCATCTGTAATTTTCCCGTCATAGTCTTTAAAGTCAACGCCTTTGGCTCCTTCTAAGAATTTTGTCCCATCTTCAGACCAAATTGCATGTGGACCTTTAAATCTTGACTCGATTTCCTCTCTAAGTTTTTGATTTTTCCGTTCTAGTGAATTAATTAAGGACTGTTTCTCATCTTCTGTCTCTTGTAATGGTTGACTATTACTAGAATGTTGGAGTTCTTGAGTAAGTTTGTCTATTTGTTGCTGGTTTTTTTCTAACTCACTTTCATATTCTGCTAGAGATTTCCCAGAAATTGTTCTTGAATTTGCTTCAATCTGATCATAGTAGGGTTTTGCAATAGCAATAATTTCTGTAGGCGAAAAAATTATCTTACTTGTATCTTTTGCGTTAGATAGTTCATCAGCAAGTGTTCTATAAATATCTTCTTTAGTATCAGCTCTCTGAGGAATCCTTTCATAATGTCCAATCGGAAAAGTCCTTCGGGTTTCTTTAGCGAGTGAAGAATAAGACGCAATCATACCTTCATCTATGGACCTTAATGATTTTTTATCAATGTTGAAAAATTGTGACCCAGTTACAAGACCTCTGTTAAACAGTGCCTGAACAATAGAACCCCATATATTATCTGGGTTATTAATTAAAACACCACCCGCTGAATTTACGAAAGCATTTTGTAGTTCTGGGCTCAAGTTTTGTTTGAGCCTATTTCTTTCTCGTTCTAAAAGTTGTTGAAATGATTCTTGATTTCCATCTTGTTCTAGCTTATATAATTCAACAATTATTGGCTGAGCCTCTTGCCATTGAGACAGTGTCTTCTCTACTTCTTGTTGGGGAGTAGATTGGATCTCGTCCTTCAATTCAGTTAATTTCCTTTCGGGATCATTGGCTTCAAATTCCTCAAGCTCTCTTCCTAAAATTTCATACAACACAAATGGATTGCCATATGAATCCCAGTCTTTAATACTTGATTCGTCTTTCTTTGGACTATTGCCATTTATTCTTTTATGTTCATTGGGTAGTAATATTGAATTACCATCAACCCCATCAAGAGAATTCCAGCTAGTCTCGATCGAAGGAATAGAGTCAGATTCCCAAGCCTTTTGTTCTTTTGTTTTTTCTATATTTTTGCCAGCTGCTGCTCTTGCAAAAGCCAAAGCCATAGCACCGGGGACTTCAGATTTGGGATTTATTTTAGAGGCGTGTAGAACTTTATCCCTTGTTTGTTCATACTTTCTTACATTTATCGTTGGTAATGTATAAAACCCTCTAGAAATTTTTCCTGTTTGCATATCAAATAAAGTTATCGTTATATCTAGTTTCTACTAGAAGCGGAATTGCATATTAACATATTTACGTTGTAACCTACAATGAATTATTTGTCAGTTTTCTCACCCTTTCAGAGAAGAAAATGGGAAATAGAAACTTGAACCCGCAGTATATAACCCTGACGAGAAAAAGAATAGGCAAGAGAGAGAATAATCTAGTAGCAATGAAACAAAAGCACCAATAATTGTTGAACCGGGATTTATCAATGAAATCTTCAATGACTCCTTGAGTATTGAATTCTTATGAAGAGTTTATATGAAGAAATTTGAATCACAACATAGCCTGGGCACCTTCAGTCACTTGCAATCTCACCGGCATTCCTTGTTGTAAGGTTACCTCTTTTCCTTTGGTTGCAGCAGCCCATATTCCACCGGCGACAGCTCCAATTGCAGTTCCTACTAAAGTTGCAGCGCCAAGTCTAGCATCCGCAACAGCACCAATTGTTAATCCGGAAACAGCACCGGCTCCAGCACCTAAAGCAATTTTGCCAAAGCTATTCAAAGCTCTTCTTCCTCTTTTTTCTCCGCCAAGTTCACTATCTCCAAGCCTATCAACCACTAAACCTCTAATCCAAACTGATTGCTTGTCCGGGAGAATTAGACGATTAGAGGCAATTTGTATTCTTCCGGCTTTTGCAAAACCTCTTGAAGCCGGCTCAACCATTATTACTACCAATTCGGCTATTGTTCCTTGTGGCAGCCCTAAAGAGTATCCATCAACATAGGCGTAAGCAACATCTCCCACTTTAGAATTACCTGAGCTAATTGTTCTATCCAAAACTAAAGGAATAGAAGCTCCTGGTGGAATATAAACAACATTTCCAGATAATGCTGACCCAGGTTGAGGTAGCTGACTATCGTCTTGAGGATCAGCAAAAGGATCATTGGTGAACTCTGGATTTGGAGAGTTGTGTTTGGTGCCTTTGCTAAAGCCTTCTTGGGCAACGTCATGTGGAATAGGCTGACCACAATAATCGTGATTTGCCGAAATGGTCATTGGGGGTAGGGAAAAATAGTAAATTATAAAGAATATAAGTAAATTACACCTTTGAAAGCTACTCGATAAATGAGTTGAAAAGAAGGTTGAAAAATAAGATTTCGGAGAAAAACATTTTGAGACACTTATTGAGAAACTTACTTTAAGCGCTTTCAACCAGTTGATAGTATTGACCTTGTTTATCAATTAGTTCTCCATGACTGCCATCTTCAACTATTTTGCCTTGATTCATGCAAATTATTCTAGGGCAATCTTTTATAGAAGATAATTTGTGAGTAACAGTGACAACTGTACGATTTCTAACAAGTTCTTGAATACTCTGTCTAATCAATTCTTCCGACTGTTGATCCAATGCGCTGGTCGGTTCATCCAAAATTAAGATCGGACTGTCTTTCAAAAAGGCTCTAGCGATACTTATTCTTTGTCTTTGCCCTCCAGATAAATTCAGTCCTCTTTCTCCAATTTGCCCATTTAGTCCTCCCTCAACTGAGTTCAAAAAATCTACTTTTGCTAATTCAAGCGCTTTATTGATTTCTACTTCGCTTGCATCGGGTTTTACTAACAACAAATTATCTTTTATACTACCGCTAAACAAGAAAGGATCTTGTGTAACAAAACTAACTGATTTTCTTAGCTCCCTCAAATCCCACTTTTTTACGTTTCCATCCTTAATTATCAGTTCGCCATCAGTTACATCATACAATCGAGGAATTAAGCAAAGTAAAGAACTTTTCCCACTACCCGAAGAGCCCACAATGGATATTTGCTCCCCTTCTGAAATTTTCAAATTGATGTTTTGTAAGACCGGTAACTTATTTGAGTATGAAAAGCTAACGTTATTGAAATCAATGGAAAACTTGGATTTGCCAGTATTGAAATTTATATTAAAGTCGCTTTTTATTTTGGTCTGAGTATCAATCAAATCAAACAATCTTTGACAAGTCCCAATAATTTGATTTATTTGAGCGTTAACTCTAAACAATCTTTTGAGAGGTTGGTATAGCAAAAGAGTTGCAACTAAGTAAGAACTAAAGTCTCCAATACTAACTTCTCCAGAAAAAATTCTATTCAACCCAATCCACATTACCAAGCCAATACCAACCGAAGATACAACACCAATGAATGGACTAATAGAAGCGTCTGTTAATAATTGTTTTTTCCATACATTGACGAATTCACCACTTTTTTCTTTAAACTTTTCATGTCTTTTTTCTTTAATGTTGAACAAATGAACCAGGTCAATGCCTTGAACTGTTTCCGAAATAAATGAAGATAGCTTGGCAGTTGCTTGCTGTCCTTGATTTGCGAATTTGCGAAGTTTTTTACTTAATTTAGATACTGCAAGGAAGAATATTGGAATTATTAAGACTCCCACTAAGCTCAATTTCCAGTCAATCATAAGAAGCCATATGCTTAAGGCAATTGCTCTTGCGGAATCATTTACCAGAGCAGTAAGGGCCTCTGCCGTTAACGATTGAACTAAATTGAGATCATTCGTTAAACAGGAAATTAAATCACCACTATTTCTTCCTCTAATTTGTGATAAATCTAATCCAAGTATTTTTTCATGGCCTTTTTCTCTCAATTCATTAGAAACTAGAACTCCAAAGAATCTAGTATTGAAGATTTGTGTAAATCTTAAGACTCCATCCAAAAGAAAAATTCCAATAAAAATCACTGGAATCCAGTAGGTAATTTCTCTTGGTCTTATCGAAATGCTAATTGGATGGACTCCATAATTAATCAGCTGTTTGGGAATTAAATCTAAAGATAATTGAGAATCAAGTAATTTGCCGGAAGCAACAATGTCAATGACAATCTTAAGAATATATGATGGCCAAACAGAAATAAAGCCAGAAAGCAGCATGGCAATAAAACCAATAAACAAGAACGGCCAATATTGTTTACCAGTTAAAACTATTCGGCGGAAAATACTCAAACAGACTCCTAATGAAAGTGAAGTTTGATTATATCAATGAGAAATATGTTGAATGTATTTTAAATATTTTGTGATATCAAACAAAAATAGACTTTGCCAAAAGCTCTTTTATGAATATCATTCTAGAGAATCAAATATTATAGAAAGATAGTTAAAGAATTTAAAACTTTAAAATGAAATATAAATCTTTACTTTGTTTGTGCTTTGCACTGTCAAATCTTTTTTCACCTTTTGTGTGTTTTGCAAAAGTGAATCAATTTTCTTTTGTTGATAATTTTATTTCTGTAAACGTCCTAAAAAGTAAATTTCAGTTGTTGTCTATTCAGAATTCTCCGTCAGTCTCATTTGAGCAATTAGCTTTTAAGGAAACTCCAGTTAAGATTTACACCGGCAGTTTACTCAAAAACTTTTCAAATGAGTTTGCTGATGTTGATGAAGAAAATGATTTGGATATTGAGCCAATGAAAATTAATTTTAATTCTCAAATGAATAAAGATTTTCAAAAGGAAGTAAAAGAAAATAATAATCCTACAAGACCACTTCTTAGAGAACCATCTTTCTGAAGACCTAATGAATTGTTCAAAAACAAAGACTAATTGGTTTTCTAATTAGTCTTCAGTTCTAAAGTCAATTGAAGATTTAATGAATTCTTTGAATAGTGGATGAACTCTTTGAGGTCTCGATTTATATTCAGGATGGAACTGAGTACCAACAAAGAAAGGGTGCTCATCAGTATTCAATTCAATTATTTCAACTAACTTTTGATCGGGTGATTTACCTGAAATTACTAGCCCAGCTTCTTGTAGCTTATTCTCATAAGCACAATTAAACTCGTATCGATGGCGGTGTCTTTCATGTATAACTTTCTCTTGATAAGCTGAGTATGCAATTGAATCCTCAGTTAGCTCACATGGGTAGCTGCCCAACCTCATGGTTCCACCTTTATCGGTAGAATCAGTCTGTCCTGGCAAGAAATCAATAATTGGATGAGGTGTATCATTTACAAATTCTGTGCTGTGAGCTGAAGGTAAATTAGCTACGTTTCTCGCAAACTCAACAACAGCACACTGCATTCCTAAGCATAGTCCAAAGAAAGGAATTCGGTTCTCTCTAGCATATTTTATTGCTTCTATTTTTCCTTCAACCCCTCGATCTCCAAAACCTCCTGGAACTATAATCCCTTTCACGTCACTCAGCAAGTCCGACAGGCTTTGGTTCTTCTTATTCAAATTTTCAAGATCATCCGAAAGAATCCACTTTATCTCTACATCTTTGTTTTCCAGTGCAGCTGCGTGTCTCAAAGCTTCAATTACGCTCAGATACGAATCGCTAAGCTTGGTGTATTTACCAACCAGCCCAATTTTAATCTTCTCGCTTGGATTTTTAAGTCTTTCAACAGTTTCTTTCCAGGAAGAAAGATCATGTGGTTTATCTTCAAGCTGAAGTTTATCTAAAATTCTGGTTACAAGTCCTTGTCCATCCAAAGTCACTGGGACTTCATATATCGATTTAACGTCTCTACACTCAATAACTGAATCCAAGTCTACATCTACAAATAAAGAGATTTTTTCTCTAATTTGTTTTGAGAGAGGTTTTTCAGTTCTACAAATTAAAATATCTGGATTAATTCCTTTACCTCTCAATTCTTCAACTGAGTGTTGGGTGGGTTTTGTTTTTAACTCATTTGTGGCTTTTAAGTTTGGAATTAAAGTTACGTGGATATAAGCAACATTATTAGCACCAACATCTTTCCTAATTTGACGGATTGATTCAAGAAAAATGAGACTTTCTATGTCACCGACGGTTCCACCGACTTCAACAATTACAATTTCTGATTCAGTTTTATAAGCAGCTTCAAAAATTTTGGTTTTTATTTGATTGGATACATGGGGAACCATTTGGACGGTACCTCCGAGATATTCTCCTTTTCTTTCTTTGTTTATAACCGCGGAATATATCTGTCCAGCAGTAACGTTATTAATTTTGAAAAGATTACTATCTATGAACCTTTCATAATGACCTAAATCAAGATCCGTTTCCGCTCCATCTTCGGTTACATAGACTTCTCCATGTTGATAAGGACTCATAGTGCCAGGATCTACATTTAAGTACGGATCCAGCTTTTGAATTGTAACTTTATAACCTTTTTCCTTTAGCAACAAGCCAAGCGAAGAAGCGATAATACCTTTACCTAGACTACTAACCACTCCGCCAGTGATGAAGATATATCTTGGATTTAGAGAACTTTTAGGCATTCGTAAATATTATCATTAGCTTGAAGCAACTTCAGGCCAATCATAATCATTTGATTTTTATATCAATTTGCTTAGGCTTAGATTCTTCGGTTTTTAGAAGAGTTAGCTTCAAAATTCCATCTTGAAATTCAGCGTCTGGTATCTTATCAGTCTTTATACCAGGAGGGAGAGAAAATGTTCTGGTAAAGTAACCAATGCTGAACTCCGAACGGTGAACTTTTGAGTCATTCTGTTCTATTCTGGATCTTTTTTCTCCTTTTATTATCAACATACTGTTTTCAACGTTTAAAGTAATATCCTTTTTCTCCACTCCCGGTAATTCGAGTCTTAGAATATACTCATTGTCTAATTCTTCTATTTCTACTGGAGGAATCCAATCTCCAGCTTCAAGTGCAGTTTGATTAGTAACTGGTAATCCAGGAATGAGTCCTCTGGATGTTTTGCGATATTTGTTTAATAGTTCTTCAATTTCGTGTAAAGGATCCCATAAGGTTAAACTCATGACACACCTCCTAAAAATCAATTAGTTAGATATAGATCTTATTGTTAAGAACTGAACTAAACCCTCTATAACTAGTTTATATCAAAAATCATCGGCCATAAGCTCAATAGATGAAAACTAATTTATCTTAAGCATTTACTTCTAAATACTTAGTTTCCCTTTATTAAAGCCAGCATTATAGCAAATTCCGATAAGAAAGGAGTAAGATGAATGAATGGCATATTCATTAGATTTGAGAGTGCGAGTAATTCAGTCTCTAGAAGAGGGGATGACTCAAGACAAGGCAAGCGAAAGATATTGTGTTTCAGTCAGCGCAGTGCAAGACTGGGTAAAGCTAAACCGAACGAATGGAACACCTAAGAAATTGATAAGGAGCGATGATTCTTACGATGGGGAAAGAGGAATCCCAAATTATAAATTGGGGAGTTTAAAGAGTTTGCTATATCAAACGCAAAATAAATAACCCCGCAGCAAGCTACGGGGTATTGAGTTCCTAAAACAAGAGTCAGTAAATTTAAGTGTGTAAAAGACAAAAGGAAAGAAAATAAAGAATTGACAAAAAAAGGATAAGGAAATGCCCAAAACACAAAATAAAAGAGATGAACTAATAG
>JAAUYI010042954.1_pt1 | contig 16888 bp, 3 predicted proteins | sample 7278041 | NCBI WGS metagenome assembly JAAUYI01 (sample SAMN14350216, study PRJNA611818) | marine sediment metagenome | isolation source: surface marine sediment (0.6m) | place: French Polynesia: Moorea | collected 2018-08
CTCGGAAAGTAATGATTTCCCTGTCAGGGATTCGCATTCAGGACCTTTAGGCACTGTGCGAATTGGGATGCCCTCTGATGCAAAACGTAAGTTTGCCGGAGAGTATGTCACATGCAGGAATTCAACGAGACCTTCGGACGAAGTCGAATTCCTTGGACTGGACCCCTTGGTGGGCCCTCAGATATCCAAGGGGTGTGGACCCCCTTTGGAGAACTCTGACCTTTGTAATGGATCTCCTGCAAAGGTCCAACGGGTATCCTCTGGAGTCTTAGAGTCTGTCACTCCTCAGAGGCAATACGTTAACCTTTTCCAGAACCCTGAATATTTGGGTGCTCTGGGGAAGCAGATATGCAGAGTGGGTGTGAGCTCATTACTTGCTATCACAGACATAAGTGATTCCAGAAGGTCTATTGCTTTGAAGCTTCAGGCCAAAATGGAGGACTCTCTTAGCAGAGTAAGGAGTCTGTGTGGTTATTTCTGGGACCAGGGTTTATCCCCAGAGGCCTGTTATTATCCACCCATAGACAAGGCATGGAGCACCTTTTATGATGCTTACAGTGTCCTGAAAACCTCGTTTGAGCCACAAATCAATGTGAATGTTGTCAGGGCTTGGTATGCAGGATGGTGTAGTGAGTATGAGTCGTCCCATAGTGTCCAGTGGTCACACGGCGACCCACCAACGCCTCCTGAGATTATGAGTGCATGTACTGATGCCTACATGGCACAAAAGAACATGCAACGGGTACCATCACCACCAACCCGTGACGGCTCTGGAGATTATGTCACCCCAGAGTTAAGACAGAGGAAAGTGGTCTCTTCATCAGAAAGTGAGTCTGATTGCAAGAGTTCTACTTACCGTGGCAGGAGGGGAAAGTCCAAACGAGTAGCTAAAGTTACTGTCATGTCTGAACTGCCCCCATCGGTTGGGTATGTGAGCCCTGTGAGTACCTCCTCAGCTGGTGGTCCAAAGGGTAGTATCAATATGATGCACCAGAGATCTGACTTTAGGGGTAGCCTGCAACTGCCACTATTTACAGGTCGTGGTGACTTTGAGAGTTGGTATGACCAATTCTATAAGTATAGAGGTGTTGAGCAGTGGGACGATGATGTCGCGCTGAACAAGGTTCTCTGTTCCCTAAGAGATGAGGCTCATTCTGTTGCCATGTCCCTGAATGAAACAGAGATTAGGAGCTTGAAGACTGTCATCAAGAAATTGGTTGACACCTTCAGGAGGGAAGATTTCAGTGCAGTAGCCCTGAAAGACTTCACCAGTTTGCGCTTGGCTGACTGTGATGGCGACTATAGACTTCTTGCCAGTAGGTTGCAGGAGTTGTATAGAAGAGCCAACCCACAAGCGACAGAGGCTCAAGCAGAAGCCCAAGTCAAGTACCAGTTCTTTGTACAGATGCCTGCGTACTTGCAAATCCTATATTCTTGGCAGTCAGGTCTCTCTGTTAGAGAGTTGGCTAACAAGTGTGAGGATTGTCGTCGTTTAACTGAGGGCAGTGGTGTGGACTTGGTGCCTCAGAGGCCTTTACAGACCCCTATGGCCAGTCTTCCCCCACCAGCCTATACGACGATGCCACCCATGCCTACACCTCGTAGCATGGCTCCTGTATTTGGAACGCACCCTGGTGGCGCTCCAGTACAAGTGATTGGCGGCGCAGGACAGGCTTCATCGCCTCCCTTTGCCTCCAATGAGGTCCTTGGAGCAACCTCAGAGCCAGTGTCTCTGAAGGGTCCCCAAAGTATGCAGTCAGCCCAAGTGGACTGTTTGTGGAACCAACGTGTTAAGCCCGACATGGACTACACGTATGGTGACATCAAAGACGCTGTGGTTACTCAGTTGACTAAACTCGGCGTTGATAGCATCAATGCAAGACCTGCAGTGATAAATGCTATCAATGGATTCAGGGATAATCAGTCCAGAGAGCCTGATAATATCCCAAGTGCAAATGGCAATCGCAATAAGAAGCGTCACTGCATCTATTGTGATATGGATGGACATGAAGAGCGTTCATGTTTCAGGAAGATCTGCCACTCTATTTACGCTGATTGTATTAAGAGTTTGCAGTCAGAGATCAATGTTCTTCAGCAAGAGCAGAAGACCAATGATAGTCTTCTCTTGGGCCTTTCTAGGTTCATGATAGAGAAGCATGGGTTTCAACCAGACCCATCAGCGTGGGCCCAGAAGTTTCCGGGGGAGAAATCCTCTTTAAACAGATAGGGACCCCATCTGCAGCTAACAGGGATGAGGGCCCAATGCTCCAGAGTGCTTCAGTGCAAACTCTGGCTGCTGAGCCTGCAGGTGTTTCTGTTTTCAACAGAGACTGGGAGAGGGACCCTGTCAAGATTGATTCGGATCCCAATCCTACCAGTCCGGCAGGTCGAGTAGTCAAGGTTTCAACCCTGAACACAAACTGTTGGCATGTTCCACTAAAGTGTGGTGGGAAGCAAGCTGACTTCTTGATGGACACTGGTGCCACCAAGAGCGTCATAACGTATAAGTTTTACAGGAAGTTGTTAGACCCTCCTGTATTACATCATACGAATTGGACATTGACTGATGCCCAAGGAAATGACTTGCCCATGATTGGACAGTGTCATTTAACTGTTAACATTGGAAGAAGGCACTTTTTAGCCCCCTTCTTCGTAGTTGACACCACTGAGAATGCTGATAACCTAAACCTTATTGGTGCTGATTTCCAATCACAGTCCGGTATGGTTTTAAATCTGCGTCGAGGCACCCTATCCTGGGATGATGGATATGGTGAACAACCAGTGAAAATGTCTCGTTGTTGCCCCAATGGAGACATTTCATTTCTACGAGCTGTAGAAAATACAACAGTCAAAGCTGGCACTGCTCACACGCTAAATGCCTGCTTTGAAGGCTCCAAGAGTCAGTTCTTTCGATTCCAACCGGTTGTCGTTGAAACAGATGAGAGATCATATGACGATAATGGTTTGGTAGTGCAGGAGGGGCTGTGTATCCCACAGTGTGGATATATCACAGTCAGGATTGCGAACCCAGCAAAGCATGATGTCCTATTGGAGATGGGTGCTATTGTTGGACAAGCTTCCATAGCATTAGATGTTCATGCAATGCCTGACTCTGAGCAAGAGTTTGAAAAGCGGTATGGACATATTATGGACAAGAGGAACTATACTCCAGTCCATTCAGAGAGCCAACCCCAACTTATTAGGTCGGTGGAAGACTCTTTTTGTCCGCATGCATCAGTTATGGCCTGCCCTGCGTATCAGCGTATTGTGAAGTGCCAATCAGATGCTTCGGAGCAAGGTGGGTTGGAGGACACTTCGGTATTGTTCCCTCCAACTGAAATAGAGACAGTAGTTGAAAATGGTGATTTGCCTCCTCATGTTCAACAACTGTATGAGGATACCCCTATAGAGGAAGGTAAAGACGCTCATATTATTAAGCATCTTTTACAGGAGTGTTTGGTTTTGTTCCAATCCCCAGATAATAAGCTCAGCAGTGATACTAGTGCTGAACACGAGATTGTCTTGGAGGATGAAGAGCAGAAGCCAATAAAACAACAGGTCCGAAGGGTACCCCTTGGACTCCGAAAGCCTGTTGAGAAGGAGTGTGGGAAAATGTTGAAGTATGACTATATTTCCCCCAGTACCTCACCATGGGCCAGTCCCATAGTCCCAGTCATTAAAAAGGATGGGACCCTGAGATTCTGTGTTGACTACAGGAAGCTCAATGCAGTCACAAAAAAGGACTCATATCCTTTACCAAGGATTGATGAGCTCTTGGAAGCGCTGAAAGAGGCCAAGTATTTTTGTTGCCTGGATCTCTACAGCGGATATTGGCAAATTAGAGTGGCGAAGCAGGATCGAGAGAAAACTGCTTTTATCACTCATTGTGGGTTGTTTGAGTTCAACGTCATGCCATTTGGGCTGACGAATGCTCCTGCGACATTCCAGAGGTATATGGATACAGTGCTTGAAGGCTTAGTCGACAACATCTGTAAAGTATACCTTGACGACTGTATTGTCTTTGCCAAAACTTGGGAAGAGATGGTACAGAACCTGAGGACTGTGTTTAACAGACTCATGGAACATGGATTGCGACTTAAAGCCTCCAAGTGCAAACTGTTCCAAAGGGAGGTTAGGTTCTTAGGACATGTTATCTCTGAAAAGGGCGTGTCCACTGATCCTGACAAGATTTCTGCAGTGGTTGATTTTCAAACTCCTGCACAGATAAAGCACGTTAGAGCTTTTTTGGGGCTAACTGGGTATTACAGGAAATTTATACCCGGCTATGCTATGAAAGCTGAACCCTTGTTTAGGACCCTGCGAAAAGATATTCTTTTCTATTGGGGACAGGAACAAGAGGAAGGTTTTCAGCAACTGAAAAGTGCCTTAGTGAGTGCTCCCATACTTGCATTTCCAGATGAGAACCTGCCCTATATTGTTGACACTGATGCCAGTGATACAGCAGTGGGTGGTGTCTTGTCTCAGGAACAGGATGGGATTGAAAGGGTCATAGCTTATGCCTCTACTACTTTGAATAGAGCACAAAGAGCTTACTGTGTGACCCTAAGAGAACTATTGGCTATCAAATATTGTATAGCTGATCAGTGGAATTACTATTTAGTAAATCACGAGTTCACTCTGAGAGTTGACCACTCAGCCTTGACTTGGCTTTGGAGAGCAACCAATAGAAAGGACATGTACCAACGCTGGTTTTTAGTCCTTGAGCCTTACCGGGATTTTATGACAATTGTTCATAGACCAGGTGAGAAACACGCTAATGCTGATGGTCTGTCACGACTTAGGCGTAAGTGTGGCAGTGACTTGTGTCCAGACTGTACTCTGGACCCTGCCACTGATCCCATTATTGGGGAACGGTTGTCAGATGAAGAGCTGGATGACCCAGCATCTATGACGCCAATCAAACAGGTGACTTTTGCAACACCTGAAGCTGCTAGAGTTTCTGCGATTATGACTCGTAGTCGTTCTAAGGCAGTACAATTGCAAACTCCTGTAGTGTCTAAGGAGCCAACAACAAGGCCAGAGGCCTCAAAGACGACTCCAAGTCACACTAGCCCAGAGGAGGTCCTGGAGACAACCCAAGTACCCCCTTTGGATAAGTCCAAAGACTGCATTGGCGATGAGGCGTTGGAATCATCCAACGAACCATCCCTGGAGGCTGACGCCTTGGATACCCATGTCAGCCCTCACCAGGAGGAGCCACGGGTCGTAATGACTAGGAGTAAGACTAGAGCTGCCCAGCCAGCCCCAGCAACTCCGCCAATAGTCAAGGACAACCCTAGGCATTCCTCACAGGTAAAGGAGAACCATAAAGAGGTCCCTCCTAAGAGTTTTAGCGAGTCTGCTATTATCCCTGCATTTACTCCTGAAGAAATCAGGACGGAGCAGAGGACGGACCCTGCTATTACCTCTATGTTAAGGCTGAAGTCTAAGTTCTTCTTCAAACCCCCTTATGAGGAGGTAAAGTCAGAACTTACAGAAGTTAGGGCAATGTGTCAAATCTGGGACGAAATGTTCTCAGAAGATGGCATACTGTATAGGGATTCCAAATATGGCAAGGTCCTGGTCCTACCTAGGAGTCTCAGAGAGATGGTTATGGTGGAGCTTCACTGTGGCCATACAGCTGGACACCCTGGTGTGACCAGAATGACCAAGCTAGTAAAACAGAGATTTTACTGGGTTGGCATGAAAAGGGATATTGAGCAGTGGGTCAAATGTTGTTTTCGCTGCACAATTGCTAAGAGAGGGCCTGGTCGTGGTAAAGCACCCATGCAAACAGAGCTTAGTGGAGCTCCATTTGATAGGTGTGCTTTTGACATCATTGGGCCATTACCTCAAACAGTTAGAGGTAACAGATTTATTCTGACAGTCGTAGATTACTTCAGCAAATGGGCTGAAGCCTATGCTCTGCCAGAACATACTGCCATGACAGTGGCTTGGACCTTGGCCACTCAATGGATTGCCAGATACGGCACACCACTCAGGTTTCACTGTGATAGGGCACCTGAGTTTGAAGGAGCTGTTTTGACTCAGGTCTTCCAAATGCTAGGCATTAAAAAGACCAGAACTACAGCTTACAGGCCGCAGTCTAATGGTCTCTGTGAGAGAACCAATCAGACTATTGAGAATATCCTCAGGGCAACAGTTAACGCTCATTGTGATGACTGGGATGTGCACTTGCCTTTTGCACTAATGTCCTACAGAGCCACTCCTCAATCCTCAACTGGGTTATCACCCAATATGTTGGTTTTTGGTAGAGAGGCTTCAATGCCCATTGACTTATTGTTCAGGCATTCAGATAGCCCAAGCCCTTGGGTTGGAAAGGATGGACTTTCTTGTCTATGTCCTTATGTGGAATGGCTGAGAGACGCAATGTCTAAGTGCTTTGTCACAGCTAGAAACTCCATGGGAGTTGCTGCCAACAGACAGAAAAGGTACTATGATAGGGATTGCAGACCTAGGTCATTCAATGTTGGTGATTGGGTTATGTATTGGCATAAGCCCACCTCCAAACTGACCCTATCCACTGGATGGGTTGGACCATATGTGGTGTCGAAAAAGTTGAATGCTGTAGACTATGAGATACAGGATTCTCCCGAAAACACACCTTTGCAGGTACATATTGACTATCTGCATGAATGTAAGCCCAATGAGGGGAAACCCAATTGGATTACTGTATTGGCTGAACCTGGCCCGGCAGTTTTTGACTCCAAAGCCGTTCAGACCCTTGTGAAAGCTGGCGATTTGGTCAAATTGTTGAAAAATAATCGTCAAGCCAAGGCCAGAGATTCTTCTCCCAGAAGAAAGGCCCCTAGGTCTAGATCTAGAAGCACTAGTCCACCTAGACCTAAGGTGAAGAAGGGTCCGGACAAAGTGAAGGCCCCGAGCACCTTACATCAGGCTGCTCAGGACTTTCTCACTGTGTCCGATCCCCAATCTGGGAACTTCAGAGGCTTCCAAACAAGGAAAGCCAGACTGAGGGTTATTACTTAACCCTTTCGGTCTTGTTGGATGGATATTTAACGGCATTGATCTATTGCATGTCCCCCACATTACGAAAACTGACAACGATTTGATATTTGGTTGCATTGAATAAACTTATTTTGGAGTTAGGTACATCTCCTTTCAAAATGTCGGCGTACCGTTTGCCTTAGTCGGTTCCCCCAGTGTTTTTAATGTTGCCATTGTATTTAATTGCATGTATAGTCTGTGATATCATCCTTCATTACCTTAAGGTTGAGTAACTGTGCCTGTTCAGTTCTCCTGTTGTGCGGGAAGCTAGAGCGGGATCTGTTATTCCCGACAAGTCTGTCATGATGTCGCCATTTTATTTTGTCAGTTCTTGCGTGGAATTTGTTTTTGGGAGGAAGGGGGATGCCCCGGCGTCCTGAATACTCCCACCAGGGGCTATGAAGGGTTCCGACTCTTTATAACTCCTTGCCAGTTGATTTCACGGTATAATTTCAGAGTAATTGTACGGTGGCCATGTGCAGTTATTTTGTCACAAACCGTGAAATTTTACACCTCCAAGATAGCCCTTGGAGAGGTTGGCCCTTGGACCAGCCCCTTTGGAGATGCAGTTGCCATGGCAACGCACGCGCGCGGACCCAAAACGAGGCTGGCGCCAAAAATGGACCAATCACAGGTCTCGAAAGCCGTGACGTCATTTCTCGGCTTCGAAAGATGCAACTTTGAATCACTTCAGATCTGTCTTTTGACGAGAGCGGACGTGTTCTGCTCAACAAGAGATATCGAGGTGATGGAGGACGGGAAACCGCCTCCCTGGCCTGACAATGTCCCCGAGCAACACCCCGGTGATGCTCAACACCCTGGACGGGAAGATCTACCACAACCTAGTGGTGGTTCTTACCAGCAAGACGTTGATGATGGGCTTTCAGTAGCATCATCGTCGGCGAGCCATGTCTTGGCACAGATTGATGATGCACTCCGTGAGGAAACTGCGTCGTCAACATCCTATGTTTCCAACTCGGATACATCCGATGATGGGACCATTGTTGATGATGAGGATACTCCGTCAAGGGAAGAACTTGACAAACTGGCAGATACCCTCTATCGTGATATTGATGTGTCGGTTCCTGCAGGAACAACGCATCCACATGCCAGTATCGTGCCATCTTCCACCATGGTTGGGGCCGGGCTCGTGACAGCACCCTTGTTGTCAGTTTTCTCGGTTGCCACCACGGAGGGGGCTGACACAGTTTCATCTCAAACAGGGACTACGGTGCCTGTAACAGTTGAGACGGAACAGAGTGCAGGGGAGGGGCAGACAAATTTTTCAGCCCTTAGCCCTGTATTACCGGTTTTTGGACATCAAAGTCCCCATCCCTCGATGGTTAGCTCAGGCCCTGGTCCTGATGCAAGCCACGTGGCTGGGGTACCTTTGGAGTCCAAGACAACTCCTGATGCTAGCTCCAAGGGAGCTGGTGTCCAAAGGGGTGCCATGAAGGAACTGAGAGTTAATCTCGGTATCAGGGTGGATGAAAAGACACCCAAGAAGCCTGAGGATGCTAAAGTCAAACAATCTGACGCTTTGGCCCTTGTGGGACAGACTACACAGCAACAGGCCGTGCAGTCAAGCCATTTTGCTGAGGAGGAGTCTCGAGCTACGGCACGGGAACAGCCTACAGTGGTTCAGGATCCAGCTTCATTATTGAATGCTGACCGGAAGGCACTGCAGGCCAAGTTCCAGTCAATGTTCGAGAGATTCTCTGAGCAAGATTGGATTGAGCAGATTAATCGGGTAGTGGAAAATTTCCCACCTGATTTCATGTCACTGGCAACTCCAGAGCATTTCATTAATTTGGATGCCTCTGAGAGGGTCACTCAGGTGACCCTGAGTTCACTCAGTGATGATGCACGGAGTGATTACTACTCCATGATTGGAATGTCTAAGGCGTCTTTCGGAAACGATAAAACCTTGGAACCATTCCAATGGAACACCGAAATGCCTGATGTTCCTTTACCCGACACCGTGGAAGATCTTGTTGATTTTGCCAAGGTGTATCCAGAGATGGGCCATGAATGGAAGGCTGAGGAGTTTTACTCCGAGGTCACATTTGACCCATCTTTGGAGGACGAGCTACTCAAGCTCTTCTTGGGAGAATGGGGGCAAAACCCTGCCTCTTTTGACTCCCCAGAAGATGAAGGGTTCAAGCTAGGAGAGGACTGGGTCCCTGACGAGGGCCTGTGGCCAAAACAGTTGGACACTACTGATGCTGCAAAGCGTTGGTGGTGCCCTTTGGAGAGCGCGAGGCGTGACATCACGGGGATCACTTTTTGTCCCCCGCCGATGAAGGCCACCGCTGAGCATCCCTGGTGGTACAAAATGTACTATAAAGCCGCCATGGAGATGCCCTGTGTAGCATCTTGGCTACCACTACTGCCTGCTATGGGGATGGCTACTCCGTCGCGGGTGAGCATAGGATCAAAGTGGATTCTTTATTCCTTTTGGGATGATAGTCTCCTGCTTTGTTGGCACAACATGCCTGTGGCTGTCAAGGTCATTCAGCAGCGAAGGACTTTTTGGCTCCTGCATCCAGGTTCCAAGAAGTACCCAAGCAAGCTATCAAATGACAAGGTAGTCACTTGTAGGATTGAGGACCCTTCCCAACTTCACCCCTACTTGACACATATCTCTGTGGTGTTTGTCAAGGACAGGGTGGACCTAAGAAAGATCCTGAAACCTGTGGGCGCACCTGAGACACTTGTGTCTTTGCATGAGTTTCTCAGAGTGAATCAGGAAGCAGCAGTGTACGGGTATTACTCTCGTTACGCTATCTGCAATTACTCAGGCAATGTGATGTCTGATGAGGACATGTCTCATGTCACAGAAGGACGTTGGGACGTGATCTTGAGGGCTTCCGGATGTGAACACCTGGTGGACGATGATTATATGCAGCGTCAGGAGCCATGGTGTGAAGAGGAGGTAGCCCCTCGTCGGGATGAAAATAATAATAAAAATGCAAAGCCCGACGATGGTGAGGAGGAGATGGAAACTGACCAACATCAGGTTCCTGTGGTTCCTGCACCACATCCACCACCACCACCACCACTCCCAGTACCTAACCCCACGCAACCTGCTGCTCAGGCTTCACAACCTACAGCACAAGGTGGCGCAAAGGTTGACTGGGATGAGAAGACCCCTGCGACTCCAGTCTCCGACATTGCTGCCTTTCAAGGGTTTGCTGCGTCGGCAGATCAGTTTCACGGGGAGGGAGGGGGCGCTACGGCAGCACCCCCGGCCAAAGTCCAGCAGCCTCCAGAGGGGCCTGCTCCAACTGAACCTGTCCAAGGTGGTGCCTCCAGAGGAGGACCGTCCAAAGGGCAACCCTCCAAAGGTGAGGGTGCTCCAGAGGATGAACCTCCAACGGGGGATACCACAGAGGCAGAGTCTCAGGAAGGAGAGGGTTCTGCGGAGGAAACTACTGAGACAGAGGCCATGGACGCCGACGACGGGGACGATCCTCAAGACAAGGATTATGTTCCCACGGCCGACACTGGGGATCAGAGTGACTCTGAGAACCATGTGAGCGAGGAAGAACCGACTCAGCCCGCGGCACTTGTCTATGTACACCCCAGGACTGGTCGGGAAACACGTACGGCACGCACGGTGAAACGGCTTCTAGACCCCGATCACGGCGATGCCGCTGAGATAGTGAGACTGGTTAGAGAGCTGGCGGACACGCTGGAGCGAATCAAACCGTCTCGCGGGATGGTCCATTTCTATGGCCAGGGCCAGACCGTAAACAGAGGGGTTACTACGTGTCTCACGTGGAAACCAGGGCAACCTTGTCCTTTACGGGCCAAAGTGGGTTGCAAGTATCCTGTGGACGCCATCGAGTCGGTCGGTGAATTCCGAGCGCACTGGTTAGCGTTCCATGTGGCATTCCAGAAGTCGTTATGCTTCTGTACTGCGGACATGAGCCCGAACGCCAAGTTCTACACTCATGGTCGTGGTCGTTGCGACTTCTGGTGTAATTCTCCTTCGTCGATATTGTCTCATCTATCGAAGGAGGATCATGGGAACCCCCTTGGGACGACCCTGCATACATTCTTTGAGAAAGGTGTGCAGGCTGATAACTGGAAACAGTCACGGGATGCCAGAGCTACGGAAGCCCGGGCGAATGAGTGTGCCTCATTTGTCAGGGAAGTCCGTCAGCGATGGGAGGATGATAGGAAAGATTGTTGGGAGCCTCTTTCCTTGGATTGGCAAATCCACCCCGATTTTGTCACTTTGGCGGACGTCAGTGCCTCCAGGACAAAAAGGGGTACATCCAAAAAGTGGTGGGTCTGGATTCAGGATGGCAATTCCTTTAACCGAGACCCAAGAGAGGCGTCAGGCAACCTTATGGTTTGTCCTCGACCCAATACGGCCCCATTTGAGGAGATGAAGAAGAAAGACATTGCGTTCTTTCTCCATTTCCCAAAGTCTGGCAGTGCCAAGACAAAGGAGAACAACCAAGAGCTAGATCACATGCGTTGGTTGGCTCGAGTAACCAAGAGTCGTGAAGGCTACTTATCTCGACATGGGGATGAGTATCGCACTTTTGTGTTACAGCAGTACTTCGGGAAGGCCCAGACATCCGTGCCTTGGGTCAAGACCGGGGGTCAGGTGAGTGTGTGTGACACTGAGTTTCACGTGCCTCAGGCAGGTGAACGTCTACAGTTACGCCACGGTCTCTTCCCCTTGAGGGGTTTGGACATTTGTCCAAACTCTGATTGGAGAGAAGAGTTATCGAGGTTGAACACCGTGAAAAAGCGGGATTGGTTCAACCTGATGGTCAGAGGTGTCCAATTCGTGGATGATGAGGACTCCGGCTTCTGGGTACGTGGAGAGAAGCGAAAACAGCCACCTAAGCCTCCAAAGGCGAGAGCTAAGGCAGCCATCTCCGACGAGGAGCAGCTTGTGGTCAGAGGCCAAAAGCTGACTTCTCTGTATGGTCAGTATTATGACCAACAATGTCACCATCGATTTTCCTGGGGCATGCACAGGATAATGAATGGTGTGGGGACACTTGATGACCTCATGGTAGGAGCGATTTATGAGTCTTGCTTCCCGGAGATGTACTATTTCCTGAGAAACAAGTACTTCTTGAATCCTTCTCACCCCGAGCCTCCGCTCAAGGAGACTGACTTCCTCAGTTACTTGGACTACGAGGCAAGTATACTGGCTCAGGCTGAAGGTAGACAACCTGTCAGGACTGAGCCAGGGGTCGACGTGTCTAAGGCTTTCATGGTTGTCGAGCAGACTGCTGCTGCTGCCAACATGCCACCTCCAGAGGGTAAACCTCCAAGGGGTCGGTCTGGCAAGAAGCACAAGAAGCAAGACAAGAAACGCCCTAGATCCGAAACGCCTTCGGGCAGGGAGAGTAGTAGCAGCAGGCAAAGCTCTCCCAAAAGGAAGAAGGACAATGGCAAACCGAAGCCAAAGCCTAAGCCGAAGCCTCCTCATAAAGAGGAGAAGCCAAAGCCTAAGCCCAAGCCTAGGGATGCCTCTCCTAAGGATCCTAAGCCTTCGTTGGCTCAGCAAAGTGACCTCTCCAGGTTAGAGGGCCTCTATGCTGGTGTCCTCTCTGATGGCTCGGGTTTGTGGGATCCAGGCTATCAGGCGCCTAAACCCCTTCCAAAGGGGTATGTGATCCCTAAAAAGTCTACTGACCCTCAGGCGACTCCCAGTGCTAGTGGTAGCGGTGGCGCCACTGGCGGTGAAGAGCCACCTAAGGATGCGGTAGAATTTGAGAGGTGGGTGCAATCCAACCCGAACACTGAGGCGGGTAGGGCCTACTTCAAGAGCAAGGCTGGTGCTTATGGCATTACAAAAGTGCCTAAAGGACTGGACTTTGTATCCTTGATGCATTCAAGGACCCTCGAGGAGCAGGCCTCTGACGGCCGCATTCGAGAGGAACGTCGACGCAGGCGTATGATGGAGGTCGAGAGTCCCTATAAACGGGTCCCTAAGGCCTCTGACTCTAGTCAGATTAAGAAATCTGACGGTACGCCAAAGCCTAGGCCTACTCCATCTGGGAGTACTCCGTCGCTTATTACGGCGGAGGAGGCTGAAGAGCGTCGCAGGAGTGATGGTATGCAGGAGGACTTTAACAACCCCCTGTTGCCACCTGACTCCAGCGATGCTGGTCAATATCCTCAGCTCCACTCGCACCTTGGGCAACTAAAGGACGAGGGAAGTAGAGTTGCTACTACTTCACTGAGGAGGAGGTTTTCAGCGGTGGGGGAGGACCCCACTGCTCCTAACCGTCTGGTGGGTAGGGAGACTATGTCTGGGATGGCTGCTGAGACTGGCATTGGTCCAGGTACCGGCATGGGCCCAAACATGGTTATCCTTAACCATTTTAATAAGTCCTGTGATGCCTTGACTACAATTCAAGACGAGGTCATGACACAGGCAAGGATGGGTATTGTTGCGCTCGCAGAGCATAACAAATACCTTGTAGACAAAGTTGATGTTCTGCTAAAGGAGAATGAGAGGCTCAATCAAAATCTCCAAGCAGAGCATACACGCAACACCTTGTTGTGTGACCGGGTCTCTGACCTTGAAGCAGACCTGGCTACAGCTCAGGGTGCCCAAACCGTAATTGCTTGCGATTCACGGCACCTTGACCTTCAAAATCCATGCGTGCCATCTACAGCTGATGGTCACCGCACGGTAGAGGGCGTGAAGTACATCACAGTCCCTCAGGACATGCGGCCGCAGAAAATTCCCTTCTGTTTTAAAGGAGGAGAGTGGGGTTTTGTGGACCCAGCTGACTTCAGGCAACTCACAAGGGTTAGCCAGGAGTGTGCAAGGTCTTGGGATGATGCTTCATCCACAGACCGCACGTATCCCCATGCTTCAGCATCTGAATGGGCCAACAGAGCTGGCTCGGGGAGGTAGAAGTCAGTAAAACTGACAAGCCCAGAATTGTAGGATTTGTTTAACTTATACTCATTCTGGGATCAATGTAAGGAGTTCTGTTTTCTAAACTCCGACTTGCAATTTTGCTCCAACAAGATTGCCCCAACGATGCGCCTTTGGACTGTTTTTACTCCTCCAGGGCACTTGCGCCAAAGACCCCCCCTTGGAGATTAATTTCTTCAAGGGGGGGCCGCACGGGTCGCTTTGACCAGCTTTTATTATCGCCGGACTTAGTGGCCACTGTCCCTGGGTGGGGGGTTACTTCGGTTAAACCCACCCATGGGGTTCTTTAACCCCCGTACTAAAGATGTTTGCCCACAAGTTCACCACTGTTCCGGAGGGGAAGGAGGGGGTCGGATACCTTGACCCTTTTCGTCGTCGCCATCTTCAGTATTTATCCAAGAACTCTTACTACTTCAGCAGAGGGACTCTGATGTTGCTCTCATGGCTGTAAGATTTACCCCGTATTCGGGGGGTCGAGAAAGCCTGGGTAATCATGGCAGCTTCTTCATCGTTTTGTGACATTGGACCCTCACAGAGCTACCTGGAGGTACTTTACGTTGAGCTCGTGAGATGTATAAGACTGGCTTATGGCCACTGGGCCGGGACTGTGCAACTCTGTTGGGCTATTCGGATTTACCTTGGTGCCAGCCCATTGCACTCATGTACTTTCACGCCGTTATGCTTCATCAGCCAGCAGGGATTGGGATTGTGTGGTATGATTGTGTGGACAGTCATTGTTCGTTCAAAGACCCTGTTTTTGGTGCATGGACTGCAAAGTAAAATGCTGGAGTACCATAGTGCATTTTACTCAGTTTGTTTTATGTGTGTGTGACTGTGGATTATACCTTGTGTTCAAGCAACATACCGTCAGGTTCATCTTTGGAGTCGTCGTTCGAAGGGAGGACCTCTGGAGTACATTGGTGGTGGTCCAACAGGATTGCCTCCAAAGGCCTGCTGTGCCGGTTGGTCTTGGACGTTGTGACTCTGGTGCCTAGTCTTGCTGGTGCTCGCACCGCTGTTATGTGGACAATGCCAACCACACACCTCGGATCCTATCTAAGGGATTATTACCATAAACTGGACATATATTTTATATCATGCACCATTTTACCATGCCAAAGTTTATCCATGTGTGACCTAGTATTGCCATGAACTGGATTATTACCTCTGCTCGGATATGGATTTACGTTGGATTGCTTCATAGCATCAGATGAACAGTCATAAAGTAAAGTATCATATTTATCATATAATAGTAATAAGTCTTATATCAAAGACTCTGCATTCCTGATGCTTGTTATAAACTGTCAAGGACTTGTGTTATAAACTTTATGGATTATACGTGTGGATTAGTTCCTGTCTACGTCCGTGGTGGATTTGTGAGTGAGTATTTTTGGGACTGTTATGCTTGACCGTGTTCGAGTCTTGTATAACGTTCTGGTGTGTGTATTTTTGTTTGGTAGTTCATGTATGGTAGTCAAAATTTCATTACCTGTTAGCTAGTACCTCTCGATGTATAAAGTAGTCTCACCTGCATTTTATCAGGGTAGAAATCTGTCTGTGACGGCCACTTAAGTGTACATAACGAGTAAGCCACTATACGTAAGCGTTTTCCAAATTGATGTGTATTCCAGATGTGTATTCCAAAGGGGTTTACTCCGAAGGGTTCAGGCTGCTAGGCCTTTGGAGATTATCTCAGGGTATATTATATTATTGTGTGATTAGCATGACAGCCTCATTGGTAGGCTTGATTTTAGTGATCATGTGTATTTACATAGCTATATGTGATTTAGTAGTTTAAATGTATGTCAGCGTACTGTACTGTGCGTGTTTGTATATTCGATGTGTATCGTCTGGAGCTCCAAGGGTCATGCCTTGGAGTGTCCTGGGGCTCTTTACACCCCTGTGATTGTTGATGTTATTTACATAAAACTGGTTCACTGGTGCTTTCATATTAGTATTACAAGTTCAAAGACTTACGTATTAGTGCCGCCTAAGGTATTTTATTATTTGCTTGGCCCGTGGTACGTCTGAGATCAACAGACAGTCATAGGTTCAGTAGGGTGTGGGGCATTTTGGGTTTGTGTGCTGGGTGAGCTTGTGTAGTGGTGACATCTCCGACTGATTTGAGGCGTGGCCCCCTCTGGTTAGAGGCTCTTTTTGGGAGGAGATGGTGTGATATCCCCACGTGGGATATCTATTTACACTGCTGCACGTGCCCTCTCGGCGCACCTATCCCATCATGCCCTGCGCACGTATAAAAGGGCCCTCGATCTCTGTCCAAGTCAGACGAGCAGAAAAGGACCTACTGTAAACATGGCCGGCTGCGGACCGCGAGGTCTGTGACTTGGCCTGGACGATGTCAGAGTGTAATAAACATGTTGTTGCCGCACCAGACCTAGAGGACTCGCCTTGTTCTTCTTCACATGGGGAGCTGGAGGAACTCTGTGGGCTGGGTGTAGCCAGGGGAGCACTCGCCGGAGCGGACGATGAACGGTCTCGACTCCTGGCTGAGATGGGCCGCATTGAGCGGAGACTGGCCGGCTTAGGGCATCCTTCTTCGATGTCCTCTGACCTGCAGACGGTGGGAAGTGAGGTTGTTAGCACGAACGCTAAGGGGGGTTGTCACAGTGGTGCCGTGACCCAAACAACCTCCGGAGAAGTTGGTAGTGAGAGGGCATTTTCAATGTCCACCACACCGGCAGTGCAGACTCAGCCCTTGACCGGTGGTCTCGGGTTTACTCCGGTGAGCATTCACGGAGAGCCTGCCCCAATGCCTCGAAGTCGTGTGGAAAGTAGATTTCCGTCAACTTCGACAATGTGTGACTCGGAAAGTAATGATTTCCCTGTCAGGGATTCGCATTCAGGACCTTTAGGCACTGTGCGAATTGGGATGCCCTCTGATGCAAAACGTAAGTTTGCCGGAGAGTATGTCAC
>JAAUYI010080920.1_pt1 | contig 16886 bp, 13 predicted proteins | sample 7278041 | NCBI WGS metagenome assembly JAAUYI01 (sample SAMN14350216, study PRJNA611818) | marine sediment metagenome | isolation source: surface marine sediment (0.6m) | place: French Polynesia: Moorea | collected 2018-08
GGAACGCGCGCTGGCCGATCAGCTGATGGAGGCGATGCAGACCTGGGTCAAGGAACAGCGCGCTGCCCCCGACGGCAAGGTTTCGAGCGAGGCAGTCGACGCCTTCGCCGCCTGGCTCGAGGAACGCGGCGAGATCGCCGCGCAGACCGCGCGACTCGAGGGTGCGGTCGCTAGCTCTTGGTGAGACGTTTCCGAAACCAAGCCCTGATCCTGGCCGCGGTCGCCGCCGCGGCCTGCACGGCGACGACGCCCCCCGATCCTCGAGTCGACGCTGAAGTCGGGCCCGACGCCTACGAATGGCGCCTGCCGCCCGGCTTCCCGCGACCCGTGGTGCCGCCCGAGAATCCGATATCGGCGGCCAAAGTCGAGCTCGGCCGCCACCTCTTCTACGACCGCCGTCTCTCCTCCGGCGGTCAATTCGCCTGCGCCACCTGCCATCGCCAGGAGCTGGCCTTTACCGACGGCCGGGCGCAATCTCTAGGCGCCACTGGCGCCTTGCATCCCCGCGGCGCCATGAGCCTCGTGGGCGTCGCCTACAACGCTAGCTTCGCGTGGGCCGATCCGTCGCTCCGCAGCCTCGAAGACCAGGCTCGGGTCCCGATGTTCAATCGCGATCCGGTCGAGCTCGACGTCGAGGGTGACGGCACCGCGATGATCGCCCGCCTCGCGCAGGACTCGCGCTATGAGGCGATGTTCACCGCCGCCTTTCCGACCCGCGAACCTGGAAGAAGAATCAGCGTCGACACCGTCATCCAGGCGATCGCCGCCTTCGAGCGCACCTTGATCTCCGGCGATTCCGCCTACGACCGCCGGGTCCGCCTCGATCAGCGCGACGCCATGTCCGAAGCGGCGAAGCGCGGCATGCGGCTCTTCTTCGAGGAGCGCGTTGGCTGCTTTCACTGCCACAGCGGCTTCAACTTCTCAGGCCCCACGACCGCTAATCCGCAACGGCGACGCCTCGAGCTCGACGCTGCCTTCCACAATACCGGCCTCTACAACCTGGCCCGACGAGGCGGCCTTTACCCCGAAGACAACATCGGCCTCGCCGAGCACACCGGGCGCCGGCGTCACATCGGCCGCTTCCGTGCCCCGACCCTGCGCAACGTCGCGCTCACCGCGCCCTACATGCACGACGGTTCGATCGCCACCCTGGAGGAGGTGATCGAACACTACGCCGCTGGCGGCCGAACGATCGAAGCCGGCCCCTACGCCGGCGTCGGCCGGGACAATCCGCGCAAGAGCCCGCTGGTCAAAGGTTTCCGGCTGACCGGAACGGACGGGGGCGACCTGGTGGCGTTCCTTGAGAGCCTGACAGACGAAGGATTCGTGACCGATCCGCGTTTCTCGGATCCGTTTGCTGACTCTGCAGAATAGATAGGGCACTATCGACTTTGCATTGTAAAGTCGATAGTGCAAAATAGACTCTGCAACATTTGGAGTCCATGTGTACACCCCCCGCCTTCTCGAGACACTCTGCCGGCAGGCGCTGAAAGACCGCAAAATCCTGGTGCTGACCGGAGCACGGCAAACTGGGAAGTCGACCCTTGTGCGCGAGCTTCTGGCACCAGTGCCAGAACACGAGAAGCTGATCATGAGTCTCGACGACCCATTCCTGCGCGATCGGCTCACCGGAACTGAGGGCAGCCTGCTACGCGCCATCGAGGAACAGGCTGAGCGGCCCTGGAGCGCGATCGAGGCTCCTTTCACCCTGGTACTTGACGAGGCGCAGAAAGCGCCCGCCCTATTCGAAGTGGTGAAGGCACTATATGACGCCCATCGAGAAAAGCTCAGAGTGGTGCTGACCGGCTCTTCAGCCCTGGCAATCCACGATCCCGCAGCCGAGACCCTGGCCGGTCGGGCGCGCCTGCTCACCCTTCATCCATTTACCCTGGCCGAGGGCTTTGCTCACGTCCAAGGCGAAGATCCAACCGCGGACAGGCTGGCTGAGCTCATATCCCGACTTTTATGCGGGCGCTTCACCACCGAGGACTTCGACCAACTGATCGAGCGAGCGCGTTACCGCGTCGCGCAGCGCCGTCGGTGGGCCGAAGAGCGCCGCCTGCTCTCGCTCTTCCCAGAGCCGAGCTCAAGCAACGAACATGAGCCGTGGCTGCGCGACTATCTCGCCACCTATCTGGAAAAAGACGTTCAGAGCCTGGCCACCCTGGGTAACGTGACTCTCTTCAGAGCCGCGATCCGCCAGAGCGCGGCACGCACCGGCAGCACCATGAAGTGGGAGACCGCCGCACAGGAGATTGGCACGACATCGGTCACTCTACGCAAATACGCCGGATTGATGGAGCAGACCTGCAATATGTTGCGTCTCGCACCGTTCGCGGTGAATCCGGTGAAACGAGTAATCAAGGCTCCGAAGCTCTATCTCGGGGACAACGGCCTGATGTGGGCGCTGAAAGGGTTCGAAGACCTGAGGCTGCTCAAAGCCTCCGGGCTGCTCGGCGCCTACGTGGAGCAGTTGGTCATCGCCGAATTCGCCAAATGGTGCTCATTCGAGCCGACGGCACCGGAGCTGCGTTTCTGGTCGAAGACCGCAGCTTCGGAAGTCGATCTTGTGATCTCGAATCGTGGATACCATATCCCGTTCGAGATCAAATCCGGCCGCACCTGGAAGTCCCGCTGGCTACGCGGCCTCGACGCCTTCGACGCCGACCACCGCCGACTCGGCATCGAAATCCCCTACCGGATCATTCTCCACTTCGGTGAGCCGACCCAGCCTGACGAGCGGACCTTTGCCCTACCGATCTGGGCGTTGGCCTAGAATCTCTTGCCCTCAGGCCGAACACCACGACAAGGCCATGGGAACTCAGTAGCCCTTCGCCAACCCGCTTCCCCGCGGATCGGAGCCACCGGTGAACCGCACCGGACGGTCGCCGTCGTATTCGATGGCCAGGCCATGAGCGTTGCCCAGATTGCGGATCCGGATCTCGTGCCCCCGAGCCGCAAGCTGTTCGCGAATCTCCTGCTCCACGGCTTCCTCGACGTCGAGGTGATTGGGCACGTTGAAAGCGATTCGGGGAGCGGCGATCGCTTGCTGGACGTCCATCTGGAAGTCGACGACGTTGAGGATCATCTGGGCGACGGTCTGGGTGATGGTGTGGCCGCCGGGAGTGCCCAGGGCGACCCATGGCCTGCCGTCGCGCAGGACGAAGGACGGCGAGTCGCTGGACAACTTGCGACGGCCCGGATGGGCGTCCATCGGATTGCCCTTGGGCTCGAAGGTGCAGTAGGCGAGGGAGTTGTTGAGCCAGATGCCGGTTCCCTCGGGCATGATGCGGCTGCCGAAGAGGTTGCCCAGAGTGACGGTGGCTGAGACGACGTTGCCCCACCGATCAGCGACCACGAAATGGGTCGTATTCTCGCTGGAGGCGTCGTCGGCGATGTCCGAAGCGTCGAACGGCTTGGCCACCTCCGGATCGATCTTCTGGTTCTGGATGCGCCAATAGCTCTCGGACAACAGAGTGTCGTAGGGCGGCGGCTGGACGTCCGGATCGCCAGAGTATGCGAGGCGTGTCCAGTAGGCGTGCTTGGTGATCTCGGCGAAACGGTGCAGATAAGCCAAACTGTTGTGGCCGAGCTCACGGGAGTCGCTGAGACCCATCATTCCGAGACGCACCAGCATCGGAAAGGCGCCGGCCGGAGCCGAAGGCGTTACGACCTCGTACTCGCGGTAGGGGATCGAGATTGGCCGCCACCACTCCGCCCGATCGTCGACCAGGTCCTGAAAGGCCAGGAATCCCCCGGCGTCCTTCATCGCGGCGTCGATGGCGCGACCGAGCGAGCCGCCGTAGATCGCCGCGGCACCCTCCCGCGCGATCTGACGCAGCGATCCGGCCAGATCTTTCTGCACCAGGAGATCGCCTGACTCGAGCGGCGCGCCGTCTTTGCCGTAAAACGCCCAGGCGTGGTCGGGAAAGTCCTCGAACGCTCGCTCGATGAAGTAGGCGGCCCGGTCGTCGATCCGAAAACCCTCCTCGGCGACGCGGATCGCCGGCTGCAGCAATTCCTCCCAGGCCAGGGTGCCGAACCGCCGCGACATCGCCTGCCAGGCATTGGCGGCGCCGGGCGTCGAGACCGCCTTGGCATTGCGGCGGTTCTCCAGGTAACCGGGCGTCGGCTGACGGTAGGCGTCGGAGTCGACGCCGATCGGGATCTTGCCGCTAGCGTCCAGATAGTGCGTTTCGCCCTTCTCGGCGTCGAAAACCAGGATGGTGCCATAGCCTCCCATGCCCGACATCATCGGCTCGACGACGTTGAGCGTCGAGGCGATGGTGACGGCAGCGTCGAAGGCATTGCCGCCCCTGCGCAGGGTCGAGAGCCCGGCTTCGGTAGCGATCGGGTGGGCCGTCGAGACCATGCCACGGCTACCGACCGCCGGGCCGACTTCACCGTCAGGAACCGTATTCGGCGGCGGCGCGGCGGTGCACGCGGTACAAACCAAACAGAGAATGATCGATAGGCTCAAACGCATGACGTCTCTCCTCGAAGTTGTGACTTGTCGGCATGCCGTCAAGAATCAGGCGCACCTTCGCGCTCCTCAGAACCGCTGATCCAAAAGCGCGGCCCGGGGCCGAAACCTGCCGCCCGATCGTCGGGATTGGCAAGTTGACAGCTAGCCAAAGACAGGCAGCCACAGCCGATGCACTGCGTCAGACCCGCCTCGAGGCGTTCGAGCTCGGCGATTCGGGCCCGGATCCTGGCCTTCCACTTGCCCATCAGGCGCGACCAGTCGCCCCGCGTCGGAACCCGATTCTCCGGTAGCCTTTCGAGCTCGACACCGATCTCCTCGAGCGTCAGCCCAATTCGCTGAGCGTAGACGATGAAAGCGAGACGCCGTAGCACCTCGCGGGGAAAACGCCGGTGGCCGGCGCCGGTACGAGACGATTTGATCAGCCCGCGCTCCTCGTAGAAGCGCAACGCTGAGGCAGCTATACCGCTTCGCCGTGCGACTTCGCCGATGGTGATGAGTGACATGAGACAAGCTCATCAAATTTTCCTCTTGACTTCAAGTTAACTTGAACTTCTATGATGCTCTCGAAACGGTCACCTGACGTGGCCGACATCGGGAATCACAGCAAGACAGGAGTCTGACCATGACCAGGAATACCACCGATCCTTCCAACCTCTCGGGCCTGCGAGTCGCCGTAACCGGAGGAACCTCAGGCCTCGGCCTGGCGCTCGTCGAAGGACTGAGGCGCGCCGGCGCCGAGGTGGCCTTCGTCGCTCGCCATGAACCGCGTGTCAAAGAGGTCGCGCGCCAGATCTCGGGAGCCCACGGCATCGACGGCGACGTCTCGCGCAAGGAGGAGACCCATGCCCTGGCGATGCGCATCACCGGCGCCCTCGGTGGGCTCGACGTACTGATCAACAACGCATCGAGCCTGGGTCCGGTGCCTCTGGCATTGCTCGCCGACACCGAGTGCGAGGATTTCGAGACCGCTCTGGCCACGAATCTCGTCGGACCGTTCCGCCTGACCAAGGCGCTGCTCGGTTCCCTGACGGCGTCCGCTCGTGAAGGCAGGCCGGCGCTGGTGATCAATATCTCCAGCGACGCCGCGGTGACCCCCTACCCCGGCTGGGGCGCCTATGGGGCGAGCAAAGCGGCCTTCGCGCACATGAGTCGGATCTGGAACGAAGAGCTGAAAGAGCACGGTGTCCGGGTCGAAGCGTTCGACCCGGGCGACATGGATACACCGCTGCACGCGCTTGCGATCCCGGATGCTGACCCGGCGGAGCTCAAGAAGCCCAGCGAGTCGGCAGGAGAGATCCTCGAACTGATCGCCGCGGCGACCCACCTGGAGGCGGTGGCGTGATCGCTGCCACCGTGCCCGTTCAGCGCCCGACCGGGGCCAAAATGCTGGTCGTCGACTCAGCAGGCCGGCTGGAGCATGGGGCTCGCGCGGAGATCACTCACTACTTTCGACCCGGCGATCTGCTGGTGGCTAACGACGCCGCAACAATTCCGGCCAGCCTGCACGGCATCCACGAACCGAGCGGCGAGGAGATCGAGATCCGGCTCGCCGGCCGCAACTCGCTCGCCCCGGACGACGTCAACGAGCTCACCGCTGTCGCTTTTGGGCGCGGTGACTATCACACCGTGACCGAGGAACGTCCGTTGCCTCCGATGCTGCGCCCCGGCGACCTGCTATTGCTGGGCCCGCTCCGCGCCACCGTGCTTCGGTCGCTCGGCCATCCACGCCTGCTGGCGCTGGCCTTCGCCGGTACGCCGGAAGAGATCTGGGCCGGGATCGCGCGTCATGGCTGGCCGATTCAATACGCTCATATCGACGAACGGCTGGCACTATGGGACGTCTGGACGCGAGTCGCCTCGATACCCGTATCGTTCGAGGCGCCATCCGCCGGTTTTCTCCTCGACTGGAAACTGCTCGCAAGCTTGCAGAAACGGGCCGTCCAGTTCGCGACACTGACGCATGCCGCCGGCATCTCGTCGACTGGTGATCCGGTTCTCGATCGTCGGCTGCCGCTCGACGAGCCGTACAGAATTCCAGAATCTACGGTGAGCGCGATACGACAAACCGCGACGGCAGGCGGTCGCGTCATCGCCCTCGGCACCACAGTGACCCGGGCTCTGGAGCACGCTGCCGCGGGCGGCAACCTGCGGGCTGGCGAAGGCGTCGCCGATCAGCGGATCGGCCCCAGCTCCGAGCTGCGAGTGGTCGACGCGATCATCAGCGGCGTACACGAGCCGGGCACCAGCCACTACGAGTTGCTGCGCGCATTCACCGAAGACTCGGTGCTGCGCCGGATGGACACCGCGCTCGAGCATGACGACTACCGGACTCACGAATTCGGCGATTCGGTATTCCTCAACAAGACGCGCAACCGAGCTGCTAGCGTCGGCACAGTCGGGAGGTATTCGTCCATTGATTTACCCTCGTCGTGAGGGAGCTCGCCACGACTTTGCGAAGGTCTATGTAGTGAAAGAAACGACCATCTCCCCTTCACTCGGGGAATCGACAGGAGAAAGCCCATGCCCAAGAACATTCATCCCCCAGTTGGCGAATTCTCACGACCCACATCGGAGGCCGGCACAAAGCTCAAAAAGCGCATCAAAAATCCGGCCCGATCCGGCACCCCGCCGTTCGTCATCGTAGAGATCCTGAAGCCCCAAGATGGCTCCGAGGTCATCTCAGGTACCGTCCGTCTGCGCGCCTCGGCGAGCGAGGGATCCGAGAATCTCAGCAAGAGAGTCCGCTGGACGTCGAGCATCGACGGATTTCTCGGTCGCGGACGGGTCGTCAATGCCGAGCTCAGCCCCGGTGAGCACACCCTCAGCGCCTCGATTCGCCGGCCAGCGGGCACGGCGAAGAAGGCAACCACCGCCGTCACAGCCCGGGTGACCCTCAACGTCTCCGACTCGACCCAAGACGACACCAGCGCTTCTGACCCCACCAACTATGGCAGCGGCAGCGCCTCGGACCCCACTAGCTCTGGCGGCAGCGGCGACTCTGACCCGACCGACTGTGGCGAGGATAACGCCTCGGACCCCACCAACTACGGCTATGGCGGCACTTCTGACTCGGCGGACTGTGGTGGGGACAGTGCCTCGGACCCGACCAACTACGGCTATGGCGGGGACGCCCCTTCCGACTCGGCAGACTGTGGCGACGACAGCGCCTCGGACCCCACCAACTACGGCTATGGCGGCGACTCTGACTCGACCGACTGTGGCGACGACAACGCCTCGGACCCGACCAACTACGGCTACGGTGGGGGTAACTCCTGAGTCTGTGAGGCGCGGGCGATTTCTTCGAGTCGAGCTCGCGCCTGTGCGGCCAGCAGTTTCCCGTCCTCGGCGGGCGCCGCCGCGGTGTCCGTCTCGAGAATCCTCAGCCCTTCACGCAGCAACTCCTCCGCCTCCGGAGCGCGGAGCTGCTGCATGCGGCAACTGCCGAGGAGGATGTAGGCCTCGGCCATGAGCCCATCGTCCGGGCGCTGCTCGCGGAGGATGACGAGGGCCTCCTCCAGAAGCAATTCCGCCTGCCGGATGTCCTGTCTTTTCAGCTCGGTTCGTGCCAGGAACACCAACGGCAACGCGATCAGGCCGTGGCCTTCGGGCAAGGTCGCCCGGCGAAGCTCCAGGGCGTCTCGATAGGCGACCGCCGCGTCTGCCAACCGGCCTTGCGCCGCCAGCGCGTCTCCCAGAGCGATCGACAACCGGGACATGATCGGGTGATCCGGATTCACGGCCCTATAGGCCATCTCGAGCGCTTCCCGGATGAGCTCCTCGGCTTCCTGGTGATCGCCCTGCCGGCCACGGTTTCTCGATAGATTGATCAGGCTTCTGGGATAATCCAGCTGGCGAGGATCAGAAAGCCTGCGAAAGACGGCGACGGCTTCGCGGAGCAACGGTTCGGCATCTTCGTGCTCACCGAGGGCATCCAGGAAATATCCGAGATTCGTCAGGCTGCGCGCGACGATCGGATGATCGTCGCCGTAGATCTGACGCCGGATCTCGAGCGCCCGGCGAAAGTGCTCGCGGGCCCGATCGACATCGCCTGAGCGAGAGTAGACCGAGCCCAGGGTGCTGAAGGTTGTGGCCACCTCCGGATGCACCTGGTCGAAGCTCCGCAACTGGATCTCGAGAGCCTCTTCGAGGAGCGGCAGGGCGGCCGGGGCTTCGCCGGTCGTGTAGAACACCGCGGCGACGTTGTGGAGGCTGGTCGCCACCTCTGGATCCGGAGAGCCCAGCCGACGACGCATCGCGAGAGCCTGGGAGAAAAGCTCGCGAGCTTGATCGTAATCCACGCGCGCGAAGAAGAGCTCGCCGAGGTCAGTCAGGCCGGCCGCGACCTCGAAGTGCTCCGGCCCCAGCAGACGCCGTCGCATCTCCAGAGACCGACGCAGCAACGCCTCGGCCTCGGTGTACTCTCCCTGTTCCTGGTGCCAGAGCCCGCGCAGGCGCAAGCCGGCGGCGACGGCGAGATGGTCTCCGGTGAAGAGCCCGTCCCGCAGGGTTTCGGACTCATCGAGCAGTGCCGCGGTCTGGTCGAAAAGACCGAGTCGAAGATAGATGCCCGCGATGCGATCGAGCAGCCGGGCTTTGAGCTCCGGTTGCTCGACGAGCTCGGCGCGAAGCGTCACGGCGCCGATGTCGAGCAACTCACGGGCGGTGATCGCCTCACCCCGCGCCTGCTCCGGATCGGCGCCATCGAAGAGGCTGGTGAGCAGCGTCGCGATCTGCCGGGCCTCCTGCTCCTCCCGTAGCGCCCGGTCGCGCTCGAGCGCCAGACGGTGGGTGTAGAAGCCGACCAGGCCGACGAAGACCAGCAGAGCCACCAGGGTCGCCGTCACGCCGCGGCGGTTGCGACGGACGAATTTCCCCATGCGATATCTGAGGGTGTCGGGGCGCGCCCTCACCGGCAGACCGTCGAGGTGGCGCCTCAGGTCTTCCGCCAACTGCTCGACCGAGCCATAGCGACGGGCCGGTTCCTTGCGCAGGGCCTTCAGCGCGATGTTGTCGAGGTCGCCTGAGAGCCGGCGGCGCAACTTCTCGGGGGAGCCCTCGGCAGGCAGCGAACCCCGATTCTCGTCCCCCGCTGCCGCGGTTTGCCGAACTCTGGTGCTCGGCCGCTCGGGGCGCGCCTCGCGGATCGTGCGTTCGATCTCGACTCCGCCGCGCCGGTCGATGACGTAGGGACGCGTCCCGGTCAGCAGCTCGTAGAGCAGGACACCGAGAGCGTAGACATCGCTGGCGACGGTCAGCGGCAGGCCTCTGACCTGCTCCGGGCTGGCGTACTCCGGCGTCAACAGCATCCATCCGGTGGCGGTCGGAACCGCCAGTTCCGTAGGCAGCGCGAGCGCTTCGTCAGCCGGCTCCGACTCGAGCAGCTTGGCGATACCGAAGTCCAGCAGCTTGACCGTGCCGTCTTCGGTCACCAGCAGATTGCTGGGCTTGAGGTCGCGGTGGGTCACCAGGTTGGCGTGGGCGTAGCGCACCGCCGAGCAGACGTCGAGAAACAGCTCGAGGCGTTCGTCGACCGTCAGGCCGTGGCGGTCGCAGTAGGCGTCGATGGGCTCACCTTCGACGTAATCCATCACGAAGTAAGGCAGACCGTCATCGGTATTGCCGCCATCGAGCAGCTTGGCGATGTGGCGATGATCGAGGCCGGCGAGGATCTGCCGCTCGCGCCTCAGGTGCAGCTGCATCTCGCGGTTCTCGGACCCGAAGCGCAGCACCTTGACCGCCACCCGCTGGCGGAAGTGCTGGTCGTCGCGCTCCGCCAGGTAGACGGTGCTCATGCCGCCACGGCCGATCTCCCGCAGCACCCGGTAAGGCCCGATGCGCGGCGGTTCGCTGTCGGCGGGCTCCGTCGCCTGCTGGGCGGCGTCCTGAATCAGGTGGTCGAGACGGTCTTCCGCTCCCTCGTCCGCGGCGAGCATGCCTTCCAGTTGCGACCGGAGCTCCGGATCGCCGGCGCAGCTCTCGTCTAGGAAGGCCTGTCGCTCGTCCCCCGTAAGCTCGCAGGCTCGTTCAAAGAGCCCTTCGAGCCGCCGCCACCGCCGCGTCGAAAGCGCGGACGTTTCTCTCTCGTCGCCCCTGGACATCGTCGTGGGACTCGGGCGGTTTCAGCTATCGAGCGATCGGCTCAGCCAGGCCTTCGCGGTACGCAGGTCGCGCTCGACGGTGGCATGGGAGATATCGAGCACCCGGGCGGCCTCGGCGATCGTCAAGCCGCCGAAGAACCGCAGCTCGACGATCCGACTCTTGCGCGGATCGACCGCCTCCAACTGGCGCAAAGCGCGGTCGAGAGCCAGCAGGTCGAGATCGGGCGCGGCCTCGAGGCGAGCGTCGTCGGTGACCTCGTCGAGCGGTACCTTCTCCGCCTGCCCTCCCCGTTTTTGCGAAGTCCGGCGGCGGACGCTATCGACCAGCACCTGCCGCATCACCGTCGCGGCGATGGCGAAGAAGTGATCGCGACACTCCCAGTCGACGCCGTGACCCGACAGTCGCATATAAGCCTCGTGGACCAGAGCGGTGGTCTGGAGGACCCCACCGCCACCGGAGTCGCGGCGCATCTGCCCGCGGGCGAGACGCCGCAGCTCGTCGTAGACGATCGGCATCAGGCTCTCGGCGGCGTTCTGCTCGCCGTCGCGCCACTGCAGCAGCAGCTCGGTGACGTCCGCGGGCGAAGCGTTCTGGCGGTCTTCCGGCACGGGCTCTCTATAGCGAACTGAAGGAACAGTGAACTGAAGGAATCTCATCCGCATTATAACGCTCCGTCTCAGCCAGCCCTTCTGGGCAACAGGGGAAGCACTGGGTCATTTGCCTTTGCAGCGCAGCCTCTGGTCAGCGGGCACTGGCCAGCAGAGTGCTTGGATCGGCTCCCGGAGGAATAGCGGAGGCGTGTGTTTGAGCGTAGCGAGTCTGCCGGAGCCCGGAGGGAGCCGACACGGAGTCCTGATCAGGCTCAGGCTGACCTGCCGCGGAGCTGCGAAAGGCAATTGACCCAGTGCTGGAAAAAAATCCGAATCGGATGAGGGACTTCCCCGGCCGTTTGCGAAGGACCCTTCGATAACAGCACACGGCCACCGCGCCGTGATCATCACAAGACAGCGTCCAACCGCATGGACGCCCATCAAAAGGATACCTACCAATGCAAACCACCACCGCAATTCGACTCTCATTCCACCGTTTGATCCGCGTCTCAGCCCTGGTCCTGACCGCGTTCGTGCTCACGACGAGCGCTGCTCAAGCGCAAATCTCCTACTCGATCGAATTCCAGGGCCCAACCGTCGGCATGGCCAGCTCCAACATCCCTCCGGCAACGATCGGAGCCGGTGACCTCCTGGCTCCGGGTGCCGGCACGCCATGGATCAGAATAACTGGCGGCGCGCTTGGGGTCGTTCCCTCGGCGGCGACTGGGGAGATCGAAGTCGACGCCCTGTCGTTCGGCACCGATCCCTCGGTCGACTGTAACGGCAGCCCACATCTGCTGCTTTCCGTCGACGAATTCGCCGTCGGCAGCCCGGGTGCCCCGATGCCGCCCAACGTCACGACGGAAGGCGCGATCGGAAACCAGGAAGCCTCGGCCGACATCTACCTGAGCAACGCTCTGCCGGCACCGCCGGTGTGCCCCGCCATCGCCTCCAGCAATACCGGCTTGGCCGACGGCAACGGCGTCGCGCCGTTCGCGGCGCCGGGTCTCACCCTGATCGAGCCGAATCCGCCGACCTTTGGTGCCGCGGCCGATCCCGGTGACAACCTCGACGCCCTGGTCTGCTCTCAGTTCACGGGACAGGTCTTCTTTTCTCTCGACGCCGGCACGGCGGATCCGTTCGAGGGTCCCCTCGTCCACAGCGGCACCGCGCTCGCCAACGGTGTCTCTCCGGGCGCGGTCCTGGTCACCAACCCCGGCGGTGGCTTCTCCGTGTTTGCGCCCTTCTTCGCCCTTGGCCTCAGCTTCACCGACGACATCGACGCCCTCCTGCTGCGGGAGAACGGCAACGGGATGTACGATCCTTCCAACGTCCCGTTCGATTGGCTGAACGGTCTAACCGACATGCTGTTGTTCTCGGTGACGCGTAATTCGCCGATCGTCGGAACGCTCGACGCCATCCACGCTCAGCCGATCGAGCCAGGCGACATTTTGACCCCCACCGTGGGAGGAGTCGGGATCCTCATTACCGCCGAGGCTCTCGGGCTGTGGACCAATCGCACCAACGGAATCAGCCCACTGGTCGTCCCCCCGGGCATCGTCAACATCTACGGCGACAACCTCGACGCCCTGGCGCTCAAGGCCTGCGGCCAGATGGGCGGCGGGGATCCAGCCTGATCACCGGCTGGTATCGCTGATCGGCGCTAAGGCGCCCTGTGACCCGATCGGAACGGCGTCTTTCTGTCAACGCGATGGCGGGAAGGCGCCGTTTCCCGCTTTCAGCTTTTCTTGGAGGGCCAGCCTCCGGCGGGTACTGGTTCGTGGATCTCCGACGAATCACCCGCCACTGTCGCCACGGGATAGAGGTCACTTTCGGCGTCGAGGACCGCGAGCCCCTCGGCCCTGGCGGCCCGATTGAGCTGGCGGTCGAAGGACGAGAAGAACGTCGGAGCATCGGCGAAAGTGACCACTTCGACCGCTGCCGCGAGATGAACCGCGTCGAAGCCGCGCAGGTCAAGCCGCACGGCGAGCTCGCCAGCCGCCTCCTCGTTCAGATCCACAGAGCTGAGCTCCGGCCAATCGTCCGTCAGGGCCTGACGTATGGCAGCAAAGGCTTCGTCATCGAGATCGCCCTGGCGCCAGCGCCGCGCCACCGCGGACATAGCTTCCGGCAAGGCGACTCGGGAGGTGCACAAGACCTGCGCTCCATCCACCCAGGTGCGCACAAGATCACTGTGTTCCTCGTCCAGGTAGAGCTTCAGCAGACTGCTGGTATCCAGGTAGAGGATCACGGCCCACCTACTCGCGGCGGCGCAGTTCTATGACCGTCTCAGAAATCGGCTCGCCACGCACCGCGTAGCCGCGCAAACCCTTCGGCTTGCCGCCGTTCCATTTCACTCTGCCGGCCTCGCGCAGAGCGTTCATCGCCCGGCGGGCGTCGCTCAGAGGTACCAACTCAGCGACTTCGCGTCCTCGATCGGTAATCACGATGTGTTCTCCATCTCGGCTTCGGTTGACGTACTCGCTCAAGCGTGCCTTCAGCTCTCTCAGGCCAATGGTCTTCATGGATTTCTCGATTCTCTCCTCACGGTTGTATTCAGGTGACCTTTTGAGCCGGCACAAAGTGACCTGTTCAAGAGTATAAAGAGTACACCTACGACTGAGTCGACGCAAGCGCCCGAGTGCTGGGATAAGATTGAGAGATGAATCATCGAATGCAAGAGATCGCTTACGCGATCCCCGAGAGCTCGAATAGCGACGATCTGGTCGCCTCTTTAGAGCATCAACTCGACATCCAAATCGAGCAAGATCCCGCTCGCCGGGTGACCTATTTCGATACCTTCGACTGGCGCCTTCATCGCTACGGCGGCTGTCTGCTCCTGGCCCCGGTTCGCGGCGGCAAATCGTTGAGTTGGCTGTCCCAAGACGGCACCCCTCGCCACCGGATGACAGCAAAGACAGCGCCGCCGTTTGCCTGGGACTTTCCAGTCGGCCCCTTCCGCCAGGCCCTCGAGCCGGTGATCGCGATGCGCCGACTGCTGCCGATCGTCGAAGTGCACCTCGCGGGTCGCACCCTGCGAGTGCTCGACTCCCGCCAGAAGACCCTGGTCCGCCTGCGGCTGGAACAAGGCTCCGCCAAGGTCCCGGGCGTCGCTGGCGAACCGGAAACCATGCCAGGGATACTGCGAGTCTTACCGATACGCGGCTACCTGAAGGCCTATAACCGGGTGGTGCGTCTGCTCGAGTCCGAGCTCGGGCTCGAGCGTATCGAGACCCCGGAGCTCGACCGAGCCCTCACCGCCGTCGGGCGACAAGCCGGGGACTATGTCTCCAAGGTCGTACTCGATCTCGATCCGGAGATGCCTGCTGCCGAGGCCGCCAAGGCCATTCATCGCTCGCTACTGGCGACGATCCGACAAAACGAACAGGGCACACGGCGCGATCTCGACTCTGAGTTCCTGCACGATTTTCGAGTCGCGGTTCGGCGCAGCCGCTCGGCCTTGTCGCAGATCAAGGGAGTCTACCCGGCTGAAGACCTCGGCCACTTCAAGGTCGAGCTCAAGTGGCTGGGCGGTCTCACCGGGCACCTGCGCGACCTCGACGTCTACCTGCTCAAGATGGACGACTACAAAGCGGAGTTGCCGGAGGCGGTGCGCGACGACCTCGGACCGCTCGAGGAGTATCTGATCGACCGGCAGCGCCGGGAGCAGCGCCGCATGTCTCGGCAACTCGGTTCAAAGCGCTACCGCACTCTGCTCGAGACCTGGGACGAGTTCCTCAATCAGCCGGCCGATCTCGAGGCGGCTCCCAACGCCGGACGTCCGATCGGTCGGGTGGCGTCCGAGCGCATCTGGAAGGTCTATCGTCGGGTGATCAAAAGGGGGCTGGCGATCGACGACGACACCCCGGCGGAGGCAGTTCACGATCTGCGTATCGAGTGCAAAAAGCTGCGCTACCTGATGGAGTTCTTTCGGAGCCTCTACGACAAGCGCCGCATCACCCGACTGATCAAAGCGTTGAAGCAGCTGCAGGACAATCTGGGCGATTTCAACGATTACGAAGTGCAGCAGGGCAGCCTCAAGGAGTTCGCCGACGACATGGCCGCCCGGCAGGCCGCGCCGGCAGCCACCCTCATGGCGATGGGTCGCCTGGTCGAGCACCTGGAGAAAGGGCAGGCGCGCGAAAGGCACCAGTTTGGCCAACGCTTCACCGAATTCGCCAGGGAAGAGAATCGGCAGCTGGCGCGCAATCTTTTCGGCCCATCTTGAAACCCTTCCAGATATTGTAGTCTCGACGCCCCAGCACCCCTATATCTTGGGGTCGAGTCTTCCAGGCCCTCGACTTCTGCATCTGAGAAGCTTCTCATCGCGTCGGCAAAAGTTTCCACGTGAAACAGTAAATCGCCCGTGAAACGTTCCGTGAAACGTCGCGCTTAGCATCAATCTTGCTCACCGCGCAAGCGAGGCAACGCGGCTTCGACCTGCTCGCGGGACAGGTCGAGCAAGCCAGCGGAGTGCACCAGCGTCTGGAGATCGACCGGGTAGAGGTTGTGCCGGCTAGGGTCAGCGAGGCCGGCCAGATTGCGCGACGCGATGGTTGCGGCGACCCACCGCTCGAAGGCCTCTCCATCCACGGTGGGAGCCTCGAGCCGCTTGCAGGCGTCGATCAGAGCACCCGAGATCACCGGGTCACGGGCCCCGAGAAAGCCCTCCCAGGTCCAATCGGTGAACTCGGGATTGAGCCTGCGGCTCGCTTCTTGAAAGCTCGCCGCCGCAAAGTAGAGCTGAGTGAAGGCGACGAAGCAACGAAAGTCCTTCCGTGCCCGGTAGGCGCCGCGGATCAGGAGAGCGAGATGATCGGCCTCGGCCGACAGCAACGCGGCGTAACGATCGACCGCTGCCGGCTCGGGCCGCCCGCCGTGTTCGAAGAGACTGGCCACGCGCTCGACTGCCGCCAGACTCCAGGCGATGCCAGTCGAAAACATCGGGTCGAAAAAGGCATAGGTCCCGGGTAGAGCCAGCCAGCGGTCGCCGGCCGCCCGATCGAGGCGATGCGGGAGCTCATCGGCGTGAGCGGTCCCACGCCAGCCGGTGATCGCCTCGGCGCCGCCCAGCTGGCGGTCGAGGGTCGGGTAACGCTGGAGAACCCGGCGCCAGATCGCTTCCGGGGCTTCGGCTTCCAGCCCACCGTCTTCGGGTCCGCTCGCCTCCAGCACCAGGCCGACGCTGGCGACGCCGTGGTCGAACGGCAGCACGTAGATCCATCCCTCGTCGATCAGGTGGTGTACAGCCGCCAGGTCGTCCGGATAGGGACCGTCGGTGAGATCCGCGTCCGCGACGTCGGCAAAGTCGGGCAGGCCGGCGAGGTGAGCATAGACCAGACGGGTCGGCGGCGAGCCGGTCGACGGCAAGCGCTGGGCCAGGCCGGCCGCGACCCCAACGCCACGACGTCCCGAGGCATCGACGAGGAAATCCGTACGGGTCGCGAAGGGCTGATCGCGACCCTCGCCGTTCAGCACCAGGCCGTCGCCGGCGGCTTCGACCTGGGTGACGTGGGTCCTGTCCAGGTAGTCGACGCCGGCTTCGATCGCCAGGTCCACCAGGTGGGCGTCGACGTCCGCACGAAGCCAGTGCGCGTCGGCCACCGCGTCCGAAGGACTGGCCGCCACCAGCAATCGATGTTCGTTCGCCACTCCGGGCGTCCACTCATGGCCGGGCTGATGGGAGTAGAAGGTAAAGCCGCGCTTGAGCC
>JAAUYI010095723.1_pt1 | contig 16828 bp, 21 predicted proteins | sample 7278041 | NCBI WGS metagenome assembly JAAUYI01 (sample SAMN14350216, study PRJNA611818) | marine sediment metagenome | isolation source: surface marine sediment (0.6m) | place: French Polynesia: Moorea | collected 2018-08
TAATAGCGTTGCTAGCATAGAGATATCTTTTAATGAGATTTCAGGGGAGCACCATCAAGGCTCCCCTTTCTCTGGTCTAGCTCAGATGTCCCCCAACCAGCAGATACGCCGTCACTATGAGCAGTTTAGTAGTCGTTGTTTGCGACCTCAGCTGTTGGCGGATGTGGAAGCTGAAGCTAAGGCGAATGCGTTAGGAGTATGGGCTAATCCGGATGCGATGAAGCCTTGGGAGTATCGGAAGCGGTATCCGAAGGGGACGGCTGGGGTGTAGTTGCGTGGTCGAGCAAACGATTAATAAAACAGGGATTATTGCAACTTCTGCTGGGGCGTTTGGGGTGCTGATAGTGTATGGACTAATGTATATCGTGATGAGTCTACATGAGACTGACGCCTGAAGTGTATACGAGAGAATGATTTTAGGTCCTATGACACCTTTTTGCCGAGATCCCCTATATCTTCCAATTTCCTGTTCTAAAAGGGCTTTAAGCTTGTAGTAAACCACCCTTCCAATACCCTTGCAGTTCTTTTCACCGTAGTCGTTCAGCTCTGATTTCGCCTAAGTTTGTATTTTGAAATAATCCTGAATTCATTGCATGATAAGAGATTGAGAAAAATATAAAAAGTTGGCAGTGGTTATATCCAGAACTTCTTGACTATTCACACATTAGCAGTAAACTTTAATTAGTACTTTTGTATTAGTAAGTCGGAGGATACTTGTGGCAAGCTCTACGTGTACATATTCGAACAGCAGTTCCTCGGGGGACCTCAGAAAAATACTGTTAGAGGCAAAATTTCTTTTAGAAGAAGCAAGACCGTATTCCCAAGACTACCAGTCAGATCGAAAGTTAGGTCAGCGTATCGGTATCGCTGTCAGTGAGATCGATAGCCTTTTCTTGAGGCTTGGCAGTAGAGTCTAGAAAAAACATAGCAATCTTTTGGTTGTAGGCATATCTACAACCAAAAGATTGCTATAGATCCTGATGTTGCTGAAATCTGTTGTACTAGTAAATAGGCGAATGGGTTGCTGCGAATAAAAACATTATTCTTTGGAAGATTTTTGAGGGTATTATGTCAGACGTTCAAACGCCACCAAGAACCAAAGCGTATACTTTAGAAGAAATATTTGAAGAACTTAAGGAAAAAGCTAAGTACTTGGAGTCTGAGGCTAAGAAAGCACAGACAGAAGCAAAGTCCTTGAAGGCTAAGGCTGAGAAAGCACAGACAGAAGCAGAGTCCTTAAAGGCTGAGTCTAAGAGAAAAGATGAGCTTGCTGTAATGAAAGCCTACAATGCGCTATGTGATGTTCTTGACAGCTTGAAAGTGAAGCTGGATACACTGCGTCTAGACTCCGTTCACCAACCTTATGAGAAGCTTCCAGTAACAGAGTAAGACACTCAAAATAAGAAACTTGTTGAAGCAACAGAGTTGGATACCCAAAGCTATAACAACTAAGAATCGGTCACTTCAATAAGTTTCTCTACATAAGCTTTAATTTGTTGCTGAGCTTCATCATCCAGCTCATAACTCCTTTCTAAATCTTCTTCTATGCTAATCTGCATTATTTGGAGTGCTTTCTTGTAAGCAAGACGGCTATTTGCAACTGTTTGAGGCACACCTCGTTTTCGAGGAAGTCCATCAGGTATCATATCCTCCAAGTTTTCCTGAAGGGCTTCAAGATGTTGTTTGAGTTCGTTACGAAATTCGTCGACATTTTGCCTGTTAATTCCATAATTATCAAATTCTGCAGCTTGGATCAAATCTGTCCACGAATTTGAATCAGCCTTTACCTTTACCCAGTCAGCAGCACGAGTAAGAATTTTCCGTTTGTCTTCAGCTGTAGTGAGGGTTTCTTGAATGCCAATCAAGATGTCGTTTATTTCGTAGTACCCCTTTTCCAAGGATCTTTGTTTGGCTTTGTTAATTAACTGTTCTAATTCTAGAATTTTGGCATCTTTATCACTGATATCTTGCTTTAGCTTGTTAAGTAGTACGTTGCTTTTATCTAGATTCTGATCCTTCTTTGATAGACGAATTGTTTCATTTCCATAAAGTGCCCATAAAGAATAAATAATAAGTACTATACCTGTAACAGCACAACCTAGGCGGGTTGGCATAGCCATTGATATTCCTTCCCCAAAAGGCAACTCAGCTGCACCTGAAAGTGCCAGCATAAAAGTGCCTAGGACCAAGATGAATAATTGTGGGGAGTCTTTAACTAGTTTAGATAGAAAATCGGTAGGATTAACATTCATGTGACGTCTAAATATAAGGAACTTTTAGATACAATTTACCCCACTTTAAGTAATTTCCTTCCAAGGAGTAGTTTAATTGCACTCTCCTAGTTTAGGGGTAATCAGGTGAGATAATCTTATATCTACTACATCTAGTGTAGGTGGTTAATTAGCCCTAAATAGGGAAAGCCTCAGACTCTTAGCAGCCTAAGGGCACCTCTACTTATTTAGATTTTGCAGAATGGCGTCTCATATAAGACTGTTCTCCAGAGTTATTTCTGGAGGTTTAGCGTTACACAACAGATATTAGCTATCCTACATACCAGGATGTTGACGCCTTATTAAACAGCGCTGAAAAATTATGTCAGATAATCTTTCATTATTTGAATTTGACTAAAAATCACACGAAAGGCTGTAAGCCTTGTCCTTAGGAAAACAGTACTGCTATTTTTCTCTGCCCTGCATTTAGCAGTACTGCTGCTTGGTTCAGACGAGCTGTACTAACTTCTTGACCTGTTTTTCTAACGTTGCAAGGCGTCTTGCCATCGATGCAACTCCACTGGGATCTGTTTTCTCCAAGTACAATCCGATAGCTTCCTTAACCACATCGCTAGGAGTGCGACCCGTTTCGTGAGCGATCTCACGTATCTGCTCATCCCAACTATGGGGAATGCGGGCGGCGGCGATGGGTTTGCTCATAGTTGTAAACAGTGTAAACAGCGTTAACCCATGGTGTATCGACCATAGGCATTCTTGTTATGGCTGAAAACCGTTAACACTGTTAACCGTGTAAACGCTTACGAACATTGAGCTAGACCGTATGTGACAGTTGATTTTTACCTATGGCTATTCTCAATAAGAAACCACGGTTTTTGGACGTTTCAGCCAAAACCCTTGAAAACTGGGTACACTTGAGTTCGTGTTTTGAGATAAGACGAACTCGTGCCCAAGGTTAACCGCGAAGGTAAAGCATTAGTACTATCGCAGGACCAGTTGCAAGCGGTGTTCGTAAACCTGGACTATCCCCACTGTGCGATCGCACGGCTGTGCTACTTAACCGCGTCACGTGCGGGTGAAGTTGTCGCGCTACCCGTGACTGCGATCTCTCACGACGCAATTTCGATCAAGCAAACGAAGACGAGGGCGACGAAGGAAATTAATTTGTATCCAGAGCTGAGCGACGTGGTGAAGCAGCTGGTTCCACAGGAGGGGGCCTATTACTTTCCGGGCCGGAGCGGACAAACGCACATCACGTTACGAGCGTTTCAAAAACAGCTCGATAAGACCTGTGATTATTTGGGGATTAAGGGGGCATCGTCCCATAGCTTTCGGCGGTCGATGGCGACGCATCTTTATCGAGCGGGGGTGGATTTAGAAAGTATTCGTCAGGTGACGGGGCATAAGTCGTTGGATAGTCTCACGCTTTATATCGATATTCCTCGGTTGGAAGCGCAGAGTAAGGTGGCGGCTGCGGTTGGGAAGTTGTGGAATCGGACGCCGTTACCTACCGAGCTTGAGACGCCATTAGCCTAAACCAGTGGGTAGTCCTAGTTTAGAGGGAGCGTACAGCCTTTCAGCTTCGTTTTAAGCGGGTCTACAGGAATGTGTCACACTTTTTAGCTGTCTGTCCATTCTCTTATAGAAGCCGCGCTAACAACAATATTTAAGCGCCGCTGGCAATCGCTGTAGTGATTGCTAGTAAAGAGTTATGGCATAGGAATAAAGTCTCTTTCTTGAATATTGATGGATGCATACCTATAGGGTATGGCGATTGCTGCATGATTGTTGTGTAAATGTTTCGATGAAATTATGAAAAATAAAAACTTATCTATTTGGCAAATCACCTTCCCTCTATTGGTTCTAGGGCTTGCTGCCCTGGGTTCTTGGACGGCTGTTTATCTGGCTGATGGCTGTTACAGATTTCGTTTTGATGCGACCAAAGATGGTGTATCTATTGGGACGAATGTGGATAAACGAGAATCTGTGCAAGAGCAGTGTACCCTTGGAGAAACTGTTCCGTATAATTAGGTGGAATAGGTGCTGCTATGAAAGGGAGTTATTGATCTACAGATAAGTAACTCCCTTTCATACCGCTAAAATCCTTATGACCGCTGTTATGTGACTCTAAGAGTTCTTCAGCAGTATCCATCACATTATCCATAGGATGCAGGCCTCATTGAGGTAACAGCAGCAGACATGTCAATTCGACTGACCTCAGCAGAAGGAGCAGTCTGACTAGATAGATTATTGTAATAGGGTTTGATAGCGTTCAAAATGGCCATGGCCACAGGTTCATTTTCTTCGGCGTCCTCCAGACAGTGAACAATAACTGACAGTTTGCTCTCCAGGTCTTGAAAGGATGAGCAATAGTTAAAAACTTCTCGCAAAAAGTCTTCTAAGGTTTTACTTCGTAATAGGGCCCACTCTTGTGAACTGCCAGTAAAGGGACTGTACAGTGTAGAATGCAGCAAGATTTTGGCCCGGAGCGGGTTGCAATATTTGATAATGTCGAACCTGAGCTCAAACAGATCGGCCCGATCTTTCACTTGGGCAACATCACCCATAGATGAGCCTTCTAAAGCTTTGGTTGAGAAAGCGACGGTATTTTCGGGGTGAATGCCAACCGGCAGATCACCAAAACAGGTTTCTGGGCTATCCGTATCGTTCGCATTGGCTAGCCCCGGTGTCGACATCGGGATCAGCTCAGTCTGGGCACTGTACAGAGGATGAAAGGCCTGAAAAATAATGTTAACAATTTTCGTGTATTTGGCCTTCCGATTGAGATGATGCAGCAGGTGACGTAGCCGAAATTTGAGGTCGTTGGGTGTCGGTGTGAGCTGATAAAGCTGCTGTACCAAAGTTGCTGTATCCGCCTGCTCAATTTTTTGGATATCCGTTTCCCATATTTTGTGGCAAAGACAGTAAAGTACTTTTTTAATCCGAATAATCTGGGCATCCCGTTCTAGCTCATCAGCAACTTGCTGATAGCGAGCCTTAGCGGCTTCCTCCTCCACTTTTCCGGCCACACTTTGGGCCTCTTCTTCCACTTTGGTGGGCAGCAGGTTGGCAGCGCGTTCGATGTAAATCGGAGTCAGTGCCTGCAGGATGACCTCAGCCACGTCAGAGTAGACCTCTTTGTGGTTTAAGGTGGCGACAATACGGTAGAGACTTGCACGGCAATGTTCCACTGATGGATTGCGCTGCATTAATGACTCAATCAATTGCTGGAGGGAAAACTGATCAAGTACCGTCGTGTCGTTTTCCCATAGATTTTGACAGGTGCCAAAGATCAGCTTTTTGATCCGCAGATGGTCTGTATGGTCCTCCAGAGTTTGTAATGCTTGCTCCATCGGACTATCAAAGGTATAGCCCTCAAATCCTTCAGCAAAAAAGGGTCTGGTCAGTTCTGCGTCGCATGCATCCAGCTCAATTTCTGGTCGCAGTTGATAAGCAGGGACCGATTCCTGGATATTCTTTAGGTTTAGCGGACCCAGAAACGTTGCATCTAGCTCCAGGCGGCTTTTGACCACGTCGTAGACCACCTGGGAAACACAGATTTCACCAGGTGCGGCAAAGCTTTCTAGTCTAGCGGCAATATTAACGCCATTGCCCATGACATCTGAATCATTGATATATACATCTCCCAGATGAATACCAATGCGATGGTCGAAACTATCTCGCTTACTATCACCACGCAGCTTTTTTTGAATATTCAGTGCGCAAGCAACAGCCTGAGCTGCACTAAAAAAGCACATCAACAAACCACCATCACCAGTGGATTTGAGCACTTGACCTTTAAACACATTGCAAAGGCTCGCAATCTGCTTAAGATCTCGATTAATAATTGCCAGTGCCCGCTCTTCATCAGCGGACATCTGGGCTGTAAACCCCACTGCGTCAGTCACCACGATGGCGGCGAGAACGCGCTGGTGGCTTTGGTTTTGAAGCGATTGCTGCGTTCCTTCCACAGAAGAACTGACAGACAAGTTTCGTGGCGGTTCCTCTAACTTTTCTAACATTAGATGTTGGGTTTCTAATGATTTGTTGTTGACCAACTCTAGAAAAGGCTTTTCTACTTCATCGATTTGCGCTGAATTCTCTTCTATAAGCTTGATTGTCTTTTCTATCTCTATGTCGCAGGCATCTTGAGAGACTTCATCTCCTAATTTCTGGTACACTAGCTTGTCGACCTTGCCAAGTAACTTAGCAAGGTTGTCGTCCTCTTCCGCTAGAGAAATGATTTTATCTATTCGTTCTTCTTCTGCCTCAGATAATTTAGGCTGAACGAAAAGGGAATAATACTCTAAGGCTAACCTGCGAGTATTTATACCTGGAGAGGATGTTTCATTAATTGATGTAGGCTGTTCCGAAATGTTTTCTGACGTATGTTGTTTGTTTGTAACTGTATCTGATGATTCGTTTTCTATTTTCCATGATTCTGTTGTATTGGTTAGTTGAGAAGAATCGGTGTCTGTAATTATTGGTATCGAGGAATCATCAAATTTCCTTTCTTCCTCTGTTTTTGATAGCTCTGATTCATAGAGCTCCATGTTGATGAGATTGATAGTCTTATCTATCTGTATATCATAAACATCTTGAGATACCTCACTCCCTAACTTTTGGTATGCCAGGTGGTCAACTCTACTAATTAATTTGGCAAAATTGTTGTCTTCTTCGGCAAGAGAAAGTATTTTATCTATGCGTACCTCTTCTTCTTCCGATAGTTCTGATTTAACAGAAAGGTGATAATACTCAGAAACTAGTTCTTGGTGACGTAGGGAAGGTAAGCTAAGTCCTTCTAAGATAGAGATTCCTACATCTTCTGAGTGTAAATCATTTCGATGTTTAGATAAGTATCTTTCTAGATACTCTGCAACATATTTTCTGTGTAGATTTGAGCATTCAGGGCTTTCGGCTAGTAGTTGCTTTTCATACCTCCCACTTCCCATTGAAGTACTCATTAAAATGATCGGAGTGATAGATTGCTCCGTTAGTTGATTGATTAGGTTTCTATCATTTTCATTCAGAGCTTTAGAAAAGCGACAATCTAAGACTGTAAGGACTTTCGCTTCTGAATATTTCTGAGCTAACCCATTGAGCCAGGCCAAATCAAAAGATTCATCATTTTCATCATCATCATGAGTAGTCCAAAAGTTCAGACTGGCTCTCTCATCAGTACTATCATCGCTTTGTGTGCCCTTAGATAGATAGCTGTAGCCACAAAAATGAACAATTGAAGCGCCATCTTCTATCTTCCGCGAGAAGAATTCTTCTATTGCGAATTTAACGTGCTTGCCAGAAACATGACCTTCTAGACGTGTTATTGCAAACGGTGAATGGGTTAATGTCTCTAGTATTTCTTGAATATCTTGCTTCTCTTCCCTTATTATTTTTGAATCTAAATGGGAATAGGATATAAATATCTGTAGCGTTCGATTTTTCATGATTCACCCCCTTTGTCTGAGACAGGGTAGAAAGAGAAGAACTCTTCTCTTAGGCGACCCAAAGCTCTTTGACCTCTTTTTCTAGATGCAGCGGTAGAAATATTCAGTCGTTTTCCTATTTCTTTCCAATCTAAATCATCGATATAACGAAATAATATGATCTCCCTATCTTTTCTAGATAATTTTTCTAAAGCCTTTTGAAGTATATCTTTCTGGCATTCATCTATATTTTCATCTTCAATGCTTGGAGCAGCTTCTTCTGGAGAGGGACAGAAGCCCTTTGATACTAACCTTTGAATTCCTGCGTCTAGTCTTTTTTCTTGCTTACTGAAATCTCGTATAACATTATAAGATATCCTCTTTAGCCAAAATTCTAGATTTGCCTGTTTTATTTCCCCTTCTTTTGATACGGCGGTAACAATCAAATCTTTTACTACTACTTGCTTCTCTATGATTTTATGTTCTGTAATAAAGTAGGTTTTCGCAAGAACATCCATTACCTCGCATCGAGATATTAGTAAGGGATACTGGTAAAGGCGACTCTTAATATAACGGACTAATTCATGTGAATGTGTTTTGGCCGTTGTCCCCTGCCCAAACATCACAGCTGTGAGATGGTCCAGCTGACTTTTGATGTGTGATGGATGAGGTTGGGGTGTCATGGGCATGCCTGCCAACGCTAACGCTATAAAAAGAATGGACTGTACGTGGAAAAACGTGACATCCTGCTTAATATTTAAGCCCGTCAATCCATTTCAGATTGCTAAAACTATGGGGAAAGTCACGCTCTGAGTTCGTGGGCTTCCCTAATTCAGATTATACGTTTCTAGTATTTTGCTTCGTCTGCACGCTTGACTCTTCAGAACAACGTGCTAAAAGTATTACTGCAATACTGCCTTACTGCATCAAGTAATGATTGTCACCCTCTGCCAGTTCAAAGGAGGTGTGGGCAAAACCACCAGCGCTATTCACTTTGCGGCGCTGCTCCAAGCGAAAGCCCCCACGCTTCTGATCGACTCAGACCCAAATAAGTCAGCTTCCCTATGGGCCAGAAAAGGACTGCTACCGTTTGACGTTTGCCTGGAAGCCGAAGCCCCAAAGCGGCTAATGAAAGGCAACTATACCCATACCGTTATCGATACCCCGGCTCGTCCGTCATCCGATGAAGTGGAAAGCATCGCCAACGGTACGGACTTGTTAATCCTGCCAACCACTCCCGATCCGCTATCGATTTCTGCGCTGATTCAAATGGCTGGGAGTCTACCCGAAGGCACTAACTATAAATGCCTGATTACCTTGGTGCCGCCCCCACCGCAAAAAGATGGAGCTGAAGCTAAGGCTGCATTAGAACGTCATGGGTATCCGATATTTCAGCGAGCGGTTCGACGCTATAAGGCGTATATCCATGCGGCGAGCAATGGTCATACGGTAAAAGGTCCTGCTCAAAATGATTGGAAAGCTATCTGGGAGGAACTGAGCGATGAACTTGGATGATGTGTTTGCAGCAGCGCAAAGTAAGCCCCCAGCTAAGAAGGAAAAATCTAAAACGCCGAAAGCTGAGTCAAAGGATACGCCTGAGCCAAAACCTCAGGCTCAATCTGATTCAGAAATTTTGGCGGATATCCTAGCGCCGACTGATGCACCGGAACGAAACATCAGATTTACGGCTGACCTGCCGGAGTCATTACATAGACGTCTAACCATGGCGGCGGCTACCAGTGGCAAGCGCAAGGTGGATATTGTTCGAGCAATACTTGATGCTGTGCTTCCTCAAGTAAGTGATTAAGTATTTACTGCAGTACTGCAGTAAATACTTAAAAATTGATAACCTTCAGCTCTACGGCATATTACAGGTGGTTACTAAACCGTAGCCGCCTAGCGGTTTTGAATATTGTGGGTGATGAGTGTAGAGAAGCTTCCCTGTAGATGGGGTTAGTTCAGCGTGACTTGCTCAGCTAATTCAGTAGGTTTTGATTGAAGCGTTGTTTAGGTAGGCATTGAGCGAGGCACTTCAGGCTTGATGCAAGCAAGTAATACTTAAGTAAGTGATTACTGCATTACTGCAGTAACAGCGTAAAAGGCTAAACACTATAATTCTAGGGGCTTGTAGCCTCTCAGTCGTTGTCGGTTTTGCTGATTAGCACTGGAAAATGCGATCGCAAAAATCAAACCTTTTCCACCTTCCATGCCGATTCCGTCCCGTTTTTCCCCTCTCGGGTAAATCGGAACCCGTAACGCTCGAATTCGTTGCCAGTAATGCTAGACAGCTCAAGTATTTCGCATAGCTGGCTAGTACTTGGCCGCCAATCATGATCGGCAATCGCCTGAAGGTCTCTAAAGACGGCTAGCCGATCTGTGGGAGCCACTGGCCGCTGTACATTGGCCAGCAGCAATCCAATTAGATCGCGAGTAGATAGGTCTGAGCTGTCCTGTCTGGCCAGACTGTCCGGCCAGACGTCTGGTTGAGTAGTCGGTTTTGGGCTTGCGCCCAAAGCTTTTTCAGCGGCTTCATCCGTTGTAAATCCCTGCTCAAGCAATGCGGCAATACTATCCAGATGCCCCAGTAGCTCGCTGCTGACAAATGACCTGCGCCCACGTCTGACGGGAACCAAGGACGGATCGATTTTCTTGATAGCATCCAGCCTTACATAAATTTGAGACCGATTTACCCCATATCGCTCCATCAAGGATGCAACCGGTAGCCCATCAAGTTCACTCATCATCCAACCAATGCAACAGGGATAGTTTATCGACTAGGGCAATGAAACGAGATGTCCTTTTTGTTGTCTGGCTTTGCAGTGCTTGATATGCAGATGTTACAGAAATTGTCTTGTGAGGTGTCTGGAGTTTTGCTATAAGATATTTGTGCGTGAGCCGCACACCTATTCGCACCGCCAAGCACACAAGGTGTGCATGTGGCTCACACTCTGAAACCCTTGTAGTCATAGGATTCAACTTATGAATAGCACAAATCCGCGCACTGTTGCGGACATCCAGTCGCACACGTCCGCACACTACTCCGCACAGGAAATCGCACAAACGCACAATGTGGCGGAATCCACTGTGCGAACCCGATGGTTTGACTGGGTAATTAAGGTAGCTCCGGCTGAATTACTCAAAGATGAGCGAGGTTATACCGAGCTGGCTCGAACTCTATTTAACGAGTTTGCCGAGGTGAAGCATTGCGATCGCAAGTCCTGGGTCGCTGATGCCAAAGCCCGCTATGCTCACGAATGGGAAAGCGCTGGCGTGATTGAAGGTGAGCTAGTCCCTGAGGAAGTAGGCAGTGTTCTAGCCTTGCGTCAGACCCAAACCACTCAGATGGAACTAGCGGTAGCTGAGCAACTGGCCAATCTGGAAGCGATGATCGACCAGGCCAACACCGCAGAGGTCAACCTATCTGAGGCAGAACTCAAAGCGGCTACAGCCAGAGGTCAACAACGAGCGATTGCCATACATCAGGCAGAATTACAAGCTGAGCTTCAGACCACTAACCTGCTCAGACAGCGACGTCTGGGAGGTTAACGCCAATGGCTAAGAACATGATGGGTGTATTGCTCATTGCGATTGCAACCACCAATTGCCCAGAGGATTTAAATCAGATTCTCCAGCCTCCAGCCGTTGAAGCGGTGGAACCCTCCGCAGTACCGCCCGCTGGTATTCAACCTTACGGTGTGGGCGGTGAACTGAGCGAGGCAGATATCAAAGCACTGCTGTATCTGCAGTTTCCTCAGTCCTATGAGGCCATCTCTGGGCGGTTTGGCTTTCCAGCCTATCGAGATAGCACAGCGGACTATTACAAGCTGCCCAATGGTCGATGGGTTGCGATTCAGTATGCAGGTAAAACTGCAACGGGTCTTAAATTCAGTGACTCAGGCGACTAGGAGCGCGTTAATCTATGATTGCTACCAAAATATTGGAAGCTATGAAGCTGCCAGAACTAAAAAAGCGAGTTTGGCGGGTGTGGACCCGGCTCAATAGTTGGAAAGGTGAGTTGACGAGCGCTCCTGAACGCTACGTTGAAGACGTGAAGCGTTTTGGCGATCGCAGGTATAAACAAACTTGGATCAAGGCCTTGGCTCGGTTTGAGGCCATGCGTACTTATGAGACGTGTTTAGACGGGTGGGCTTTAATTGCCATTAATTTCAACTTTACGCCAACCCACCGTAATTATGAGTTCAGGCATGAAATCATTGATGAGTTTTTGATGTATCCCGATGGATTGGAGATGATCAAAGACGGCCTGGAACAGTTATTTTCATCCGACTTTAGCCCTCAAGAGAGAGAGACTGCCCATGGCTTTTATTCCCTGGTGGAAGAACGAGAAAGACAACATCGAGGAATCGGCATCCCAGTTGGACCTGTTGGCGCAATCACAGGAGCTGGCACCACCGCGTAAACGAGTTGATGGAGCGATTGTTTTTAAGCGGTTTACCAAATCGATTAAAGATAATGGCGGTAACGATGAAGTTTATCAGGATGCTATTGAAGCTGAAACTGATGAGCTATTTGGTTGTACTGTGCGTGAGCTTTATCAGAGTACTGGTGGCAAACGTAATCGTCGCGATACGTTACCCCAGCCTGCTCAGGAGGCTTATATGGTAAATGAGTCGCTTTCGGCAAATGAGCTAGAGCGGATGCATGGAACGATTGGGGGGGAGTCTCAGGAGGAGGTGAATGCTCAGATTGTTGGTTTGGTGAGGCAGCAGTCTAAGAGAACTCGTAAGTGGTTGCCTTGGTAGTTGGTTTAGGCGTTGAGATCGCAACGCCGCTCCGGCGAGGTAGTCTGCTTAGCTGCATCGTCCCAACCAATGCTTTAGGCTGAATGAATAGTACTAACTTGGCCCTGGCCAGCGCTGGGGCTTTTTGCTGGTCTGCTGTGCTTATAGTCGGGGTGGTTAAGTACTGGCGCTCAAGCTATTAATTCGTTCAGTATTTTCAATTACCTGGGGTGCTAGGCGTTCGGTCATCTGTAATAGCCTGGCGATCGCACTATCTGTCTGGTTCTGCCGTTCTGCCAGCGCTGCGATCGCAACCGTATTGGCTTCCTGCTGTTGAGCGATATTGGCCTGCCGTTCTGCCAGCGCTGCGATCGCAGCCGTGTTTGCCTCTTGCTGCTCGGCGATCCGTTCTAGCGTGGCCTGTAATGCTTCACTCATGGGGCAACTTCGTCCGGTTCTGTATAAGGCTATCACCCCGATAGTGAATCGCCTTCAATTTCACGAGAGTTGAGCGTTAAACGGGTCTTGTCTTTGGATTAATGTTTAGGCTTAATGAACAGTACTAACTTAGCCCTAGCCGTCGCTGGGGCTTTTGGCTAGGCGGCTGCGCCTGTGGGCGCAGTGATTGTAGCATGGGCCTTTGAGTCAGGTTGCACTCTCGTTACAAAGTTGCATGTACATCTTCCTGCAGATCTGCTCATGCCGAGGAATTTATCACCTCCACAGCTGCTCAAGTTTACCCGTCATAGGTACCGCGTCAAGCCAAGCTTGCAGCCTCCGTTAGTCAGTCGCTGCAGTATGGCAATTGCGATCGCACTCCGGCTACAAGTCCGCTTGACACTGCGTTATCCCAAATAACCAACGCCTTACCATTGGGTGAATGGTGCGCGTTGCGTTGGTTTAGCTTATGCGTTCTGTTCCGTTTGAGTTTGTTTCTGGTTTAGCGGCTGAGTTTGGTGCGGTCGAGTGCTGCTGGCGCGAGTCTGAGCGCTCGTTTACGGGCTACGTGGCTGAGTGCTGGTTTGGGTTCTTGCCTGCCTTTTTCGCTCAGCGTTGGGCGGCGGTGATGGGTTACTCGGTTTTAGTGCGGTCGGTTTCGTCTGGGCCTGGTCGTTTCATGGTTTCGGTGCCGGTCACGGTGCCCCAGGGTTCTATCCGGTTGTCCGGTGGCCAGCGGGGTGGGCGTGTTCGGGTGGTGGTTCATCCGCCGTCGGCTTACTAGCGGCTTGGGGCTTCGGCCCCTTTTTTGCGGTTTCAAGTTTGTAGGCAGGTCGCTACGGGGTGGTCAGCGTGGGGCGCGAGTGCGGGTGCGGTTGGTGCGTTAGCGGGTTGGGGCTAGCGATCCTAATTAGGCAAATTTTGGGAACCTTTCTTTACTACCTAGCTCGTACATGGTGATGTGCATCAACCTATCTAGGCAGAAAAGCGCCTAACAAGAGAATGGACTATGAATTGATGTCTTTGAGGCCAAGTAAATAGGTGATCCTACGTTTTTTAATTAAACGCCGCTTTTCTTTGATCGCATTTTCTTACTGGTTTTTTGCTGGGTTACTTCCTTTGACTACCATTCTTCTTGAATTTGGTTGGGAGGAAGGTTTTACTTATGCAAGTTTCTATTCCCCTTTATATTTTTACCCATTGATATTTGGGCCTATAGCCGTCTTTTTCTTCCTAAGACCTGTTTTCTTTCTATTTAGTTTGCCTAAAAATCAAAGATTTAATCTAGGTCGTCAAGGGTTACTGGGTTTCATCCTTGTGATGACTTTAATAGTGTCCTTCTTGGAATTCAGTAGTAATCCTGCTGTTTGGGAGGTTAAAAAGGTGGCTATTGTTGACACCATAAATACTTTTAATTCATCAACACCTAACAGAGAAATAAGCCAGTGGGCTGATTTTTATCATCATTTTTTAAATCACCCTGAAGATCCTAAAAATGATGATTTTGATTCTGTAAAAGAGGCTAATAATGAAAGAGAACGTTTATCAGCTGTTCGTGAAGAGTTTAATGAAATTATTGTTACAGCATCAAAGTCTATTAGAAATTGGTCTGTCACAAGATGGTTCTACTTCTTGTCTTTCTTAATACAACTGCTAGCAGTTTTCTTTGAGTTTATGACGATATCTTTTATATCAATGCCTAGGTTTCAAGAGCAGTTTGTTGCTAGAGAAAACTGGGATATTGCTCTAATTGATAAAACTCAAAATTCATTGCCAAGGCAAAGTGGGGAATGGTTGCTAAGGAAGCATCTTATCCTTCTCTCCTGTTCTCTAATGTTTACGTTGGCATGGCTGTATATGCGCATCCCTTTTGACATAGATAAAATGAATCTATATGGAGTGGATTTAATTAGTATTTCCGCTTCAACGATGGTAATAGGTGTTTTTTATGTTCTAGCTGCAGTTTATATTACAATTAGGCTATTTATTACTTACGATGAGAAGATGCCAGCGTTTCTGAATGCAATTGGAGTTGTCTTGGGCGCTTTTGTGACTGTTTTAAGTAGTCAAATAAATGGAAATGTTTTAGGGAGCGAAGCCACACCTCAAAACTATTTAGCTTTGCTCATTACCGTAGTTATAGTGCTGTTTCCCTGGTATGTAGCCTATAGAGATCTTCTCAGCGATTGACTACTGTCACCTCATATAAGACTGTAAAAAGCCCCCACCATATTGGCAGAGGCTCTAGTGTGTGTAGGGAGAGTCTGAGTGGGAAAGGGTGCCCTGAAAATGAAGCTTTCACAGATTACGGAGTCTGCACCGGGCACCCAAGCTTGTTAACCTGAGTACCGCAACAGCGTAATCTGTTAGCGGATGGACTTAGTACGAGCGTCTAAGGCATCTAGGCGAGCTTCCTGGATGTTATCGACAGCCTTAGTGCGTGCATCCAGCGCTTCTAAACGAGCGGCTTGAATATCCTCAACGGCTTTAGTCTGGTTGTTGAGGTGCTCAAGGCGAAGCTTGTGAACGCTGTTCTTGGTGCGAGCGTCTAGAGCGTCCAGCCGAGCTTCTTGGATGTTGTCAACGGCTTTAGTCTGGTTATTCAGGTATTCGACCTGGATTGGTTGCTCAATTACTGTTTTGGTGCGAGCGTCTAAGGCGTCTAAGCGAGCTTCTTGAATGTTATCGACTGCCTTAGTGCGGGCGTCAAGTGCGTCTAGGCGAGCAGCTTGGATATCTTCGATGGCCTTGGTTTGATTGTTGAGGTGCTCAAGGCGTAGTTTGTGGACGGTGTTCTTAGTGCGGGAGTCTAGCTCTTCGAGGCGAGCTTCTTGGATGTTGAAGCTAGTGGGCTCAACGGCGGACGCAACGGGTGCGATCGCAGCGGAAGCAACGAGAACAGTTAAGGCGGAGAGAAGTGTGCGTTTCATGGTTAAAGCTCCTTGAGGAATCAGTGATTAACTTCATTGATTACAAGAATGCCGGGGGTAGCTGAGGCTTATCTGACCGATACCTGAAGGTTGCTTAAGGGATTTCTAAATTTAGCTGAGGAAACGGAGTGATACACATCACAAATGTCTCAAAGACCAACAAAAAAGCCCCTGACGGTGCGGTCAGAGGCTGTTCACTGTGCTGTGTCAAAACTTGGAAGATTAGGCGCTGTAGCGAACGCCGCGATAGGTGAGGCTGCGAGCAGCGGATTGAACTGGCATTGTTTTGGGGGCTCTCATTTTGAAGGTGCGGCCCATAAAGGAGAGTTCTGTATCGGTTTCGATGGTTTCAACAGTCTGAGTGGAGGGTGTGTAGGATGCGCCGAGATGAGTGAGTTTCATGGGTAGATTCCTGATACGTGTGGGATGAGTATTAGACAGCGGGCTGACGATCGGATAACACCCACCACAGAATCGGCACCAGCATCACCATGGAGAGGCTAATACAGAGGCAAACTTGAAGGCCTTCGATTTGGGTAGGTGTCATGGATCTGGACTCCGTAATGTGATGAGTGGGAACGTTGTTTTGTTTGTTCTGAGTAGGGAAACAGAGGCCTTCTCATCAATTCCGATGGATAGTTTGTGATCTCTGTTTGTGTTTGTTGTGTTGTTGCTCACTCAGCTTAGTTCAGTTCAATTGCCTGTTGCACGGCCTGTTGCCGTCGGGCCTGGTCCCAGCGGATGGAGTCTAAGGTATTACCCAGACCTGGTGCATTCCAGCGACCGCTGTCAGGGTCGAGAAAGGCGCGGGTTCTGGCCCAGAGGATGCGATCGCGTTCGCCCATGGATTGCTGTTTTGCCATGGCCAGCCAGTCAATGTAACCCCGATCCAGTGCGGCCAGCGGTGCCTGATTCGCCAGGTCAATGCCGTTGAGTTCTTCGGCCAGGGATAGGGTGACCTGGTGTTGACTGGCCTGGTGCCGTAGGTCAAGAGCCTGGTTGTACAACCGCTTGAGCTGTTTTGCATCCGCTTCGGCGGGAGACTTGGCCCCATGCTGATAGGA
>JAAUYI010057389.1_pt1 | contig 16825 bp, 13 predicted proteins | sample 7278041 | NCBI WGS metagenome assembly JAAUYI01 (sample SAMN14350216, study PRJNA611818) | marine sediment metagenome | isolation source: surface marine sediment (0.6m) | place: French Polynesia: Moorea | collected 2018-08
CAGAAAGAAAAGGGATGAGTGAACCAACTCCTATCGCCTCAAAAACCCCGGTTATTAAAACCATGAACAACAAAAGCAATGCATTACGGCGCTCGCGAGCATCAAGCAGATCACGAATTTTAAGAAAAAGATCTAACATTAGTAGATATCTAAAATCTGATATTTTGAAATCCTTATTCGTATATCGCTAAACCATATTAAGATTTGAATTTTTATCTAAAAACAAGCGACAACTTCTCAATTTACTCATATCAATCCCAAATTAATGGTAGTGAAGTCTAGATTGAAGATTTGCAGAGGTGATTTGCCCGTCATTTCTGAGATTTCTATTTCGATAGAGCAAAGACTTTAGACTTAATAGCAAATAGATTTTCCTAATGTAAAGAGTTGCAATTGAAACCTTTTACATTTGGATTTAGACATTAAATGTAGAGGGTATATATTATTTGATCAAACATTGCTACTCATACTTATTGAATCTTCGGCAAATAATCCTCCCTCACCGGGCTGAAGACTTCAATTACCACCGACTCTTCTAGCACCTCGGCACTGTGATCGATGTCACCTCCAATGCACCAGATGTCTCCAGGTTCGGCTGTGTGTTGTTCACCGGCAATTACAAACTCCATTTTACCGGAAATCAGATAACCGGTTTGTTCATGAGGATGACTATGCATCGGTAGACTGCTGCCCTTTTTGAGTTTGAACTTGGCGGTTAGGGTGTTTCGCCCATATACCAGGGTCTTGATGCTTATACCTGGTACAAGCTCGGTGTAGCCATCCTCGTCATCTTTTGAAAACATCGATCTGCTCTCCTTGTGTTTTGTAAAAGCTGGGTTATTGATGAATCAGCTAAAACGTCGGTCAGTAGTGACAAGAATAGTTTGCATACCATCGATCTACATGGCTGACTTTAAAAATCCACGACTGTCTGTACATCCAATGTAAATACCAGCTATGAAAACTAGCACCAGTGTTCTGCGATATTTTATAATAATTCTTAAGGTCTTTGTACCACAGGTCGAGAAAAGATAGAATAGGCAAGTGTTTTCAAAACAATATTCATAAAAAAGATTAAACCTTTTTGCTAGAGGAGTGGAGATGAAGAAAATTATTGCCGTGATCATCCTGATTATCGTCCTTGGAGGAGCTGCTCCTTACGTCAACGGGTTGCTCATGGAGCGCACTGTCCGCCAGGCATTCGATAACGCCAACGCTATATATACTGAGAGCAACACGGATTATTCACTTGAAGTTGTGCGTTATGACAGAGGCTTTAGAACATCTGAAATTGAATGGAAAATCGATCTTGGTTCGTTGAAAGCAGTTTACGGCGTTGACGAAATAGTATTCGTAGATCGGGCCAAACATGGCTACACCGGTGTTGTCTCTACAACCAGTCTTTCCGAAAACCTTTGGTTTCAAGATTTTATCGATAACCGACTGCAAGGCGACAACCCCTTCAACATTACAACCACCTACTCTTTCCTAGGCGAGATCGTCAGTTCTTTCACCAACGAACCTTTTTCTCTAACCATCGATGGCGATATCCTCGAAGTGAAAGAAAGCAACTTTGAAATCATAGCCGACAATTCTCTACAGAAATTTACCTCCACTGGCAGTTGGCAGGGAATGCAAGCGGGCGATAAAGTTGACTTTGGTGCTATGACTATGTCTGCAGAAATGGAGATGCTCTCCACCTTTCTCTGGGATGGTAACTTTCAGTTTACCATTGATCGCCTGAAAATAGACGAAAAACAAGCTTACTTTAACTTCGCCGATTTAAACACTTCCTATACTTCGAAGGTGGACCAGGTTAAAAACACCATATCGACAGAATCCACCGTTACCATGGCCAGTCTTGATACTAACAATTTGGTAGTCAATGGCGCTAAGGCTACATTTGAAATGAACAATATGGATGCACAGGCGTATGAAAACTTTATGGATTTTTATACCCGTACAGTTTCAGGAGCATTAGCGGAGGCTGCAGCGCTCGAAGATGACCCGCAGGGCGCCGGAAAAAGAATGGAGGAACAAATGAGCAGGGTCGGCCTTCAAGCAGTATCCGCCTTGGAACAATTGCTTCAGGCTGGCTTGGAGTTTCAGGTTACAGATGCAGAAATTAGCCTGCAGGAGGGCGACATCCAAGGTGATCTCACCCTACGTCTGCTCAGAGATATGACCTTAATGCAGTTTGCCCCGGTGGTAGGACAGCCAGATCTCGCTCTCGACATACTCTACCTCAGCTCAAATGTTAAATTACCCGCGGCCTTTGCTGATAAGGCACCACAATTACTGATGCCATTATATCAAGGGATGCAGACCGGTTTGTTTGTCAAAGACGGAGATATATTGAGCCACCAGGCGGAAACGCGAGACGACAAGCTTTATCTCAATGGTAACGAGGTAATTCTAAAGCGTTGATTATGGCAAATTGCATTACCTCTCTTCAGCCTCCTCGGCGCAGGTAATGCAAGTTAGCAGGCTGGGGTCGAAGTGGAGCCGTTTTTCGGCTATTTCCTCTTCACAGATAAGGCAATAGCCATATTCATCATCTTCGAGACGCTGCAAGGCTGTCTTAATGCGCTGTAGTTCAGCCGCGGCCAGACGGCCTGCAGCCTGGCTCATGGCCTGCTGCTGCATGGCATCCATGCGCGAGAGCCGCCCTACCCGCGTTTGATCGAGTTCTTTTGGCGCACCTTCCTTTTGCTGACTTTCCTGAGCTTGAAACAACTCCTGCTGCCGCTCTTCCAGTCGCTGTTTGAAGTAGATAATATCAAGATCTTCGCGCATATTTAGTTCCCATCTGAGAAATCAATCCTTAAGATTGAGTTCATCCTTCAATTCATGAACAATAGGATGTTTACCAAGCCCCTTGGTTAATCGATGCTTGGGCAGAAAAACAATCCTTGTCCCAAACAGACATGGTTCATGCAGCGTGAGCCAAACTAGTCTCGGACTGAGAAAAGTCGACCCGTCAACTCCTGAGATTCTGGAGAGCGGCAGGCGGTCGGTCTTGAGAAAATTGGTTATTACCAGAGTGTCACCGTCAATCAGCACCTTCTTTATATTGCCGCTCGTAAAGAAAATGAAGAGTGTCATCCCCAGCCAGACAGCCATATATTGAATCCAGGTCGTACCAAAGGGCTCTGTTGCCAGAAGTGTATCGCTAATCCCGAAACCAAAGCCAAAGAACCAGATAAAAATAAAAACATACTTATAAAAAAAGGTAAAAGGTGAAGATAGCTCTCTCATATCTATTTGTCTTTCAAGGGCTTAACCCAGTTACACATCTCAATTATTTAGATGCCGAATACATGACCGTAAGTCACCTGCAATTTAGTCATTTGGCCTACATACCTTACCCATGGAGCGAATGCAAGTCTGTACCATAAAAAACAAAGGACCCGGCACTACCGGGTCCTTTTCACTTTTATTAGCCATTGCCTCGTTCTGACAAGGGCAATATACGCGTTATTTAGATTGTTTTCGCAGCTCTGAGAGAATCAGCCAGAATCTCCACGACAAAACGGACATCTTCCTTGCTTTCATGCTGGGCGAGGTTGTCGGCAATGTGCATGACACAGGTTGGACAGCCGGTGGCAACCATATCCACGCCAGCATCCTGGATATCCTCGATCTTATGATTGTTGATCTTGATGGAAGTGTCATAGTGAGTAATACAGTAACTTCCCGCCGAACCGCAGCAGGTATCTGCATTTTTCATCTCGGTGAAGTCCACTCCCGGAATCATCTTGAGCAAATCACGGGGCTGATCTCTCACACCCTGGCCGCGAACCATGTGGCAAGGATCATGATAGGTCACCTTATAATCGAGCTCGCCGAGATGCTCCGGCTTGATATCGATATTTTGTTCTATAAACTCATTTATATCATAGACTTTGCCGGTGAACTCACTCAACTCAGGACTATCGTCAATGAACACCTTGATCTCCTTCTTGAGCGACATACCGCAGGATGAGCAGGAGACCACAATGGCATCGAGATCGTATTTGCGAAAGAGCTCGAAGTTATGCTCCATCAACCGCTTTGCGCCTTCATAGTCACCGTTGGCAAGTACCGGTGTACCGTTGCATTTCTGCTTCTTGGGAATCACCACCTCATAGCCGAAACCGGTGAGAATATCCACCACTGACTTGGCGGTGTTGGTATAGATCAGGTTACCGGCACAACCGGTGAAATAGCCGATACGCATCTTCGCTTGGCCAGCCTTCGACCTGTTGATCTCAGGCAGTTGCGATTGAGCACTGCGAATGGCCAGTTGCGGAAAATTGCGCCTTTTGGAAAAACCAAACAGCGGAAAGAGATGGCGTACCGGATTTTTGGGACCAATACCGAACAACAGCTTCTGGGCAATCCCGACAATTGCACAACCAAGGGTGATTGGCCATTTTCGCCAGAGCAATTGCCGAAAGATAAGTGCTTTGAAAAAATGCAGCCCTTTCTTGGTGGTAATATACCAGCGTAAACGCAGCACCACGTGTTCGGGACTAACGCCAGCCGGGCAATTAGCTGAACAGGTCTTGCAGTTCAAACACTCGTTGATGGCATCCTCGACGCGTTGGGTAATTTCCAACTCACCTGATACCAGTTTCTCAGCCAGTTTATTTTTGCCCCGAGCAACATAAAGCTCGTTACCCATTTCCTTAAAAACAGGGCAGACAGAACGGCATTTACCGCACTGCATACATTTCTGGAATTCTTTGGCTGCCTCCAGGAGGTGAGTTTCGGCCTCCTGAGTAGCAGATATCTTCATATTCATTGTGATTCTACCTCTTTAACCTTTATACCTGCTGTGGCATATCAAACATTTTTCCGGGATTAAGTAAGTTCTTCGGATCCAGAGTCATCTTAATATCCTGGAGCAGCTTGATACCTGCACCACCAATCTGGTTCATCAAAAATGGTTTTTTCTCCAGGCCAATGCCGTGCTCACCAGAGATGGTGCCGTCGAGATCGATAGCCAATTGGAACAACTCCTTAACAGCCTCGTCGGTACGAGCCTTCTCGTCTTCGTCCTTCATGTCGAGAAGAAAGGTAGGGTGCAAGTTGCCATCTCCGGCATGACCAAAGATACCTACCTTAACCTGATGACGCTCAGCTATGTCAATAATACCACGCACCATCTCGGGAAGCTTACTACGCATTACAGTGGCATCCTCGAGGATAAGGTTTGGCTTGACACTGGCCAGAGCATTGAGGGCCACCCTTCGGCCGGCAAAGAGTTTATCGCGGTCCTCGGTCGTTTTGGCGATGGAAAATTCGGTAGCATTGTTGGACCTGACTACCTCATCTATTTTGGCCATCTCCGCCTTGGCGGAGTTCTCTTCTCCGTCGGTTTCAATGAGCAGAACTGCCTGGGCATCACGCGGTAAACCACAATCCTTGAAATTCTGGATGGCATTGATGGTCTCATTATCCATGAACTCCATGGTGGATGGCGTCACCCCTGCGGCGATAATATCAGAAACCGTTTGGGCGGCATTGTCGAGACTATCAAAGATGGCTAGAGCCGATTCCCGATGCTGCGGAATTGGCAATAGCGACAGGGTAACCTCAGTCATAATGCCCAGCAGACCTTCGCTGCCGACAAAAATCGCTTCGGTATTGAAACCAGCAACGTGCTTGACGCATTTTGAACCAAGTGTGACAATATCACCCTGTGGCAAGACCACTTTCATCATCTGAACATAGTCCTTAGTCACTCCATATTTCAAACCACGAAGGCCACCGGCGTTCTCGGCAATGTTGCCGCCGATGGTGGAGAAGGCAACGCTGCCGGGATCGGGTGGATAAAAGAGATTGGCCTCGGCCACGATGGGATCGATATCCGAGGTGGTGATTCCTGCTTCCACGGTGATAAGCCTGTTTGATGGATCGAATTCGATGACTCTGGTCATTCTATCCATGGCCAGAACGATACCCTGTTGCAGAGGGATAGAACCACCGGAAAGACCACTTCCCTGCCCCCTGGGGGTTACCGGAATATTCTCTCTATAGGCCAGCTTCATGAGTTGGCTCACTTGCTCTGTAGTTGTGGCAAAAACCACCGCCTCCGGTTTTATTTCTGCATGGGCTGCATCATAACTGTACGCGATCATATCTTCATTGGCCGTCAATACATGTTCTTTGCCAAATATGGCGACCAGTTCATCCACTACACTTTTTTCCATTGCTCCTTACTCCGTCACATTAAATGGTTTATCAATTGAACAAACCTGCTTCCTACGCAGGAAGTACATCGTTCTCGTTCCTTTTATATGTCATTCATCTCAGGCAACACTCTCCCGAGAGCATTGCTCAACAAGATAGACGATTGAATTGTAATCAATACCACCATGCTGAGATAAGCCAATTTCACAGGTTCTGGAATTGGAATATCCTGCCCGGCAGTCAGCAACCTGGTGATTCAACTCTTCGAGCGCTACGGTGTTCAATTCGGGATAGGTAAAGCCACGATCCCCGGCAAAACCGCAGCAGCCGACTTTTTCTGGGACAACCACTTCGGTGGCGCAGGCTTTGGCAACATCTATAAGTTTATTACCCAGCCCCATCTTTTCCGAAGAACAGGTGGTATGCACCGCTATTTTCTCCTGCTTTTGCTGGATGTTCAGCTCAGTTAGTAGAAAATCATGAATGAATTCAACCGGCTCATATAGCTGCAGGCGTCGATCCATGGTCTGGCGCATTCTGTAGAGGCACGGACTGGTATCGCAGATAACCGGGTAGGTCCCTTCATTTGACATTTCAAGCAATACCTGCTCAAGCTCTGCTGCTTTCTCATCAGCCTGCCTGAAGGCACCTTTGCTGTTGAAAGGCACGCCGCAGCAAAGCTTTTCCATTGCGGGTGGGTAAAGTACGTCATAGCCGCTTCTGACCAGTAATTTCTCCAGCACTTGGGAAAGTAGTTCCTGATCGCTATCATTTTTAGCCGGGCCCATGGTTCGTGAGATACAACTTGGGAAATAGACAACCTTCTTTGCTCTACCCAGATTCGTACCCGCTTTTTTTCTCTTCGGTGCACCTTTGGGCATATATGGAGTCCAGAGCGGCAGCCGGTCGCCACTGAGCTTTCTTGCTCCCCCGGCAATTTTTGCTAAACTCTTCGTTCCCAGCACAGTGTGCAGAAGATTCACCGACTGTAAACCCAGGCGCACTCCGGCCGTAACCAGGCCATAATTCCTAGCAATTATTCTGGCAAGAGTCTCCCGTGGGGTGTTGGCCACCTTGAGACGGCGAAGCTCCTTGGTTAACTCACCGGTGTTTATCTCTACTGGACAGGCGGTCTGACATAGGCCGTCGGTGGCACAGGTGGCATCACCAGCATAATTGTAAGCACTGACAATGGAACCGTAACGGGTCGAGCTATCTCCCCGTGCCTGCAGGCGGGAAATCTCACGCTGCACGGTTATCCGCTGGCGTGGGGTAAGAGTAAGATTCCTCGAAGGACAAACCGGCTCGCAAAAGCCGCATTCGATGCATTTATCGACGATTGGATTGGTGGCGGTCAGTGGTTTAAGATTTTCTAAATGAGCTTGAGGATTGGCGTTGAGAATTACCCCGGGATTGAGCAGACGCTGCGGATCGAACAAATCTTTGATACGCTCCATTAAATGATATGCTTCCTGTCCCCACTCCAACTCAACATAGGGCGCCATATTGCGGCCCGTGCCATGCTCTGCTTTAAGCGAACCATCGTACTTTTCAACTACCATCTTGCATACTTCGTCCATGAAGCCGCTGTAGCGCTCTACCTCTTGGGGAGAGCCAAAATCCTGGGTAAAAACGAAATGAAGGTTGCCAGCAAGCGCATGTCCGAAAATAATGGCATTATCATAGCTATACTTGGCCATAAGTCTCTGCAACTCAAGTGTTGCTTCGGCCAAATGCTCCATGGGAAAGGCGACATCTTCAATTATGACCGTAGTCCCGCATTCGCGAACTGCCCCAACCGCCGGAAAGAGCCCCTTTCTTATATTCCAGAGTTTAGTATATTCGCTTTCGACATCGGTGAAATTCAACGGCCGTTCCAGCGGTATGGCCTCCAAGGCCAAACTGACAGATTGGATGTTGTGACGCAACTCTTTTCGACTGGCCGCACGAGTTTCCACCAACAGCGCCGCAGCCTCGCCTGAAAGCTCTTTGAGATAATCAGGCATGCCGGCCTTGTCCTCAACCGATCTAAGGGCAGCCCGATCCATCAGCTCAACTGCTTCTACCGGTTGGCTCTTGAGTATCTCCGTGGCCCGACAGGCATCTTCAATTCCCTTAAAAATGATAAGTGCGCTGGCTTTATCAGCATATTCAACAACGGTGTTGTAGGTGATCTCGGAAATAAAACCCAGTGTGCCTTCCGAGCCAATCATCAAGTGGGCGATAATATCAAGTGGATCATCAAAATCAAGGAGAGCGTTCAGGCTATAGCCGGTGGTGTTTTTGATCTTGAACTTTCGTTCGATCCGCTCACGCAGGACAGTATCGGCACGGACCTCATCACGCAGATTCTCTATACCTTTTACCAGGGCATCGTTGTCGGCATAAAAACTGTTTCTGCTTTTGGCGTCAGCGGTATCAAGTAAGCTGCCGTTCTGGAAAATGATGCGCATGCCGGCAAGGGTCTTGTAACTATTCTGGGAGTTGCCGCAACACATACCGCTGGCGTTATTGGCGGCAATACCGCCTATCATCGCCGCATTAATGGAGGCAGGATCCGGCCCGATCTTTCGGCCGTAGGGACGAAGATAGAGATTTGCATATTTACCGAGCACACCCGGCTGCAGTCGAATACGTTCGCCTTCCTGGAGAACCTTATGACCCTGCCATTTTTCTCCGGCAATAAGAAGAATCGAATCAGAGATAGCCTGTCCGGACAAGCTCGTACCAGCAGCTCGAAAAGTGATGGCAAGCTCATGTGCATTAGCGGCTGACAGTATCTCGACTATTTCAGTCTCACTGTTCGATTTAATGACGATCTTGGGAACTAAACGATAGAAACTGGCGTCCGTGCCAAATGCCAGAGTTTTTAATGGGTCGACGATAAGACGCTCAGCAGGCAGAACAGTGGAAATTTGATCATAGAATGCCTGATACTTTCCAGGAAGTGCTGCTGACCGATCCTTTCCCATTAACTCTATTTCTCCAAGAAACCTTAAGGAAGATACAATGTATTATGTACTAATTTCCAGATCAGAATATAAACCTAAGCATTCTGGCGGCGTTATCAAAAACAGAAAAAACACCTGGAAAAACAAGCGAGATATTATTGGCTTACCCGCTTATTAGACAAAATTGGTACTACCAATACTACAAAATACCAATAAACCTGTCAAGCAGGAAAAACAAGCGGATAATTCAGTGGTTACCTGGAATTGAAAGTTAATTAAGCTTGAAAAGATGATGGTTATACCTTTGTGGATTTTGGCTCATACACAACACCAGCGCTATTGGTATTACCAATTCTTACCTCTCCCAGGCAACGTATCCCGCTATCACTGCCACCTTAAAGAGTTAAGGTTTTATTCGTATTCTTCTGCTTTGTGGGGTTTAATGCATCACCAATGTTTGCAGTATTGATAATTTACTTGAGTGTATTATTGTACGAAAGGCGATAAAGCAGCTACTCAGGAGCATATGACCCGGATAGAATTGTAAATCGCAATGGGTTGTACTCAACAAGTAGTCCACAGTTGATGGAGTTTAGGATTCTGGCTTTTCCTGGCAATCAGAAATCATTGCTACACCATGGCAATGATGAGCTAGTCAAAATCACTTAAAAAGGATAGAAGAGGCATGAGCAATCAGAAGCAGGATGAAGCGGGCAACAAGCTTGATCAGCTTAAAGATGGAGAGAAAATACGCTGCCTGATAATCGGTTCAGGTCCCGCAGGATACACCGCGGCAATTTACGCAGCTCGTGCCAATCTCAAACCTGTTCTTTACCAGGGAATAACCCCCGGCGGTCAGCTCACCACAACTACTGATGTTGAGAACTTTCCCGGTTATGCGGATGGTGTCACTGGTCCTCAAATGATGGAAGACCTGCAGAAGCAGGCGGAACGTTTTGGTACCGAAGTTCGCTATGGGACGGTTACCGATGTCAACTTTTCCGGTCCACGACACAAAGTACTTGTTGATGATGAAAAACTCATTGAAGCAAAAGTTGTAATCATCGCCACCGGAGCAACAGCAAAATATCTTGGTCTTGAATCGGAGGAAAAATTCAAAGCTGGTGGTGTTTCAGCGTGTGCAACCTGTGATGGTTTCTTCTACAAAGGGTTGGACGTCGCCGTCGTCGGCGGCGGTGACACTGCTGTCGAAGAAGCAGTCTATCTCGCCTCTCTCTGCCGCAAAGTTTACATGATTGTCCGCAAGGATCACCTGCGAGCCTCACACGTCATGCAAGAACGAGTCATGAAGGCCAAGAACATCGAGATTCTATTCAAACGAAATACGAAAGAACTTCGCGGCGACAAAGTGCTCAAAGAAGCTGTGCTTGTAAAGGACATAGGTGAACCGAGCGAGAAGGAGGAGATCATTACCATCGACGGCTTTTTTCTGGGAATCGGTCACACGCCTAATTCATATCCGTTCAGTAAATACGTGGAAACCGATGATGCCGACTATATAGTAACAACCGCTAAAAGTTCCAAAACGAGCGTGCCGGGAGTTTTCGCTTGTGGCGATGTTCAGGACCATACCTATCGCCAGGCTGTGACAGCAGCAGGCAGCGGCTGTATGGCAGCAATGGATGCCGAGCGCTATCTTGGAGAAAACGATTGATTCCATTCGGAAACTAGCCTCAATATTTCACCTGCCTGTTAAGTTCATAATCGAGGTATCAAGGCCGCAGCTGTAATGAACTTCCGCAAAAACTTGATAACGAAGAGGATGGGTTCAGCAGGTGCGTGAAATATAGAGGCCAGGAGGATGACAGGTAAAACCGGTTCTTTCTCTTCTTCTCAGAAAAAACATGTATACTCTCAGACTCGACCAATTCCTCACCACCTCACTGGAAAAGGCTTGGGCTTTCCTTGAAAACCCCTACAACCTCAACAGAATTACCCCTGCTGATCTTCATTTTGAAATAACCAGCGACGCTCCTGAGGTCATGCATGATGGGCTGATTATCGAATACCTCATCACCATTCCGGTAATTGGCCGACAACGCTGGATAACCGAAATCAAGCATATCCAAAAAATGCACTCGTTTGTAGACGAACAGCGCCTTGGCCCGTACCGGTTCTGGTATCATCTTCATCAGATCAAGGAAGAGGCAAACGGTGTGCGCAGCTTCGACACGGTATATTATAAGCCGCCATACGGTATCGCCGGCCATCTCCTCAACCGGCTGTTCATCAGTAAAACACTCAATCGCATTTTTGATTACCGGCAGACAAGACTGGCAGAAATATTTGGAGACTAGCGGCTCATTTAATACAACCTAGTTGCCAGGGAGCATTTCCACGTTTCTGGCAACCCCACCTTCCATAATCTTTGAAAGCAACCTATAGCTTGAGATCTATTGGAGTGCCATCAAAAATGTTCGCAGATTCCTGTTACTGTGGGTAAGACCCAGTTTGCGTCGTAGATTTTTTCGGTGAAAATCAACTCCGGCAACGGAGAGGAAAAGAATATCGGCAATTTCTTTACTTGACTTGCCTTTGCGTATGAGGTGAGCAATTTCAATCTCCTGCGGTGTCAGACGGACCTCAAGGGCAGATAACTGCTGGAGGAAGGGTGAGACGAGTTCCTGCAAATTGCTGTTGGCAATTTCAACAAGCGTTTTCTGATGATCGTTAAGTCTGGAATTTCCCAGTTTTTCAATATAGGGCAGTACCAGACGATCAACATTGGCAAAGACCGCCGCTTCCAGGCGCTTTTTATCCTCATTGCGCTGATCGAGAAGAACTCGGAGAGCCGTATTGGTTTCTTCGAGGCGATTAGCCTGTTTTTGCAGTTCCTCTTCTTTTTTCTCAAGATCTTTCTGAATCTCAACAATCGGGGTGATATTTTCATGACTGACGATTACCCGGCAGACATCACTCTCCCGATAGGCAACAACCCGGATAGCAAACCAGCGTTGTTCCGTCGGGGAATGACATGGATACTGCATGAGAAATTCATCAAGATCGCCACTGATAACCTTGCGAATACCGTTAGCAACTTTGGCACCGTCATTATCGTCCCTGTCACTTCCACTCCCACATATTTTAAAATAATTTCGTCCCTGGAAACTGTAACCTTCCGCCAAACCATTGGCCTTACCAAAGTCAATCCAGGCGCGATTGGTCTCTAATATCTCACCATTCTCATCCAGAATGGCTACATGGGTGGACATGGCATTGAGAACCTTCTTATATAACTCTACTCCTTCCACGGTCGTCGGTCTCCTCAGCGTCAATCATGATCAAGGCGGCACAGATAATAGTATTATAAAGTATTAGTGTTTTTCTTCTTCCAAGCTTCAACAAAAAAGAAAAATAATTCAGCGTACCCCAAATTAGCACTAAATATAATTCCACTCTTCTAATTTGGCAAAGAGCCTAGGATCGACTAGTTCCTCAAGACCTTTGACAAAGTACAAAGAAGAACCAAGAAGAAGTATCAGCCCTCTTGAACTGCTTCACACTTTTATATTTTTTGCTCAACCTGGTTAAAGCAAGGAATACAAAGCGTCTCACCTGCAAATCTTCTTGTCCGGGACTCCATGGTAGACTCCCCACAACTGTCACAGGCAAGCGACGCAAGAATACGTGCTCCCCTGGGCGGTGGACCATGAATTTGCTCTATCTTAAAAATTTCTTCCAGAGGCTTACTCATCAACAGCCGCTCGATTTCCTGCCGATCAGGCTCATCACCGCTTTCACCAGCCATCGCATCAGGGCGGAGCAATAGACGCAGGGCTTTGGTACCATCACGATCATAAAAGGAAAAGGCTGCCTTGCCATAGTCGAGGTGAATAAGATTGCCTTTACCAAAAGTGCAGCCGGTGAGAAACTGAATACCATCCACACCGCACATATCGGTCTCCGTGACACAAATTAGATCATCAGCAGCTGTTCCCGAAAACTTCCGAAGGGCATACTCTGCTGCGCGTATGCCTATGGCAAGCCCTGGGCAACTATGACCATGAAAGGCTACAGCTTTCTCCACATCCTGGTTTGATAATTGGCACGTCATAGCTCCTCCTCAACAGTATTGGGAAATCTACGGTATAAAAGAATACTCATCGCGAATACATTGGATTACCAGACAATGCAGATCCATCTTGTTGAAAACAGGAAAATTACAGACAAACAAGGACAAGACCGGCAACCCAACTCATTGCATCATCCTCTCCTTCTGAATCAGCCAAGGGTCGAGAATCCCATCCTGCCATTTTCATCATGCTGGCCACATCGACACCAAAACCCGACATAGATGGGCGAGCTGACCTTGGATTTCGGCATTGTTGCTTTCCTGAAAGAGTCTGGCAATTCCCATGCTCACCGCAGAAAAGCACTTTGCAGGATCCCCCCGCAAAACTTTTAGATTGCTGAAAGCCTAACGAAACAGCTTTGTGTTCCACTTCAGCAACTATCTCGTGCAACAATCCCATAACCTCTAAACGTTCCACCGAGTAGAGCACAGATTTGGGCACTTCCATTTTCACTGCTAGGGCATATTCTGTTTCTGCCAGCCACTCCCGCATTACCCTAGGCCCTGATACGTGTGGTGGGCAACTCAGGGAAAGGCCATAATTGGGGCACCCAGGCTCCTTACAATAGGCGGCGAAATTCTCGTCGACGACCAGCTTCTCCGGGACAACGAAACGGGCATCCGAAGCTCCAGCCTGCTTGGCAACGGCGATCAGTATATCCGGCCTCTCAACCATAACTTCCTGTAGTATCAAGCCTATCCGTCAATATTTTGGTCAGCTTCTTCATGGATGAGCTGAAAAAATGATCCCCATCCTCAATAACAACTAATTCTGCCTTTGAGTTCCAGGTTGGTAAAAGTTTCTTTATGAGACGAGGCTGGGCAATCTCATCTTGCTCACCAACAACAACGAGCCGCAAATCCTTGCGAAAACCGACATCGCTAAAGTCCATAAAACCCGCCGGCGGGGCTACATAGATTTCGGACAACACCTCTTTGGGCAGATTTTCAAGACCAGCTAGCACCCTGGCGCCAAAAGAATAGCCTAGCAATTCAATTTCCCGGATACCGCTATCTTTGAGAAAGTCCAGAGCAGCAAGCACATCACGTGCTTCACCACAACCATTCTCGAACTCTCCCTGACTTGCCCCTACTCCCCGAAAATTGAAACGAAGGGTTGAAAAACCACCGGCGGCATAGCAGCGACAAATGGTTTCCACCACCGGATTATACATGTCACCACCATAAAGAGAATGTGGATGAGTAACTACAGCTGCTTTTGCGCCAGGCATTCTGTGCAGGAGACCTTCGAGTATCAAACCATCGGTGCTGAAGGAAACAAAATTTTCCTGTTGCTCGTTTTGCATATTTAAGGTGTTCTGCCGTTTATCCTGTTAGTTATCAGATGACTGCTTTCTACTGGAGCTGGGGTACTCCCTCAATCTCTTCACAATCAGTATCGACACTACATGATTCTTCCTGTGGTTGCAGAAAGTCCAGGGCTGGTTCCGGGGAGACTTCATTCATTTGCAAAGACGGCGTCTGCTGAGCTTCTTTGCCGCACTCTATTTCAAGATAGTCCAAGATCGGCCCCGCTCCGGTAATTGCCTGAAACCCTGTTTCGCGCTCAACGTAGAGCACCGGTATCTGGTCGAGATTGAGCTGTTGCAGAAATGATTTATTGATCGATGGATTATATGACGGCTGCCTTTTGGCCTGAGGCAGAGCGAACTCGGGAATTTCATCAATAGGATTGAACTGTACTGCACAGTCATATCCCTCCTGGAGTGAGACGATAACCTCTTCGCAGTATTTGCACGTTGATGAAAAAAAGAGATACCTCCCTTCTCCCTCAGCGCCATCCAGGGATGCGAAAATACCTTCATCAAGACTATCAGGCAAACGGTTACCCGCTCCGCTGAACTGCAGACTGACGAAGCCCGTCATAACGGCTGCAAAAATGATCATGGCAGCAAAAGTATGACGAACTCCGGACAACAGGTTAAGGATGATGACCAGACCAAGGATAAGTAGGCAATAGGAGCAAAATATCTGGGCAACCAGATATTGAAAAGCGACAAGCACTGCTTCAACGGCAATTCCGGCAAGCAAAATTACTCGGACACCCCCAAGACGCTGCGGTTTATTGTGAGCAACCCACAGACCCCAGAAAACAAGCTGGAAAAAGATAAACCCGCCAAGGTTAATCAATATCGGATCAACTGTAGTGAGACTGTCAACCACCTCACAGCCATCATTGAAACAGATACCTTCCCTTTCATACATGAGCAACAATGCCTGAATCAGGGTAATCGCGCTGCCAATCAGGGCAACAGCTCTACTCAGTCTTATGGTTAGTGCTACCGGTGTTTTCCTTATTTTCATATTGTCAATTACGTTGTTACTGCCACATCCATGTTGCGGTTATGTGGTGAGCGTTTTTGATCCCGCAGAGAGATGATTTTTTTATAGGTGTTTTTCCCGAAGGAGCTTTTTATTCATCTTTCCGACACTGGTCTTGTCGATCTCGCCAACAAACTTGACCCTGACAAGCAGGGCCTGTTTGGTAAGCAAGCCTTTGTCGACAAAGCCTTGAACGTGTTTGATGATTTCCTTATCGGTAACTTCGTTCTTGGTGACCACAAGAGCAAGTGGACGCTCACCCCATTTATCATCCGGACTACCAATAACGGCCACCTCACTGACAGACTCATGGACTGAAATCACATCTTCAAGCTCAAGCGAAGAGACCCACTCACCTCCGATTTTAATAACATCTTTGATCCGGTCGGTGATACTTATATACCCTCGCGCATCCCTGTTTGCCACATCTCCGGTGTGCAGATAACCGCCTTCCCAAAGTACCTCTGAATTTCGTTTGTCCTTCAAATATGCCTGAGTCAACCATGGAGCCCGGACCACAAGTTCACCAACAGCATTACCGTCGTTTTTCACATCATTCATATCATTGTCAACGATACGAATGTCTACCAGGGGCAGAGAACGCCCCGTCTTACAACGAAGATTAACTTCTTGATCTTCACTCAGATCTTCTTCATCAATCTGGGCCAGGGTAAGGACTGGACAGGTCTCCGACATACCGTAACCAGAGAAGATATCCGCGCCTTTTTGGAGAAACAGGCGACAGAGCCCTTTGGGCATCGCTGCACCACCGATAACCACTTTCCAATTACTCAGATCCAGATCGTTAAACGCCGGATCATTCATCAGCATATGCAGAATGGTGGGTACACAATGACTGAAAGTGACCTCTTCGTCTTTTATGAGTTGCAGAAGCTTTGCCGGCGCATATTTCCCTGGATACACCTGTTTTACGCCCACAAAGGTGGCGATGTAGGGAAAACCCCAGGCATGCACATGGAACATTGGCGTGATGGGCATATAAACATCATTTTTATGAAAACGACCCTGTTTCCCCGCCGAACTCAGAGCCGCCAGGGTTCCAAGAGTGTGCAAAACCAACTGCCGGTGACTAAAAAACACCCCTTTAGGCATCCCTGTTGTGCCGGTAGTATAGAAAGTTGTTGCCCTGGTATTCTCATCAAAATCCGGAAAGTCGAATGAATCGTCTGCTGTCTCGAGAAGCTTTTCATATTCACCTACAAGCGGCACAGAGGTGGAGATTTCCTTTGGTGAATCCTGA
>JAAUYI010048764.1_pt1 | contig 16812 bp, 16 predicted proteins | sample 7278041 | NCBI WGS metagenome assembly JAAUYI01 (sample SAMN14350216, study PRJNA611818) | marine sediment metagenome | isolation source: surface marine sediment (0.6m) | place: French Polynesia: Moorea | collected 2018-08
AACGTACATGAGGGACTAACTTGAAAAGAACCTCACCTTGAGTGCGGACATCCCTCTCCTGACTAAGGAGAGGGAAAGATTTTTGTGTAGCAAAATGCGAGGGTGAGGTTTTTCATGGGCAGGTTGTGAGATTTGATCGTGGAGGGCTGACTTGAAAATAGTTAATCAGCGCTCTTGTAGGGGCGCATTGCGTGCTAACTTGAGGAGTTAGTCACAAAGCATTTTCATAGGCAGGTTGTGGGATTTTCCCGTGGGGGACTGACCGACCTTCGGTCGAGGGAATAGGGAACGGGCAACAGGCAACAGTTGGGTTGGTTGGTTGGGAACAAAGGTTGTTGCCTGTCCATTCCCTCGACCCACCAGTGGGTTCCAAGCCCTGTCATGAGTGGGACGATTGCGTTGGACGGGGTTTAAATCCTCGTCCAACGCCTGCACTGTTCCCTCTTCCCTGTTCCCTGTTCCCTTTAAATCAAAATTATTCCTACCCTGCACCGAAGCCGCTACCACGTCTACACTCCATAATTCCGGGCGGGGAAACCCCGCCCCTACACCTTCCCCCGAACCCCGAACTCCGAACTCCTTCCCTCCTAATGTGGGGTAAATGGAAATGCGATCGCTTGTCCTAATACATACAGAAAATTGCGGTTGTTTACGGTATAAATACTGAAATAACGGGTAAAGAAAAAATAATATTTGTAGGAAAACACAGAGATTCTATCTTTCTTCCACCAGAGGACTCCCACCACACCGTCAGGGTTACGCGGGTTCCGCCCACGCTACAGTCGCTCATGGGGAAACCCCCAAGACTGCTGCTTCATGAATCGCGGGCAAGGTTGTAGTAAAATAATATCAGTCAAATGAACCTAGTAATCAAGGCGATCGCTCACAATATAAAAATGAAAAAGACTTTTTTCCTGTGATTGGCGATCGATAATCTTCTTTAATTACAAAGCTCCCACAGTGGTAGTAATTAAAACAATTGGTGGGAGCCTAAAATTGGTGATATTTGAATCTCTGGTTTACTAATGCTCCCTACCCAAAACATTTTGTAGTAAGGGTGCCAACTCTTGATTTAAACGACCAGAGCGGACAAATTCAGCATAAGTATCTGCCTCCACCGCTAGTAACTCACTTCGTAGTTGCTCAATAGTAAATTCCCGGAGATTAGGATAGTTATTTTGTAACTTGTCAATTTTCTCTTCTACGTTCTTCAGTTCTCCTTTGATTAAAGTCTCCTGATAGCGGCAAAATTCCTCATCAATTCCCGGACGTTCATCTACACGATCAAGATATTCCAGTACCCGTTCTAGTGCTGACTGCCGTGCTACTAATTCTAAATACTCCTGACGTAGGGGCTGATCCCCCAAAAGATTTAAATTTTCCAGTAAGGGTTTAGTAGTTAATCCCTGCACTAACAAGGTAAATAAAACTACTCCAAATACCGTGGCAATTAACTCCTCTCGTTCGCCCAAAATGGTGGGAACGCTTAATGCTAGGGCAATGGATACAGAACCACGCAGGCCACCCCACCACAGTATAGTTTGTTGCGGCAAACTAATTTCCGAGTTAGCGAGTTTATTAGTCAAAAATCCCAAACCATAAACAGAAACTACCCTGGCTACCACCATCCCCCCAATGGTGACGGCAATAATTACTAAATTATCCGCCAAGATGGGAAAATGCACTTGATCCCCAATTAACAAAAAAACAATGGAGTTGACAAAGAAAGCAATAAACTCCCAAAACTCACTTACAATTACCCTGGTACGGGGATTCATGCCAATTCGGGAGCCAAAGTTACCCAAAATTAAACCAGTTGTTACCACCCCAATTACCCCAGAACCTCCCAACTCTTCAGCAATGATATAAGTTCCATAGGCTGATACCAGGGTTAAAGACTGTTCTACCAGGGGTAAATCAAATCGTTGGGTGAGGTAGGAAATACCAAAACCAATCAATCCCCCCACAGCTAAACCGATACCAACAACGGTAAAGAGTTCAATAATTACAGGTTGAAATCCTAGTTGTCTGGTTCCCAGAGGTAGTCCTACCAGGAAACTAAAAGCCACAACAGCCATGCCATCATTAAATAAGCTTTCCCCTTCCATGAGGGTTGTAAGCCGTTTATCTACCCCTAGCTCCCGGAATAAGGCGGTGACGGAAACAGGATCGGTGGCTGATAAACTAGCTCCCACTAGTAGGGCGGTAGTCAGGGGAACTGCGGCGAATTGGTTCAGTCCAATTGTCACCCCAATAATGGAAATTAAGACTCCTAGCACTGCATAGAGGCAGATAGGCAACATATCCCGCTTCAAGTTAGACCATTTTAAGTTCCATGCTGCTTCAAACAACAATGGAGGAAGGAAAATCGCCAGGATTAATTCTGGGGATAGGTTTACCAGACGGACATCTACCAGTGCCAAACCCAAACCAGCAATAACTAAAAGTAAGGTATAAGGAATTTGGCGAAACCAGCTAAATACTTGTGGTAATGTCGCCACACTCAGAGAAACTGAGAGTACCAGCAAAAATTGCTTCAGATTTGCCTCAATTGCTACTTCCGTAACAGCAGATTCTATTGCCATAACAGTATCTTTGTTTGGGTTAAATATAAGATTGTATCGCCATTAGTTTAACTCTCTTGGCATCAATACTTTATCCTTACTAAACGATATAGCCATTTAGCAGATAATATTTCTTTTGTCTAGATAAAATTCTGGTGAATACACTGAAGTCTATTAATATACCAGCAAGATTATGATTGAAAGTAAACTAGATATCAAAATTTATATATATCATCATTGTTTAAAAATATATGTTTAACAATAATTTTTTAGGTAAACTTACAAATGATTTAAAACAGATTCAGAAAGACGTGAATCATATTAATCAAACGTTTAAGAGTATCAGTAAAGACTTTGATCGGGGCAAGTTTGATATAGATAAAATTATAGAAGATATCAAAATTGGTTTTCATCACGATTTAAAAAATATATTTTTACAAATCATCAATAATCAAATCCAAGTAGATAGTCAAGAAGATATAGGTAAATTAGTCGAGCAGATTGACAACATGACAGGCAGAGATTTTGAAGATTTTTTAGCACAGTGTTTTCAAAAGCTTGGCTATTACGTGAAAATGACCCCAGCTTCTAATGATTTTGGTGCGGACTTAATTGTGCATAAAAACCTGATTAAATCCGTAGTTCAAGCGAAGAGATATAACAAGAAAGTTGGTGCATCAGCAGTACAAGAAGTGGTAAGTGCAGTTAAATATTATGGAGCCAGTGAAGGGATAGTAATTACAAACAATTATTTTACCAAAAATGCTTATAAATTAGCAAAGCCTAATAAAATAGAGCTTTGGGACAGAGAAAAATTAATCTATTTTATTATGATGACTAGAGATAGCTAAGAATTATCAAAATCTAATTTATTTTGCGGCTACTTCGTCTCTTAGGTTGAACAGGGGGAGATGGTTGTTGGGCTTTTAGTCCTTTATCGGCAGTTAAAAACTCTACGCAAAAGCCTTTTTTCTGGTAATGTTCACCTAAGATGACAATACTCCCATCGCCCATAGAAGTTCCGGCAATTGCCCATTGAGGAAATTTAGCGGCTAATTGTTTAAGTTCCTCTGCTTCCCACAGTTCGACTTGTTCGCCAAAAGCTGCCCAAGGAGATGTTTCATCAGCAGCTTTAGTCATAATTTCTTTAAAGTTTTGGGCTACATTATGATTATTGTTAGTCTGTGCAATGTGATTGCCGGTTTCTATAACTACAGCTAAAGGAAGTACAAGTACTGTAGATTGTTTGATTTCTGATTTAATTTTTTCATCGACACGTTTAAAGTCCCATTTATCATCATCAGAACCACAATTTTCCATTTTGGGAATTTGTAGCCAAACACATAAAAGTGATGTATCTATAATTAATACCTTTCTCATATAGGATTACTATTTAATTTTTGTTGGCGTAGCCTGCGCTTGCGCTTAAAACACTTAGGGTGTCCTGCCGCGCAGCGTAACGCACCATCTGGCTTTTTGGTGCGGAGTGCTGTTAGCAGAACGCACCCTACAAGTACTAAAAGTACCTAATTTTATTCAACAATCAAACCAGATTTCTATATAACTTATATCACTATTTATTCATCACGAGAAAGGCTTCTTTCAATTGCACCACTTGTTGTTAATTTACCTAAAGAAGCAGATGCAAATAATTTGGGAAAATTTTGAATATCTTCTAAAACAGTGAGTTTACTATCACCAGTTTCTACATCTCGGTGTGAAACAACTACGAATGGAATTATATCTGAGCCAAAAGCATCTAGTAAAGTTGGGTTATGGGTAGTAATTAAAATATCAATATTTCTTTTTTTTCCAATTTCACGTAGCATCCTGACTAATAATTCTGAACGGGAGGGATGGAGTCCATCATCCACATCTTCTATTACTAATTGACTACCTTCTGGACGAGTTAATAATGCTGTAAGAATAGCAAGAAATCGAAGTGTACCATCGGACATACTACGAGCATCAATTTCTGTAATTGCGCCTGGTTTCCACTCTTCTTCACAGTACAGCATGGCATCTGTGCCAAATCTACCGACTTTTTCCGCCCATACTCTTTTGATATCGCCTTCTGGTAAGTTTTTTATGTGGGTGGATATTGTTGTTTCTACTTCAGTTTTTTTTTCATCAGATAATCCCGCTAGTACTCCTGCAATATTAGATGCGTCGCTTTCAAGGCTATCAGAAAGTTGTGAATAATTTCGCATTTTTGCAGGGATGGGATTAAAAATGAAAATATTCATGAGTGCAGAAATTATATTTTCTTTCGCTTTACGAGCAGGCTTATATATAACATCGTTTTGATTTGTAGAGTTAATTTCTGATAATTGTTCTTTGTTAAATTTAATGTTTTGTAAATATTCATAACCTACAAGACTATGTTTTAAGCTACTCTGATTTTGAAAATTTGCATTTTTGATAGAAAACTCCAACGAGTCAGGTATATATTTCTCTATAGGATTATAAATTTGAATATTTTCCTTGATAACTCTAATATCTGGTCGAATCTGTTTTTTCTTTATCCCTACATTCTTTTGTTGAGTTTGTATTTGAATTGTGTAAAGATAATCTGTATTCTCATCTTCCCCTTGAATCAACGCTTTCAATGTAAACTGATTCTCCGGTTTACGTGCAACCCATTCTACACCACCTCGAATGGAAGGAAGTGTTTCATTTCCGGTTAAAGCTGTTTTAATATCTTCACCTCTGGCAATTCTCTGCAAAAAATCTAATGCTTCAACTACATTAGATTTGCCACTGGCATTAGTACCAATTAAAACAGTCAGTTGGTCAATTGGAAGTTCAGCATAGCGAAAACTTTTCCAATTTTCCAGGATGAGTTGCTTTAGCATTACTTATTCCAAAAACTCATACTAATATTTACTATTATTGCCTAAGTGTAATGGTAAAATGGGAAGCGATCGCTAGAATATTATTAGTAGCAATTTCGCCTTGGTAACAAAATATGACAGGCAAAAGAACGCGACGTAATTTCTTAACTACAACAGCTGCGATCGCAGGTGGTATTGTTGGATGTACAACCTGGCAAAATAATACTACTAGCAATGCCACACCTCCTACCCCCATGCCAGAAAGGATTTTGGGGAATACGGGTGTCAAAGTACCCATATTTGGTTTGGGCGGTGCAGGAAGAACCCCCCTATCTAAAAATGGTAGAGAAAGGGATGCTGTAGCACAAATTGAAAAAGCTCTCTCCCTGGGTATTCGTTACTTTGATACTGCGGCTAGTTATGGCCCAAGTGAAGATTATTTAGGTAAAGTTTTACCATCTCGACGTTCAAAGCTATTTTTAGCCACTAAGACTGACAAACGAGATAGGGATGGTGCTTGGCGAGAGTTAGAACGCAGCCTCAAACGCCTGAAAACAGACTACCTCGATTTATGGCAATTACATCACGTTTCTTTTAACAACGAACTAGATACTATCTTTAGTAATTCTGGTGCAATTAAAGCTATGGAAGAGGCGATACAACAAAAAATAGTTCGCTTTTCAGGTATTACCGGACACCACGAGCCAGAGGTAATTGCTGAAGGCTTGCGTCGCTACCCTTTTCATACCACCCTCATTCCCGTAAATGCAGCAGATAAATATCATCCTCGTCCGTTTCTACCTGTAGTTCTTCCCGTAGCTCGGCAAAAAAATGTGGGTGTGATTGCCATGAAAGTACCTGCCTATGGACGTTTATTTAAGCCAGGGGGATTAACAGGGATGGAACAGGCTTTGGGATACAGTATGTCTCAACCGGGGGTTCACTGTTGTATAGTGGCGGCGGAAAATGTTAAGCAATTAGAAGGTAATGTAAAAGTAGCGCGAGCATTTCAACAACTTAGTGGGAAAGAATTAGCCGCCATTGAAAAGCGCGTGGCTGGTATTTGGCAAGATAGTACATTCTTCCGTGCTTGGACATAAGTCAACTACCTACACTGACCTTCGGTGAGGGTGTAGGCTTGCAAGAATCAGCTTGCAACGAGAGAGATGACTAGCCCATGAGCCGTTACCTGATACGTACCTCCGAGCATTTCCCTAACTCGGAATAACTACAAACCGACTGATTATCGGTGCTTGACGGCAATAAAGCGGGAGGAACATCCACACCGCTTTTTGCCTCCATCAAGGACATTTTGGTGACGGTGGGCTAAGGGACTTATAACTTTACTCAAGGATTATCTCCATGCGAGTACCAGTATTAGACAAAAATTGTAAACCACTTATGCCAACAAAACCTAGTCGTGCTAGACGTTGGCTAAAAGAAGGTAGAGCCAAGATTGTACATAATGACCTCAATGTTTTCTGTATTCAACTATTGGTAGAGCCATCTGGTTACCAGACTCAACCAATAGCTTTGGGATTAGACCCTGGTAAAAAGTTTACTGGCGTTGGGGTGCAATCTGCCAAATTCACATTATTTATGGCACATCTAATATTGCCATTTTCTGATGTCACGAAAAAGATGTCGGGTCGGTTAATTCTGCGACGTGCTAGACGAGGTAGACGGATAAATCGCAAAGTGGCATTCAACAAAAGAGCGCATCGCCAAAAACGGTTTAATAACCGCAAACAAGGCAAGTTGCCACCCAGTATTCGGGCTAATAAAGAACTGGAATTGCGAGTTACCAAAGAACTAGTAAAACTATTCCCCGTAACTCAAATCACCTACGAATATATTAAGGCTAAAGGAGATAAAGGATTTAGTCCAGTAATGGTTGGTCAAAAAGTGATGTTGCAATGGTTAGAAGAAATAGCCCCAACAAACAAACAAGAAGGCTGGCAAACTTCGATTCTAAGACAACAACTAGGTTTGGCTAAGGATAAGAAAGATAAATCCAGACAAAGCCCTGAAACTCACGCTCATGATGGAATCGCGTTGGCTGCAAGTAATTTTATGCGGTTCGAGAAATTCCATACTGTAAACACTCATGGGCATCGCTGGGTTGGTGAAGTTGTAACTACTCCTGCCCCATTCTGTGTGATAGCGCGTCTAAGAGTGTTTCGTCGTCAACTTCATTTTGAGAACCCAGTCAAAGACACACCAGGCAATAGAAAGCGTAAGGGTGGAACAGTCACACCATTCGGTTTACGCTCTGGTGACTTGGTAAAAGCAGAAAAAGCCGGAAAAGTTTATATCGGTTGGATTGGTGGTTACACCCAAACAACCAAAACCAAGAAAGTTTCAGTCTATGACCACAATTGGCGCAGACTAGGACAATTCAGCCCATCCAAGGTGCAATTAATCAAACGGAGTACAAGATTATGCGTTGCACCTCTTTGAGATTGTTTGATTTGTCGCTGCCCTCCTCCCTCTCTTACCGTAGGTAAGAATTGGTCACAGGACGCAACAAATCAAACCCGCAATTCCTGAGGCAGTGCGTTGGGCGGGTTCCCCGACTTGTAGCAACTGCCGTCCCAACACCGAATCGAAGATTACGGTGTGGGACTCCTTGCGGGACTAGTTGAAATATGTGTGCCAGTTTACTCTATTTTGTGACGCTTGCGTAAGTCCTATTATTAGGGCTAACTCTTTGTTGAGGCCACTTCCATGCATACCAAACAATTAGTGAAAGAAATACAATTTCTACAACACTATAATATAAATAATAAGCCCATGTTCCTGGCATCAGCATCGTAGTGATAACAATACCAATATGAACTATCCCTAATATGATGTTTATATAACGATTTATTTTAGATTTCAATATCAGGGACAAGAAAACCATAATAGCCGGAATCGACATTAATATTGCACTTCCCAATAAAAATGCTTGATTTATTTTAAAAACTGATACTTGTCCAGCCATTATTTGCTCTATAATTCCTGGCTTAAACAATGAACAAATATCTGCATATAAATAACAAAACATTGTAGCTGCCCATAATGCTGCAAGTTTTATCTTCACGTTTATCTTCACATCTTCTAACATTTTTTTGTCTCCATTTAAGAGGGTCTAAAAATTAAAAAATCAAAAGAAAATCCCCATATTTAAAACAAGGGGATTTAAGGCGGACAGATTATTACTTCGCACTATGTGTCTCGTAGACAGGTAGTAACTTCTCGGAGAGTAATAAATGTTTGTTTTCTTTCCCATGAATAAATATAGGGACTTCAGACTGTTTGATTTTGAACTTTTACCTTGTTTGGTAAACCCAATTTAGCGAATTGATGTTTTGCCCAAAGCATGATTCAAATTATTACTATACAGTACCTTCCCGATTCATTTTTTCTTCTTGTTTGAGTATGACCCATATAGCATGAATAGAACCCGGTAGCCAACCAAAAAGGGTAAGCAAAATATTAATGAGCAAAGTTGAACTAATTCCCGTTGTTAAGAAAACACCAAGGGGAGGTATGACAAAAGCAATAATTAAACGCAGCAATAATTTCATCACTTAACTCCATTTTGTTTGTTCAGCATTAAGCATCTGTATTGTCACTGAGACTCATTTCTTTGTCTGCGAAGTATTGACTAATAAAAGTATTAGCTAAAGACAGAACAATGGGTCCAAAAATAAAAGCCAAAAATCCTTTGACTAGAAATCCTGGCACTAACACAGAAGCTAGCCAAAAACAAAAACCATTGACTATTAAAGAAAAAGCTCCCAAAGTTAACAAAGTTATTGGCAAAGACAGAATAAATAATATTGGCTTCACTGATGCGTTAATTAAGCCAATCACCACTGCTGCCAGCAAAGCTGCTGGAAAGTTAGCAATATCGACATTGGGAACAACTAAATCTACTATCAGGAGGCTGAGGGCTGTGCCTAGCCATGTAAGCAAAGTTCTCTTCATAGATAAAGGTTAGATAAAGTTATACCTCTATGGTCGGCATTTTATTTACCTTTAACCTCTCTATCAAGGTAGATTTATCTGGGGATTTATCTATATTTTAAGGATTATTTAATTATTTGTGTTCTCTCTCTATGGGATATATTTGAATTCAGCCACACCAACATACTGATTTGACGCTCTCCCCACGGTAAAATCTCACAACCTGCGGATCTGAAAATGCGGGGGTGACTAACTCCTCAAGGGCGCACGCAATGCGCCCCTACTGCGGCTCCCACACCTAAGCTGTCAACCATCAACTAACAACTAACAACTAACAACTATCAACTATTTTCAAGATAGCCCCCCACGGTAAAATCCCACAACCTACGGATCTGAAAATGCGGGGGTGGCTAACTCCTCAAGGGCGCACGCAATGCGCCCCTACGGCAGCTCCCACACCTAAGCTGTCAACCATCAACTAACAACTAACAACTAACAACTAACAACTATCAACTATCAACTATTTTCAAGATAGCCCCCCACGGTAAAATCCCACAACCTACGGATCTGAAAATGCGGGGGTGACTAACTCCTCAAGTTAGCACGTAATGCGCCCCTACTGCAGCTCCCACACCTAAGCTGTCAACCATCAACTAACAACTAACAACTATCAACTATTTTCAAGCTAGATATCAAGAGGGAAAAGATGACGATCCCTTCATTCTGGCTTCTCTATTTGTCCTAACCTGTAACTGTAGGGTTGTGTTGTCTACCTGCCTCAAGCTCTCCAGAAGCCAAAACTTTAATTTTGACCAAAAAAGTTAGATAATAAAACATCTATAGCTATCAAGATGTATCAATAATCTGCGCCAGAATGTATATTTTAGGCACATTAGACTCTTGATATCTATTGTTCTGGGATAGAGTTATCAGGCAAATACAATAGATGAGCGAGTATAACAGACTTAGAAGCTCAGGCTTCAAGTCTGCAACTTCACTTGTGGAATCATCCAAAAACCTTAAATATCAACTTTGTTAATCCCTTGTAGTGATAATGCTGGTAAAAAATAATATGAGTTCAGTTTTCCAAGTAGGCAATCGTACAGTTGGTACCGACGAAATATTTTCCCTCTTGAAGCAGTATGGAATGCTACCCCAGTTAGTCAAAGAAATAATTATTGAAGATGCGATCGCTAATATTACTCTATCACCAGAAGAAAATAACAAGGCATATCAGCAATTTTACCAAGGAAACCAACTTTCCTCTGAGGCAGATTTAGCAGCATGGTTGGCGGCTCGTAATTTATCCCGCGAAAACTTGGAATATATAGTCACCCGTAACCCCAAATTAGAACAATTCAAACAAGATACTTGGGGTAAAAAACTAGAGTCTTACTTTATTCAACGGAAATCAAAATTAGATAAAGTTCTCTATTCCCTAATTCGCGTGAACGATATTGGCATCGCCCAAGAACTCTATTTTCGCATTCAGGAAGGGGAACAATCCTTTGATGCCATCGCTAGGGAGTATTCTCAGGGACAGGAAGCCAATACAGGGGGATTACTCGGTCCTGTGGAAATATCTGTCCCCCATCCTGTTTTAGCTAATCTTCTTACCTCTAATCCACCTGGTAAGCTGTTACCACCAACTCGTGTAGGGGAGTGGATTGTACTTGTTAGATTAGAAAAACTTCTGCCTGCACAGTTAGATGAACCCATGAAGCAAAGATTACTCAATGAATTGATGGAAAATTGGCTGCAAAACCAGTTAAAAGAGTTTTTTGCTAAAGAAGCTGGGAGCACTGCGATTGAAAACTAGGCAGCAAAATAATTATTTTTCTTGACTAATTTAATAAATGTTCCCATCATTGGTCTTAAGCAAATTTACGGATCTCAGATGGTTTAATCCCTAGATATAACATGGGTAAACCATTATTTTCAATCATGGTTTGAGCCAGGATGTACTACTTGCTGTAGTTGATTAATTATGGAATGTTCGCGGACTATATATGACTCTGCTCTGCTCAATCAGATTGGTTCACATGTTTGCCAAACAATTATTTTTATTCAAGAGCAGCAGCCAGAGTTACTAATTGAAAAATACAGGAATATTCCCTGGCATAGCAGTCGCAATCAATTAAATTTGAAGGCCAAATTAATCAAGGTACTCAGCGAAGCTTCAGATTGGCAGACCTTACTCAAACAACTGAGAAGATTATTAAAAGCTCTATTAATTAGTGAGTCTTTTGATTCTCCCATATTAGTTACTTTATTAGCAAAAATTAATCGCCTCAATCCTCACAAGGAAGATAAATTGAATTCTTCAACAGCCCTTAATAATGGCTACGATCATGTTCCAGATAAAATGGATCATGATTACCAGTCATTGGTATCTATTTCCCGTATTAGTTCTGGAGTGCAATCCAGAATAGCTATTTTGCTGTTAGATGCGGAAAATTTACAGCTGAATCTAGAAACCGAACAGTTTCTCAGTCAAGTTAGTAATTTTCCATTGCAAGTCAAAATTGCCTTTGCTAATTGGCAAGCTATGGGCAAAAAAGATAATGAATTTCATCAGCGAGGCTACGATTTGATTCATGTACCGGCGGGAAAAGATAATGCTGATGGCAAAATGATTGCTTTTGGAGCATCGATTCAAGAGCATTATCCCCAGGTTCAAGAAGTATTTGTTTGCTCTTGCGATCGCGTTATGATTAACTTATGTAACCATCTACAAAAAAATGGCATCGTAGTCTATCAGGTTAGTCAAAAAGGTAGCAATATAGAAGTATTGAATACTCAAAATAATCAGGTACAAGTGCATACAATTGTGCCTTCCCTGGAAAAATTTTTGCATCAAATCAAAGAAATAATCACAGCAGAAGCAACTCGAACTGCCAATCAATGGGTCAAACTATCTAGAATATCTAAGTTATTTTATCAAAAGTCTCGTCTTGACATAAATCAGGTAGTATCCCATCATATCCCTGGTAAAACAGCTAAGGTTTTTTTTGAGGAAACTGCTGATTTTGCATTACATAAAGTTCCAGAAGATAGTAACATCTATGTAGCTTTGTTTAAAATGCCCCATAGCTCTAAAATTAAGTTCAAAAATAAATCAGATTTAGAAAAAGCATTAGCAAAAATTGTTAATACTTTAGTTACGAAAACAAGTAAAAATTATATCCCCATTGAAACCTTAAGTAGCAAATTTAACCAACAGCATGGTCAACCTGTGAGCAAGGTAATGGAAAGGTTGAATTTGGATGCCAATTTCCTTGGCTTTCTCCATTCTTGTAATTCTTTTATATTAGAGAAAGTGAGCGATCGCTGGCAAGTCACCCTCAAGTAATAAGTAGTCAGCGTAAATAATTATCGTTTGGATAAGGCAGGGGGCAGGGAGCAGGAGGACAAAAGGACAAATTTCTCTTTATTACTTATTACTTCATCACCCCATCACCCTATCACCCCATCACCCCATCACTCCCTCACTCCTCTCAAGCTCCTACCGCTTCCTTGGCTGCATATAATACCTCAACATTAATATCCTTCACTCCCCTTTCCCTGGCAAATTTCTCGGTATTACGCTTGACTTTACCGCGAACAAAACCGGGAATCTTATTCAATTCAGCTAAACCATCCTTTGTCCAATTTAAGTCAGATGTAGCGGAAATACCCTTGGTAATTACTTCCTTGGTATCATGTCCGCCAAATATTTCTAACAGATGGTCTTCCATACCCAAGGTAAAGGAATTGTACACCAAATCTACTAATTGGTTTGTCCCTTCATAACCCATGAATGGTTTGTAACCAATGGGGAAATCTTGGATGTGGATGGGTGCAGCAATCACACCACAGGGAATATTCAAGCGCTTACCAACATGACGCTCCATTTGGGTACCGAAAATCGCCGCAGGTTCCACACGAGCGATCGCATCTCCAATTGCCCCATGATCGTCGGTTATAATTACTTCATCACAATAATCCTTTACCTGTTCCTGGAACCAGTCAGCATCATACTTGCAGTAGGTTCCCGCCCAAACTACGTGAATGCCCATTTCCCGTGTCAAAATTTTGGTCATGGCGGCTGCATGGGTGTTGTCACCAAATACCACTGCTTTCTTCCCAGTTAGGTTTTGACAGTCGATGGAACGGGAAAACCAAGCCGCTTGGGATACATGTAGGGTTTGCTCTTCAATGAAATCTTCATAGTCTACATCCGCCCCTTGGGCATTAATTACCTGCTGAATTTTACGGATACAGCGAGCAGTTTCCACTACACCCATTGGAGTAATATCCACGTAGGGCATACCAAACTCTGCTTCTAGGTACTTAGCCGTCATCAAGCCCAATTCCCGGTAGGGACAGAGATTAAACCAAGCCCGTGGTAGGTTCTTTAACTCATGCACCGATGCACCTTCCGGGATGACTGCATTTACCTCAATGCCCAAATCACCCATGAGTTTCTTCAACTCCGTGGAGTCATGTTGGTTGTGGAAACCCAAGGTAGAAATGCCAATAATATTGACAGAAGGCTTGGCTGTTTTCCCTTGGGGAAGTTCTCCCTTTTTCCGGGCTTTATTGATGTAAAATTGAACAATCTGATCCAAAGTGCGATCGCCTGCTTGTAATTCATTCACCCGGTAGTGGTTAACATCAGCCAACAGCACATCCCCTTGACAATCCATTTGTGCCCGTTCCACAAAGTTGGCTAGGTCTTCCTGTAAAATACTGGAGGTGCAAGTAGGGGTTAATACAATTAAGTCTGGTGTTTCTTCTGCGTCCTTACGGGTAATATTATCTACAACCTTTTCTTGAGAACCCCTTGCTAAAACATGGCGATCGACTACACTAGCAGTTACGGGGGTAAAATTGCGTTCCCGCTCCAACATTGAGCGCATCACATTAAAATAATCATCCCCCAAGGGTGCGTGCATAATCGCATGGACATTTTTAAACGAACTGGCAACTCTTAGGGTACCAATGTGAGCTGGTCCTGCATACATCCAGTAAGCTAACTTCATGTAAATTTTCTCCCTATTCCTAGCAGTGAATGATGTCCGATAAGATTTGGACTATAAATGCCTTTATTTTGTTATCGCTTTTGATTTTCCCAAAACTGCTAGGAATGATGCACTGTAGTTAATAGAAGTTGACTTTATGGTGAATTTTTATGAAGAAATGAAACTAGAATTAATTGAATGTGTTGTCCCAGGAGTGATTTTTGGGGCACTGCCTAGGCTGTTGACTTTGTGACTTTTTTGAGGGTAAATGTTCATCCCACATCTGTGACAAGACTTGTTCCTTGACTCTGGCAAGGAACACAGGGCTGGAGGCGGAGCCTCCAAATCGAGGCAGAGCCTTGGTACGAGAGTGACACAAAAAACCTATGAACAACAATCATGAAAATTCCATCAAATAGCAGCAATATTACGGTGACATTGAAGCGGCTCGTTGCTCTTTTGGAAGAGGATGAGACGGATGAGTATGGAATTTTACAACCGAGCCAATCCGCCTTTAAGTTAGCGATGCGATTGGTTGTAGATGCTTATGAAGCAATGGGCGATCGCTTTCCCAGGGCTTCGGCTTCGACAGATGAGCAAGGCAGCATTCGACTAACATGGAGTAAACAGTCGCCTGAATGTGAAGTTAGATTGGTTTGCCCAGCCTCAGCCGAGGAACAGCCTTATTTATACCATGAACTGGGAGATAATTACGCCGTCGAACCAGATGTGACAGCATCCATATTAGTGCAGTGGTTGGAGTGGCTAACCCAAGCATGACCGAATTTGAGCCATTACCAGAAGATGCAGTTGTTTATCGGACACTGCTGAATTGAAGTATGAAATTGAAAAATGAGGTACTTAAAACTCTTACTCTCTGCGCCTGGAGCGACTCTGCGTGAGATAAATTCATACCTGAATTCAGCAACGCCGTTTATCGGATACTGCTGCGTAAGCAGTGGATCGATGAAGACACAGGTCGCGTAAAAACAGATGCTTATTTACTGCGTTCCTGGTTGATATACTCTTGAGCATCAAACCCATGCCAAATTTCTCTTCCTAATCCCTCTAGCGACATAATATTATGGCTGGACTTGACACGAATACGGCGACGAACCATTACAGCCAAATCTTCTAACAAGCGAAGTTGCTCGTCTGGGGTAAGATTCTCAACTTGGCGGCGAATGTCTTGATATGTAGCCATGTTCTTTACTCAATGCTTCTATTGGCAATCATGCCACATTGCTCACAGTTCCAAAAGTATTGTGGGAGCATCTCACCTTATAGTAGTATTTTTGGTGCTTTTGATAAAAGCGAGCCTCATTGGAGTGCTTGGTTTTTCCTGCAAACATCGCCCCAAACGCGCTCATGTCGGAAATTTGTGGAGTATGATGTTTTACCCGAATTTCGCTAGTATATATCCCACATTCCGCAGGTATACATTCATCAAGCAGGATTCGCATACGCCGTTAACATTTCCTTGGCTAATTCAAGAGCTGCGATTGCCTGTTCTCGACTAACGCTGGGGAAATGGTCTAGAAATACCTCTAATGAATCACCAGCTTCTAGATAATCAAGTAAGGTTCTCATTGGCACACGAGTACCAACAAAAACAGGGGTTCCTCCTAGAATGTCAGGATCGCTATGCACAACGCGGGGTGTTAATGCCATAACAGATACAGCCAAATGGCTACCAGTTCTTACAGAGATTGTATCCTAAAGTTATTTGGTAGTTTCGGATTTTTGTCATCCAAGGGCTGCATTGCAGTCGCTAAAAAATTGTTCCTATTCTGAATCCAAAGTTTTAGGCAATGGTAGAGCCTTGTTTACCATTGCCATATTTCCGCAGAAATCTGATTAGTGGAACTGAGGAGTATGTCTAATCAAATTCATAAACTCCTCACGGGTACGGGAATCATCTGCAAATACACCCCGCATTGCACTAGTAACAGTCCAAGAACCGGGTTTTTGCACACCACGCATCACCATACACATATGACTAGCTTCCACAACCACCGCAACCCCTTGGGGTTTCAACAAACCTTGGAGTGCATCAGCGATTTGTAAAGTCAATCTTTCCTGTACTTGCAAACGTCGCGCATACATTTCACAAATACGGGCAATTTTTGATAATCCAATCACTTTCCCATTCGGAATATAAGCCACATGAGCGCGACCAATTATTGGTAAAATATGGTGTTCGCAGGAGCTAAAAATATCAATATCCCGCACTAAAACCATCTCGTCAGCATTTTCTGTAAAGACTGCACCATTTAATAGTTCATCCAAAGATTCGTGATATCCCTTGGTGAGAAACTGTAAAGCTTTCATCACCCTTTTGGGAGTATCTTTTAATCCTTCTCTATCTGGATCTTCACCTAACCCTAGCAACAAAGTTCGTACAGCTTGCATCATTTCTGCTTCTGTAACTTGTGGCTTTTGTTGAGTAGATTGAGA
>JAAUYI010076529.1_pt1 | contig 16779 bp, 13 predicted proteins | sample 7278041 | NCBI WGS metagenome assembly JAAUYI01 (sample SAMN14350216, study PRJNA611818) | marine sediment metagenome | isolation source: surface marine sediment (0.6m) | place: French Polynesia: Moorea | collected 2018-08
CTTTAGAGTCGGCTTTAAATGGCTCCCTGGTATTAATGAAGTCTAGGAGTACATCTGCTTCAACTATTACTTTGGTATTCGGTTTCTCTTTGGTTTTCATGACTCTGATAATAAGAGTTTCAAATTGTCACGATTTATGGAGTAGTTATCAATAAATATTGGAATATCTTTTTTGTTTACCTACATCAGATTTTCGCTTCTAATTTATGTAGAAAAAGTTTTTTAAAAATATTGAACTGTACTATAGGCTTTCTTTTTTTCTCCACCTGCTTATTTTTTATCTGCTTAGAGTCAAGTTCTTTTTCCATTGCTAGCAAATTTTTTTGCTTTCTTTGTCTGCTATTTTCTGACTGCCTAGAGTCAATTTTTTCTTCCATTGCTAGCAAATTTTTTTGCTTTCTTTGTCTGCTATTTTCTGACTGCCTAGAGTCAAGTTCTTCTTCTAGCAGATCTATTGACTTTTTCTCTTTAATATTTTGCTGTGTCCAAGATAGAGCTGGGGTAAAAATAGTTAATTCTTTGAGGTCTTCTAACACTTCATTTGCCGATTGATAGCGTTGGTTAGAATGGTAGCGCACCATTTTATTCAAGATATTTTTTAGTTGAGTGCTAACCTCCGCTTGTTGACACCAGACTAATTCGTTATTGTCATCTCTTGGTAATAAGAGAGGCTGTATACCCGTGAGAGCTTGAATAGCGATCGCTCCTGCTGCATAGATATCGCTACTTAAGTTAGGTTGACCGTAGCTTTGTTCCATTGGCGTATAGCCAGGAGTACCAATAGAAACTGTAAAAGATTTATTCTCTCCATCATTATAGATTGAAGTTACATTGGTGATTTCTTTAACTGCTCCAAAGTCAATTAAAACGACCTTATTATCTGACTTACGCAAGATCAAGTTAGAAGGTTTGAGATCGCGGTGGATGACATTGTTTTGCTGGATAAACTTTAGTATTTGTAGAATATCCTGCAAAAGGACAATAACATGAGATTCACTTAACTTTTTACCACCTCTAAGTTCTTGGGAGAGATTGTTGCCTTCAATTAATTCTTCAACTAAATAGAAATCACCATCTTGCTCGATATAAGCCAGAAGTTGTGGTATCTGGTCGTGCTTTCCTAATTTTTGTAAAACCGTAGCTTCTTTGGCGAATAAACGTCTTGCTGTTTGCAAGTTGAAGGGATCGGTAGATTGAGGCTTCAGTTGCTTGACAACGCAATAGGGTTCATTGGGTAAATTTTTGTCTTTGGCAATGTAGGTTTTACTAAACCCTCCACCACCTAGATTTTCGACAATGTAATAGCGTCCCCCTACTACTTTTGTTAGCACCATTTCCAATTCTCCATAGATCGAGATAATATCGGGGAATCTCCTGCTACTAAATCTCAAATTCCTCGACACGTTTCCTTATAAGATTTTTTACAATTGCTTGTTACAGTTTATGCAGTTTAAATTACGAAAAAAAACTCAGAAGAATTATTCTGTTATTTATAACTGTCCTATCTAATGAGGGTCAAATTCAATCGCCTTTTCAGTTCTGGTTAATTTGGTTTTTAAACTTGTGAGCAATCCTAGTTAACCCTCAAACTACCTCAATTTTGGCATTAAAGTTATTTTTAGAAGCTCTTTGTCTGACAAAAATTAAATAAACTTCATCAAAGAGTTTAACTGTCGTTACCTTAGTTCTAGTAAGCTTTTGGTACGGCTAAAAGTATATTAACGTTAATTTTAATTAATCTTATTGTCGATCGATCAGATTTTTTCTGACAATTTGCAGAAATTTTTCTAAAACAGGAGAAGTTTTTTTGCTTTTCCAGGCTGCAACTAATTCTAGTTCGGGTGTTTCTACATCTAATTCGCGATAAACTACACCAGGACGATTGATATTCTGAAGACTCGAAGAGACAAAACCAAGGTAATTTCTAAGAAAGAAATTACCCGCTAACCAGATCGAATGAGAATATCCCATTTTGGTAAGTGTGGATTGCGCAGTAGACGCATTTCAATTGGTTCCATGGCTTTCTTCGTTAAAGAGATGCCTTTTTGCTTAATCTTCTGATTGTTAAGTTACATATACATGTTAGTAACTACGACTCCACAAACCCTCTTACTTTATGGGGAGAGTAGATCTGCAAAAAATCCTCAATTAGTTAGATACTCTAAAACACCATTGCTGATTTTTATGCCCAAAGTTTATGGAGAAGGTAAGGGTAATTACCTCTACTTACAATGGCGATCGATATACCCTTAAACAATTTATTAATTTTGACTATACTAACTTATAGATATTTACAAAAGTAAATAAAACTTTATGTTGTCAACTAGAGTGATTCATCACTAAGTCTGACGACTAGTAATCATTTTCTTCATTCATCAATTTTTCGTTAACACATTCTCAAGTCTATGCAATCGACACCAAATATTGACCAATTTGTACCTGAGTCTCTAACTAAATTTGCCTATCAAACCTTCCAAGAAGGTAAAAAAGTCTTTGGTTTTGTTCATAAAAATCTTAGCAATCAACTAACAGAAATGGCTATACCTGAAAGAAAAGGGATAGCCAAACCTTTAACTCCAGAGACATTAAATCTGCTACAGCAAAGACTAGCCAAACTAGAAGAAACTGACTGGCAAGATGCTCAAACAGGAGTATATCCAGCTAGTTTATTGTTTGATAATCCTTGGTCAGATTTCTTTCGTTATTATCCTGAAGTTTGGTTGGATTTAGCTAAAATATGGCAAAGAGTACAAAAAAAAGAATATCAAAAGTTTGATACCACTATAGATAAAGAAGGTTATCCTAATTACTACTTACAAAACTTTCACTATCAAACTGATGGCTATCTTAGCGATATGTCGGCAAATCTTTATGATTTGCAAGTAGAAATTCTGTTTAATGGTTCAGCAGATGCCATGAGACGCAGAATTCTTGCTCCCCTAAAACAGGGATTAGCCAAGTTTACTGATGTTTCTGCCAAACAAATGCGTGTTCTTGATGTAGCTTGTGGTACTGGACGTACCCTCAGAATGATTAGGGCTAGTTTACCGAAAGTATCTCTGTTCGGCATAGATTTATCTCCTGCATATCTGCGTAAAGCTAATCAGTTACTTTCCGAAATTTCTGGAGAATTACCCCAACTCCTTCAGGCAAATGGGGAAGAGTTACCTTATCTAGATAACTATTTCCACGGTATTTCTTCTGTCTTTCTATTTCACGAGTTACCAGCAAATGCTCGTCAACAAGTAATCGAAGAATGCTTCCGTGTGTTGCAACCAGGAGGAACATTGGTTATTTGTGATTCAATCCAAGTAACAGACTCTCCTGAACTTCAAACCATGATGGAGAATTTCCCAGCTATTTACCACGAACCATATTACAGAAATTACACTACTGATAATATAGGCGATCGACTAGAAAAAGCAGGATTTGTAGACATTGACATTCAAAATCATGGTTTTAGTAAATATTGGATTACTTGTAAACCAGTAGCTTAAATCAACATCATTATAGGGGCGAAAGGGCTTTCGCCCCTATAACATTGCGATCGACTATCAACCTAGCTGGCAAATTTTACTTCCATTGAGCAAAAATTTTCTTGATTTGAGCGATCGCTTCATCAGCTGCTTGTTCAGGAGAGTGTCGATCTATAACTACTCTAGTGAGAGCTTTCCCCCAAATACTGTCCTTGAGAACTATGCTATAAGCAGGATTTAAGACTGTGTAAGGTAGAGTAATTTCCTCTTGGAGAAATGGTTGGATAGCAGTGGAAATATGCGGATCGGCGGGATCTGTCCAGAAAGTATCTGTCAAAATTTGTTTATTTACTGGCAAATAACGCCCTCCAGCAGCTTTAAGATATTTACTGAGTACCTCTGGTTGATTGAAATAAGTAAGAAAGTCCTTGGCTAATTTTTGCTTGTTCGAGTCAGCTAGAACAATTGCTTGCCTAATCATGGCTATGTAGCGCATCGGTTTACCGTTGGGTTTATCAGGGTAGCCTGTAGTCACCAGTTGATGGTAATAGATGTCCTGATCTTGTTTGACAGCAGCAGGAATGGAGAGAGATTGATTGGGAGTCATAACTACCAACTTATTAAGCAAGCTGCGATTATTATCTGGGTTTAACCATTTCACTGCCTTGGGTGGGACATAACCCTGAATATAAAATTGAGTGTACCAGTTAATGCAATCAATGATACCTTGACGAACTTGAGAATTGTCTACCTGTAACTCGCCCTCAGAGTCTATAATTTCTACATTATATGCCTCTAAAATCTGTTCAAAAATATCGTCTGTATCGGCAGCTTCTACTGACATAGGCAAACCAAGCCCATAAACACCTTCAGTAAGTAGCTGATCTTGCACTTGTTGCCAAAACTTCCAAAAGGCATCCCAATCTTGAGGAATATCTTGCTCGCTTTTCCCTACTTGCTGGAGTAAATCTCGCCAGTAAAAAATATGGGGTATGCCTATATGAATAGGGATAGCGTAATAGCTACGCCTTTTTTCTCGCTCATTATAAAAATAAACGCTAGCTAAAACTGGATCGGAATAAGAATCTTTAATTGGTTCAATTAGATCGGCAAGATCGCTTAGTTTGCCTTGCCAAGCAAGACCAGGATTGAGAAAGCGATCGGCAGCATCATTCATTAAAACATCGGGAGGATTATCAGCTTGAATCGCTCTTTCTGTTTTTAAGAATAGCTCATCATTATTATGTAAAGATAGTCTCACTTGGTTGCCAGTTTCTTGTTCCCATTCACTTAAAACCTGTTGTAGTGCTTCATCTTCTTCTGGATAAAAACCCTTATCCCACCAAACTTCTAAGACTCGATCTTGCGGAGATGAGCGGTTCACTGGTGAGATATTTAAATCAGAGGTAGAACTACAGGCAACGATTAGTATAAGAGTGAAAATCCCTAAAGCTCCATCTCTTATAGTGTTTAAATATTTAGAGATTATGAATAGTAGCATTTTGATCTAATCAGCACAACAAAGAAAGTGCAAACTCTTTTATTCTTTTATGGAATTTGATGTTATAACTATGCAGCATAATTGACAAGACAATTTTTCTGAACTAGATATTTCTTCTGGTTCAACCTCATTTGTGACAAGTTCAGACAATAAGCTAGTTGTTAACAGCGTGATGGGACATGGCAAAGAAACCACCATCCCTTGGCTGATAACAATTAACAATTAATTATTTGTCTTACAATAGTCAAAGCTGAATAACTAACTCCTGCTGTACCTTCTCCTGGGTGAGTTGAATCTCCTGCTAACCAGAGGTGTTTAATGGGAGTGCGGGTAGCAATGCCAAAAGGGCCGAAAGTAGATACTCGCTGTCCAATACCTCCTACTATGCCTTTCTCTCTACCAGTATAGTGAGCAAAAGTGCGCGGGGTGGCTGCTTCTTGATGAATAATAGTTTCTGGAGTGAGATTAAAATATTTTCCTAGAAGATCGATCGCTTCTTGAGTATATTGTTGTTTGAGATTTTCATAGTCTTCTTTTGTCCCTTTCCACCACATATTTACATCGGTAAAGGAAGAAGCAATAATAGTTGCACATCCTGCTGGTGCGCGTCCATCATCTGGTTTACTGACAGAAACAAATAAAGAATTATTTTCCCCAATTACACCGTCATAATCATAGAGAAATTGAAGATGAGGAGGGCAATTCACAGGAATGGCTTCTCGTTTAACACCTAGATAAATAACAAAAGCACCAGAAGCTTCTGGTAGTTTATCTATGCGCTGTTGATAAAGATTATGACTGACAGTTTTAGTTTCTGTAGCAGTTAATTTGACTAAATTTTGAGCAGTAACATTAGCAACAACTTCATCCGCTTTTTCTGTCCATACTTCTCCTGTTTTCTGGTTACGCACCGTAACCGCTACTGCTTTTCCTGCTTCTACTTGAATTGATTCTACGGTATGGCGCATCAAGAGTTTACCACCATATTTTTCTAAAGCTTCTACCAGTCGATCGCTCAATACTTGCATACTACCCTGGAGATGAAATAATCCTTGGGGTGATTGAGAAACGGCTAAAGCTGTGGCAGCATATAGCAAAGCTGTGGAATCTGCATCTACTTGGGAGTAGAGTTTGAGTTGCATATCCAAGAAAGTCTTGAGACGTTTATCTTCTGCTAAACCGTATAATCTCAGGGCATCTCCCACAGTCATTAAGGTAAAAGGAACAGTAATCAGAGTATCCAATCTGACTGCTGATACTAGTTGCCACAAATCCCATAAGTTACGAGGTGGTAAAACAGGTTCTCTGCCCTGAAACTTCCAACTAGCAGCAAATAATTTAGCCAATAGCTGCCAAAAAGGTTCGCTACCAGGAAACTGCTTTTGTCTTTCTTGTTGCCATTTTTGGGGATCTCGCCATACATTAATCGGTTCTGTTTCTCCTGGTAAGAAAACAGCACAAGCAGGATCGCAAGGTGTAGCTGATGGTAAATCTATTTTTAATTCACTAAAAATCTGATGATGGATACCCCCAGGTTCTAAACCAGCTACTTGAGTTGCACCTACATCAAAAGTAAAACCACGACGCTTGAAAGTAGACGCACAACCCCCAGGTACAATAGCTTGATCGAATACTAATACTTCATAACCACGACGAGCAAGTAAGGCAGCAGCAGTTAAACCGCCAATCCCTGCACCGACAACAATTACACGAGATTTTTCTTTATTATTTTGTTTAACGGACATTAATTTTCTTATTATTTCTTAATATATGTCTTCTAGTTTAGCAAGGTTTGCGATCGCGTAGTGCCAGGCTTCGCTCGATCGCAATTTAAATTGTGTTGGTTTTGGTAGCAGAGATACAATATTGACAAAAAAAATTAGCCTATTTAAAGATTAGTAACATCACCATCATTAAATAAACAAGACTTAGTTTTAAAAATATATCCACCTGATTTTTGAGGTTGGGCTACACTAATTTTCGTATTATTTACCAATAAACCCCATTCACTTTTTTCCAAGTTAGTACATTCAGTAAATTTTTCTTGAGGTCGATAATCTATATATACTATTATTTCTTCAGCAGCATTCATAAGATCAGCTTGAGATATCGAAGCAAAAGTATTAGTATGAGCCAAAGTATCTAATACAATAAATGGTAAAGCTACTGAGGACGCAACCCCGATAGATGTACCCCACAAAAAAAGTGTTAGTTTTGTCTTAACTTTTTTAAAGTTTTTATCAAAAGTAAGTTCTTTGGGTTTTCTTAGCCAGAATTTATACCAGGAATGATCTGTAACTTTAAGGATAGAAACAATTAAAGAAAGAAAATTAAATTCATTTATTCCCACAAAAAGAGTTAAAAAATAAATAAATAAAAGGATCAATATACTTAGAAAACACCAAAGTAAAATACCTATAGGTACTGAAAAAATAATTACAGATCTAGAAAATATGGATGGCTCTATCCCTGTCAATTTGACAAAAATACATCTTCCAAAATACAAAGAAAAGAATGAAATAAATGCAGCTAAAGTGCCAATTATAATATTTAACTTTGCTCTATTCTTTTTCCAAAAAAAATAAGCTTCCATCATGAAACCGATAGAAAAACTAAATATCACCAAACATACAATTGAAATAAGCAACTCTATATCAAGATTATGAGATAAATTATTTAATAAACTTTCTCGATAAAATTTAATAAAAAGATAGTATGTAAATATAAACATTAAAATCGAAAAAATATATTTTGATATACTTTGGCGATTTATTTTTATTTCAAGGAATAGTTTATCAAAGATAATAGATGCAGCAATTAACCCTGTAGCTATTTCACAAAAGCTTGGAAAATAAACTAAGCAAGTAAAAAGTAAACCGAAAACAACGAAGAACCAGCTCAACAAATATATTAATAAGGACAAACGCTTTTCTGGGTTAGAATTTGATATGTTATTTCGTAGAGAATGTAATAGTGACCACTTAATTATAGTTTTAATTTTCTGGAAACAAGACTTATACTTAACTTTATTATCTATTTTTTGTGAGTCAACTACATAATCAACTTTATTATCTATTTTTTCTACTATTAAGTTATCTAGATTTGAGTCATTTATAGTGGTTGTTTGATAAAAAAAGCTCTTTAAATAATTACAAAGATTCACTTTTAACTCCAAAAGTTATTTTTTTAGCATTTACTTATTAAATAAACTAATAAAGATAAAAAATAATTTCTCTTAAAAAAACTTTAATCTCTGTTTTACCTATTCTCTGCTCTCTTTAAGACCAAATTTTATAGCTTTCCATTTCTAGCAACCCAACCGACGATCGCTGCAATAATAATAAAAGCTATTTGTCTCCAGTTACGTAAATAGCCAAATTCTTTGTTGATTTCAGGGATAGATTTTTCCACATTACCTAATCTTGTTTCTACCGAGTTGATTCTTTGATTAGTAGCTTCTATTTTTGCCGAGAGTTCTCTAATATCCCCTTTGAGTTCTCCCTTGAGTTCGCTTATTTCTAACTTTAATTCTGAATGAACTTGGTCTATTTTACGATCGAGTTGATTAAAGCGATCGCCGATAAATTCTTTGAGGTCTTGAATTTCGGTTTTTGTTTCTGCCATAATCTCTTCTCATCCTTCCGTATATTATACTCCAAGCCCTTTTTATTAAAGGATTTAGGTTGATTTCTATCAGTGCGATCGTGAGGAAAATAGCAGGCTTTGCCCGATCTCTTGAAAAAGTTCTAGGAAGTATAGTAATAGCAGCACATAAAGAATATATCGATCATACTTTCAGCCAGATTTCTGCTTCCTTTGATGTTAAAGGTTTGGATAATAAGAATCCTTGAGCTTTATCACATTGCCAAACTTTCAATTTATTAAGCTGTTCAGTAGATTCAATTCCTTCAGCAATTGTTGTCATACCTAATTGCCGAGCCAATTTAATGATTGTCTGAATAATATCTTGACTATCTTTCTGCTGTCCTAGAGAACTAATAAATGAGCGATCGATTTTTAAGTTATCGATCGGTAAACGATGCAAATAACTGAGGCTAGAATATCCAGTACCAAAGTCATCAATACTTAAATCAATTGCTCGTGCTTTAAGTTGCCACAAAATATCCTTCAGTTCATCTAAGTTTTCCATCAGCATACTTTCTGTGAGTTCTAATTGTAAACTCTTACCCTCTAAACTGGTTTGAGTCAAAATTAGATCGACTTTTTCCAGAAAACTTGGGTCTTTTAACTGTTTCACTGAAAGATTTACGCTCATTTTTAAGGTATCAGCTATCGGGAATCGAGTTTGCCACTGAGCCATCTGTAGACAAGCTGAGTATAAAATCGATTCTCCAATAGGCACAATTAGTCCTGTTTCTTCGGCAATTGGTAAAAACTTGGCTGGCGAAACCCAACCCTGCTGCGGATGTCGCCAACGAATTAGTGCTTCAAATCCAGTTATTTTGTCTGTTTCTAGAGATACAATCGCCTGATAATATACCTGAAATTCTTGATTGTCTAGAGCTTTGTAAAGATCATGCTCTAACTGAAGTTTCATTAAAGCTTCGGAATACATTTCTTGGTCAAACAGTTCATACCGAGCTTTTCCTTTGGTTTTGGCTCGATACATAGCAATATCAGCATCTCGAAGTAAGTCTAACCCTTGGTGATAATGAGGCGAACTTAAGGTTATACCTATGCTAGCAGTTGTGAATACCCGATGATTTTCTAGCTCTAAGGGGGATTGTAGTTCTTTATTGATACGTTCAGCAATACGGATAGCATCACTGATGTTTTTGATTGGGTCTAGAAGGATAACAAACTCATCTCCTCCCAATCGTGCCACAGTATCTGAGACACGGACAATGCTAGCAAATTTATGAGTAATGGCAATCAGCATTTGATCCCCTACCTGATGACCAAGACTATCATTGATGACTTTAAATCGATCTAGGTCAATAAAGAGAACCGCAAATAGATAGTTTTTCTCTCTTTGTAATCTCTTCAAAGCTGCCTCTATGCGTCCCATCAAGAAAGTACGATTGGGGAAATTGGTTAGAGCGTCGTGTAATGCACTATGTCGTAACTGTTCTTCTATCTTTTTGCGATCGCTGATTTCTTCTTCTAAATCTTCATTAACTTTTTCTAATTTGGTAAAAGAAACTTGTAATTGTTTCGCCATTTGGTTGAAGGAGTAAGTTAAAGCACCTAGTTCTTTAACTCCTCTGATATCAATAGTTTGAGCGAGATCCCCCTCAGAGATCGCTTGACTAGCTTCAATTAATTTGGCGATGGGTTGAGTAATCCAACGAGCAGTGTAAATACCTGAAATTGTCGCTAATGCTAAAGCAATTAAACAGAGTAAAATACTGAGACGAGTATTGGCATGAATCTGAGCCATAAAGTCAGATTCTGGAATAACAATTACCCCTAACCAATTTAAATCATGCTCATCCTGTACAGGATTAACTTGCAGAAAATATCGTTTTCCTTCAACCTCAAAGCTTAGTGTTTTTTTGGTTTCAACCTTAGTTAAATTACCAAAATAGTCATTCAAATAACCAACAGTAGCACGGGTTAATAGATTTTGACTATCATTGGCTAGAAGGCGTTTGGGAGTTTCTTCTCCAAGCTTAAAAGGTAACTCTTGCACTGAAGTGGCAACTAACAAACCCGAAGGCTCAAGAATAAAAGTTTGACCAGTTTCGCCAATTTTTAAACTGTTGAGAAAGTCACTAATCTGTGCAAGAGTCAAATCTGTTGCCAGTATGCCTCGAAATGTTCCTGTTCGATCGTAGTAGGGTTGTCCGAGGGTAATTGCTAGGGTTGGGGGATTTACCCAAGGATAGATATCTGTCCAAGCTGGTCGATCTGCTTGCTGTGGGACAAGGTACCATGGTCTAAGGCGAGAATCAAAATTAGGTGAAGTTTCTAAAAATTCTCCTCTGTTACCTTGTTTATCAATAGCATAGGTTTGCAAAGCTCCAGTAAATTCAGTTACTTGATATCTAAATGTTCCATCATCATTAACAGCTAAACCAACAAATTCTCCTTGGACACTCCCAAACTGAATGTAGCTAACCAGTTCAAAAATTTGGCTTTGTCGCCAAAAATGTTGTTCCATAGTTTGGAGATTTTCTAGGTCTAAATTCCCTAAATCGAGAGCATCTTGATTCAATTGATTAACTATGTGGGGAGTTGCTAAATAGGTCTTGAGACGCTCAGAAATACGATTTCCAACTTCTAGCATCAATTGCCCTGCCAGATTTTCCACCGATTTCTGCCCATTCCGAAAAGAAAGATATCCTACTAATCCCACTGCAGCAAATATTTGTATAACAAAGGGAATAATCAACAAAATTCTTAGAGACAAGCTTCTTGGTCTCTTCACTTCAGGTAAGTTATCTGATTGTATATCCAACGTCTGTTGTTTTCTAAAATATCTCTAACTCTACCTTCTACTTTATTTGTATCTTTTGTTGTATCGGCTAGGTGTAATAAGAATTTAAGAAATGAGTTTCATAAATTAGGAATAAGAAAGCCTCTATTTAAGCAAATTTATTGTGATAAAACGGTAAAAAATAGAATATTAGATTAGAAAGAAAAAGATATGAATTTACCTGGTTTATTTTTTATTACTGTAGGTCTATTTGCTATGGCAGGCGCAATATTTAATTGGGATTGGTTTATGAATTCTCGTAAAGCCAGATTTATGGTAAGAATATTAACTCGTAATGGAGCTAGAATTTTCTACAGTTTTCTAGGTCTTACATTATTTATATTGGGACTACTTGGAACAATAGGGATTATAGATATGTCTAACTAATTTTTTTAGTTTTGATAAGAAGGACTTAAGAAATTGACAATGGACAATGGACAATTGTCAATTTCTTAAAATTTACCCTTGCAACTTCTTACTTAATAACTGATTAGTTAACTTAGGATCGGCACGTCCACCAGATTTCTTCATTACTTGCCCAACAAAGAAACCTTTTAACTTGGTTTTACCATTGCGGAATTTTTCTAGTTCGCTAGGATGGGCAGCAATTACCTCATCGATGATTTTTTCGATTTCTCCTGTATCGGAAATCTGAATTAATCCTTTCTTCTCGACTAACTCTTTAGCAGAACCACCCTTAGTAAGTAACTCTGGCAGTATGTCTTTAGCAATTTTACCGCTAATAGTACCTTTAGTGATTAAACTAACTAATTCAGCTAATATTTCAGGTTTAAGAGCAATTTCAGTGATACTTAACTCATTACTCTTAAGATAAGCAGCAATATCCCCCATAACCCAGTTAGCTACTTGCTTAGTATCACCCCCTGCTGCTACCGCAGCTTCAAAATATTCGGCTACAGTGCGATCGTCAGTTAAAACTCTGGCATCATAAGCAGATAATCCTAATTTCTCTTCATAACGATGACGTTTTTGGGCAGGAAGTTCAACTAGTTCTGATTTCCAAAGTTTCAGTTGTTCGGGGGATACTTCAATGGGTGGTAAATCTGGTTCGGGGAAGTAACGATAGTCACTACTACCTTCCTTCATCCGCATACTTTTAGTTGTTCCAGACCCTTCTTGCCACAAGCGAGTTTCTTGATAGATAGGTTCACCATTTTCGATCGCTTCTATTTGTCTTTCTATCTCATAATCGATCGCTTTTTGAATCGCACTAAAGGAGTTCATATTCTTAATTTCTACTTTAGTACCAAATTCTTTTTGTCCAACAGGACGCACAGATATATTTACATCACAGCGTAACGAGCCTTCTTGCATCTTCCCGTCACTGATGCCCAAATAAAGCATAATACGACGTAATTCTTGGGCATATTCAGCAGCTTCTTTACCAGAGCGTAAATCGGGTTCAGAAACGATCTCTACCAAAGGAACACCAGCACGATTAAAGTCTACTAAAGAGTAGGTAGAACCATCAAGGCGATCGCTGCCAGCATGATTTAGTTTACCCGCATCTTCTTCCATATGGAGGCGAGTAATACCAATTTTTTTCCTTACGGGTTCAGAGTTTTGTTTTTCGACAATTTCGATTTCTAACCAGCCATGTTCAGCAATAGGCAGATCGTATTGAGAAATTTGGTAATTTTTTGGTAAGTCAGGATAAAAGTATTGTTTGCGATCAAATTTACTGTAGGGAGCAATTTGGCAGTTAAGAGCTAATCCTGCTTTAACAGCGTATTCCAGTACTTTTTCGTTGAGTACAGGTAATACCCCAGGATAACCAAGACAAATGGGGGAAACGTTGGTATTTGGATTGTCTGGGTCGAATTTAGTTGATTCGCTGCTGAAGATTTTGGTTTCGGTATTGAGTTGACAGTGGGTTTCTAGTCCGATAATTGCTTCGTATTCTGTCTTTTTCGGTGCAGAAGTAGTCATATTCTGTAGCTGAATATTAGTATCTATAGCTTTTTCATTCTATCTTGAATGTCATGAGAGGACTCCCGTTAGAATACAAGCGACGTTCAGGAGCGAAGTATTTAACGGCGAGATGAATTATGACCAACAAACAAACATATCGGAGCGCGTTCCCTTACGTCTTGCGCCGACGCTGGGTCGCTCCTCATTTTAGCCTGTTGACAATTTCTACACAAATTTTGTCTCTGTGTAGGCTAAAATATAACCATGGTGACATTAACCTACGAGTATAAGCTAGAACCAACTGCTGAGCAAATAGCATACATTGAGAACACTCTTGATGTATGTCGCTCTGTATGGAACTTTGCGTTAAGGCATCGCAAAGATTGGTGTAAATCTCGTAAGTCGCCTGTAAATGCTTGCTCGATTCAATCTGAATACATCATGTCAATTGATGAGCCATTTCCAAACTACCATCGACAAGCCAAGTTATTGACCGAGGCAAAAAAGGATAATGACTTTCTCAAGTCTGTCAATGCTCAAGTTTTACAGCAAACATTGAGAACTTTAGATAGAGCTTGGGATGATATGAAAGCTAGGGGGTTTGGTTTACCCAGGTTTAAGAACAAATATCGAATGAGGTCATTTGTTTTTCCTCAGTTAAACAAAAATCCCATATCAGATAAATCAATTAAATTACCTGGCTTAAAAGAGGTTAAGTGGAGAATGTCTCGTTCGATTCCTGATAGTTTTATTCCCAAGCAAGCAAGGATTGTCAGAAAAGCATCTGGTTACTTTGTGATGCTGTCACTTCAGCTAGACGTTAAGATCCCTAGTCCCTTGCCTCATGGGCATCCAAGAGGTTTAGACCTGGGCTTTGACAAATTTATAGCAACCAGTGACGGTGAAGAGATTAAACGACCACGATTTCTTAAGACTCTACAAGACAAGCTTAAATTGCTGTCCCGTAGGTTGAGGAATAAGCAAAAAGGGTCAAATAATCGACATAAATTAAACCAGAAAATAGCTAGGCTACATCAGCGTATATCTGATACTAGAAAAGACTGGCACTTTAAGTTAAGCCATCATTTGGTTAAAGATGCTGGCATGATCTTTGTTGAGGATATCAACTTTGTTAGTTGGCAAAGAGGAATGCTCTCATCTTCATCAGCCGATGCTGGATTTGGGCAGTTTGTTAATATCTTAGAGTGGGTATGTTGGAAAACTGATACCTATTTTGCCAAGGTAGATAAAGATGGGACATCTCAAACCTGTCCAAATTGTGGCGCACATACGGGCAAAAAAGAATTGTCGGTTAGGATTCACCATTGCCATGAGTGCCAATATACAACTACACGCGATGTAGCAGCCAGCCAAGAAGTCAGAAATCGTGGTCTTAAGGCGGTCGGGCAGATCGTTTCAGAAAATGTCTGTGGACTCAGAGCGACGGGGAGAATCGGTCACGATACTCTAGTTGGTGGGGAACGAAGCAGAAAACTAGCATCGTGAGGTGTTAGAATCCCCCAGTAGAGCGACGCAAGGAGCTTACTGGTGGGAGTATGTCAAACCTTGGGATGTTGTTAGGAGTCAGGAGTTCGGAGAGATCTCTAGTTTTTTACTTAATAGTCACCTATTTTCAAACCGAATAACACAGAAAATATCTAGTGCCAAGTAATTTAATTTATTTTTTATATATCGGTTTAAAAGTTTAAGTTTTTCTTAGTAAATTAGGCGATTAAAGAATAGTTTGACTCAAAATGTTAAGTTTTATCTCTCTGTTTAACATTATTGAATTTAACAGTAAGCATCAAAGTAATATAAAGAGCGAATATTCCAGGTAGTGCTTATCAGTTCAAACCAGGAATGTTAACTTTTTATTATCTTTATGAAAGTCGATTTACTGGGAAAAGCCTAGTCTGATCGGCAGTCAGGATCGACTTGCGAACATTTTGAGTTCAAGCACGGAGGCGGAGTTTCTGAGGATAGAACAAATATGGCGCGAGTATTTATCGTCTGCTGACAAACTTTTGATAAATGTTAAATGATAAATGCTAAATGTAATGACATAAATCATGAAAAATTTCTTTTTAAGTTTAATGGTATTGACTACTTTGAGTATCAATTTAGCTCCTGCTCAAGCAGTTAATCGACAAGCAGAAGTGAGTACGAATAATGAATTGTACTCTCAGGGGAATAAACTTACTAACTCTACTAATGTGGACTGTTATTGGGTTGGCTTTTGGAGGTGTAAATAAATCTGGATGGGATTAGATTTCGATTTAGTTCGTTATTTAATCTGATTTATTTAGACAATTGAAATTATATTGCTTCAACATAGCGAATAGGGCAATTCTTTACTTTCATAAGCTAATATCATTGCCAGATTAGTATTGCTAAGATGCCAGCTTATCTTTTCAGTGTGCTTCGATCGATATTAACATCATTCTTATTGAGCTTCAATCTAGGACATCATACCAAATCCGATTCCAAAAACCTACTTTTAAACTCGAAGTCTTGAACGACTTCGTAATCTTCCGCCCTAACTACCCCACTTGTCGAGCCGACAAGTGGGGTAGTTAGTATTTTTTGTTTTGGTATGAATTGTTTGATTCCAGCTAGCATCTAATCTTTCTTAAGACGAATTTTTTAATATTTTTGATTTTTTATTAGGTTAGCTTACAACTTTTTTTATGATATCCGTGCTTTTGCTTAATTTGAAAATAAGTTATTTTTTCGCCTAAGTAAAACCATCTTTTCGGTTATTACTTGAGTGTTTCCTCCGAAAATAGCTATTAGCATATATAGAATAATATGTTGTGATGCAGTTATCTTTTTTTGTGGTTTGACAATTTGTAATTTCCGTATTTTTTCTGGTTACACCAAGAAAAATATGGTTTAACTTAATTATCGAAGCTAAGATAAAAACTTAATATTCCAGGTTTTAATTATCAGTTAAAACTCGGAATATTAATTTTAAATTATCTTGAATAAATTAGATTTACTTAGAAAAGCATAGTCTTATTGATGGCAATTTTTAAGTAAATCATCCAAATCGTTCTATTTTTTTAGATAACCAATACAATTTCGTTGACAATAATCATGAAAAATCTATCCTTAATTTTAATGGCATTAGCTGCTTTGAGTGTCAATATTACTTCTGCTCAAGCAGTTACTAAACAAGTAAAAATTAGTGCAAATAATGAATCTCACTCTCAGGGAAATAAAATTAGCAACTCTACTAATGCCAGATGTTATTGGCTTGGTGATATGCTAGTTTGTAAATAAATTTGGATTAACAAAGACTACTTAAAGTCTCTCGCTCAAGAGAGATTGGTATAGGAGCGAGTCAGTTTTATAAGAGGATATCTGAAAATTAGTATCAGATATTTAACGGGGGCAGGGAATAGTGTAAACTATTCCCTATTTTCCATTGC
>JAAUYI010197823.1_pt1 | contig 16769 bp, 17 predicted proteins | sample 7278041 | NCBI WGS metagenome assembly JAAUYI01 (sample SAMN14350216, study PRJNA611818) | marine sediment metagenome | isolation source: surface marine sediment (0.6m) | place: French Polynesia: Moorea | collected 2018-08
CTCGGCTCTTGAGAATAGTCTTGCCAAATGGGTACAACAACTAATCCCTTCATTAGAACAAGAAATTGTCCCCATAGATGGCAAATGTCTCAGGGGTTCTTATGACCGTAACCAAGGACTCAAAGCCTTACATCTAGTAACAGCCTGGGCTGCTCAGCAAAATTTGACATTAGGACAAATAAAAGTAGAAGACCATAAAACATGAAATAACCGCTATTCCCGCACTCTTAGAGTTAATCGATATCAAAGGAGCAATTATTACTATTGATGCAATGGGGACTCAGACTGAGATAGTTCGCTTAATTCATGCCAAAAAAGCTGCCGATCGTCTTGGCTCTTAAAACTAATCATCGGACTCTTCACTCTCAGGTAAAAAATTGGTTTGACAGAGCGCTCGGGTCGAATTTTGAAGGTATTACAGTTTCATTTGACCGCAGGGTGGAAAAAGGACATCATCGCACAGAAAAAAGAATAGTTCGGGCTGTCCCTCTCTCCGAGTTGGGTGGTCTCTATAACAAGAACAATGGTTAGGTCTTCAAAGTATTGTGATGGTAGAAAGAACCCGCCATCTGTGGAATAAAGTTACCCACGAAGTCCAATTTTATCTGTCTTCTCTGCCAGCAGATGCTCAAGTCCTTGGAAATGCAATCCGTACCCATTGGGGGATTGAAAATCAAGTCCATTGGACTTTAGATGTAACTTTTAATGAGGATAAATCCCGAATTCGTTCTGGTTACGCACCTCGCAATTTTGCTCTCCTTAGACGAATGGCACTTAATGCCTTGAATCTCGAAAAAACTCTAAAGCGATCGCGCTCGTCAAAAAAGTAAGCGGGCAGCTATGAATAATGATTATATGATGACTGTTCTAAAATGCTTTTGTCAATAGGGTTTGAGATGCTCTTACCCTGTTATTCAAAGTAGCTTTTTCTGAGAATAAAAATAACTTAACTTTTAGTAATTATACTGTAGGAGAATCAGGTCATGGTCGTAGGGAAAAGAGATCTTATTCTGTTTTAAATAATATTCAAGAACTGGTAGATTCAAAAAAGAACTGGTCGAATTTTAATTAGAGTACTTGCAATCTTTCTTTGACCTTTAGAGTCTTTGCTTGACGTAATCTTTCAGTTAAATCTTCTAAATTTTCCTTCACTTGTACTGAGGTTACACCTACCATCACCTAAAAAGAGCTAAACTACTTTTTTTAGTCTAGTCGATCTGTCATGTCTTCAATTTAAATTGGTATTAGAACAAAAAACAAAAGATAAAATGACGGGGCAACTTATTCCTCATCTCACCTCTTTTAGAAGCGATACTTTCCCCGTCGCTGTTCTAACTAAACTATGTCGTTGCCATCAACCCGACGAATTACTACTACCCCAGGTAAAGGAGGTTGATTAGCTTTCTGGCTGGGCCAATTTGAACCAACGGGAACTTGACGCTGTTGTTGAAAAGCGGTTCCGTCAGTTGCTAGCAATTCAAATTCCCTAGTGTCTGTCATCATATCTTGACGAATTCCATTGATTTCTCCTGGATGCTGAACCGACAAAAATAAATTGGCGTTGTCATTATCAAAGGTTATGCCAGTGCATTCGCACTCCATCGGGCCAAGAGCAAAAGGATAAATCTGACCTGTATCCTCTCCAGAAAGAGGAATATACCAGAGCGAATTATTGCCAAATATCCCTGTCAAATCTTTGTTAGGTACAATTTCTTCGGTTCTGGTGGGAATCGCTTCATTTTGGCTGCTGCTAGACATATCTGTAACTACCCAGAGATTTCCTGAGCGATCCAAAGTTAAATTATCAGGATTAGCAAAGCCAGTCCCACCCTTAGTAGGTTCGCCACCTGTAGCTAAGATACTCCAAGTAAAGCTCAAAGCAGCAGGATCGCGCTCGTCTTCCTCTAATTTCAAGATCCAGCCATATTCATAATCTGATTCACCATTTGGGCCGACAAAAACTGCTTTATCGGGGCCACCGTCACCGCCAGCCAAACCCGAAGTAAAAGCAACAAACAAAGTTCCATTGTCTCCCACGATTGTATCTTCAGGTCGAGCAGTACAGGTGACACCTGCTGCGGTGGCAGCAAAATGAGCATCGACTAAGATTGCCCCTTGAACTTCTTCAGGACTATTTCCTGGATACAAATCTCCTAAAGTTGTGAATTTAGTAATTAAAGGTTGTATCTCTTCTTCACTAGAGACTTCTACAACTCCCCCTGCGGTACGATCGCTCTTTGGTAAAATAACCATTCCTCCTACTACCTGGCTAGGTAAGACAGGATTGATTAGAGTATCTGGACTGAGGGGAATCCATTCGCCAGTCCCATTGGGATACAACTTCGCCCCGTAGAGCATTCCCGATTCAAATAAACGAGAATTGGTTTTAGCTTGGGGATCGTCGATATTTTGACTACTAACAAATTTATACAAATGTCCACCACGGCGATCGCATCCTGAATACACCGTCAGTTTTTTTCCTGCTACAGCCCTAATACCAAAAGCTTCATGACGATAGCGTCCCAACCAAGTATGTTTGATACCATAATCATCGGGATTAGCAGGATCGATTTCTACCATCCAGCCGTATTTATTTCCTGCTAAACCAAAGACATTTGCCTGACCATTTAATTCTGTTTCCTCAATTAGCAGTGGTCTAGCATCGGGATCGAAAGACGAACCATCTGCCATTACTGGTTCTGGGACTTGATCCTGAAAATTCTCTTCTGCACTCAGAACCGTTCCCCAAGGAGTAGTCCCTCCAGCACAGTTTTGAAACGTACCGATAATGCGATCGCCCAACCCATCTTCATATCCTAGTTTATTTGGCTTCTCAAACACCGCTACAGCAGCCCCAGTAGACTTGAGCAGTTGTTGGGGGTTATCTAGTCCAGAAATCCCCGTAACCCGCCGATCTGCCTCAGAATAAGTCCGTTCCCAGATTCCTTGAGCGTTACGCTTGACTGACATCACTCCCAATCCCAGATCGGTTAGTCCTTCTCTCGATACCTCCTTAACTTGTTCTTTGAGCGGATCGCTTTGTTCGAGACTAAAAGCCTTTATTTCTCCCAACTGAGGTTGAGCCTGAGCAATTAGTTCGGCGAAGGGGAGTTGTTTGCCAATGACTAGGGGATAAGTCTGCATCCATGTTCCCCCACTAATGTATTCAAAATTTACCGTTAAATAGCCTTCATTGGGGGCAGTTTCTACTAGAGATAAATAATCATTGTTATAGCCAAAACGGGAATCTCCCAGGCGATCGCCCCAAACCGCCAGCACATCGTAAGTAAATCCTGGAGGCAAAACTAAATCGTCTTGAACTTGATAGTTACTATATGAGTCGATTTGCTGAGGAATGGTCAAAGAATTGTTTTCTAGAGGGATAGGTATCTCTACTGGTTGGAAGCCTAAATTAGTCTTGGTTGTGGCTTGAGACAAAGAAGATTGGGCGGTAGCATCAGAGTAAATTCCTTGAAGCCGATCTCGACCAGCAAAACCCGAAGCCAGCGACCCCACACCAGCACCGAAAAAAAGTAAAAAATGGCGACGGTTAATATTCATAGTAGCTATCTAGGAAAAAATTAGGTAAGTCTCGAGCGTAAAATGAGCAGCGAACCATTAAACAGCCAAAAACAAACCTGATCCGATCTGTCGAAGTTGCCTCAACCACTAAAATTACGCTCTTGAGAAATTGCTACTCTTAAGCTAAACTCCAAATGTTAACGATTTATTAATTACTTGCTTGATTTGAGAATTTTAAATACTAAAATTCAACAGCTTTGATGTTATTTTGGCTCGTAGTTGGTTTTAAACAGCTATTAGAATGAAATTTTATGTTTTTTGTTTGGCAGCAATGGCTTTTTAAAGTTCATTATTGGCTCATTTCCCTTGGCTACTTTGCTTATCCTACTTTTATTGCCATCTATCTTCTAGCAACTTTATTTGGTTTGCCTGCAATTTTTCTCTTTCTAGCAGCAGGTAGCCTCTTTGATTTTTTTCCCAGTTTGGTTTTAGTATCTTTTGCCGATACCCTCAGTGTAGCGGTTTGTTACCTGCTAGGCAGAACTTTGGCTCGTAAGATCGTTCATAAATGGCTCGCCGATCGCCCTCATTGGGGTAGATTTGACCGCGCAATAGCCAAAAAAGGCTGGAAAATTGTTTTTTTGACTCGTCTTTCGCCAATCGTACCTTCTAATGTGTTGAATTATGGCTTTAGTTTAACTAAAATTAACTTTTGGCAATATATCTTTGTTTCTTGGCTGGCAATGTTGCCAGTTATTGCTCTTTACCTACATTTAGCTTCGGTAGGAACTAATCTACTTTCAGGAAAAGACGATCCCAAACAAATTGCTGCTTCTGTGATTGGTTTTGTTACTGCTTTCATGGCGATCGCCTATACTACTAAGCTGATGCAGGGTACTTTGTTTTGTAAGTCTAGCGAGCCTAATAAATCAAATCCCCTTCCTTCGGTGGAGAAGGATAGAGGAATTGGGAATGAAGAGCGAGGAATTAGAAATTGAGCGCAAAAAATAAGCTGTAATTGTTTTTCCTACGCTCTTAGTCGCTATAGTTTGTATTTAAAATCCATATCATCGCCCTGATAATTAGATAATTCGGCTAATTCTGCCAGGGTTTTCGTACCTGGGTAAAATTTGCCGTCAATTTCCCAAGTGGGAAAAGATTGAATTCCCGCAGCCAGACAGGTTTCTCTTTGAGGATCCTGACCTTGAGGGTCGCATTCAATATAATCAACTTTGGCAAATGCTTCTTTACCAAATAGCTGCTTTTGGTCGTAGCAATGAGGACACCAAAAAGCACCATATTTTTTCGCCCCGATCTCAGTTAGATATTCGGCTAGTTCTATTTCCGCTTTTCCAGAAGTAGTCGTAATCTCCCAACCTTTGGGGGGAGTAGGCTGTCCTTGTGCTTGGGGAATCGGAATAAATCCATCTGCATCCACTACCTCTTCTTGGACATCATTAGCTTGAGCAATAGGAGAATTAACGTTGGAATAAATACCTAGGGTTACAACTATAGTGAGCAAGCCAACAATACCCCCCGTAAAGATTATCTGTCCCAAATCTTCCCAATCTCTACCAGTGATAGTAAATACTAATAAGCTCAAAGAAAATAGTGCCGAGCCAATACAATAAGGACATACTGTTTTTAAGTCTGTAGCAAGAACGTACATCAGATAGCCACTAAACACTGCCATGGCAATGCTCCCCGCTAGTAGTAGCCACCAAGTATAGTTTTCTAACTGTTTTTTCAACCCTTTTTGTCGCTCTGGATTAATCGCCAAAGGAACGAGGGCAAAAGCGGCCATACTCAGATAAGCCAAACAACCAAATAGGCTTAGGGGTAAACCAAAAACTTCTGCATAGGCACTATTTAAAACACCACCACAACCAGCCCCCGCACTAGCATCCATAGAGCAAGCAGGGCCAGTTCCAGTTAACTTAGTGATGGTCAAATAAGCAGTCAAAACTGCTCCCGCAATGGCGATCGCTCCAATAATGGGTCGCGACCAGCGGTATATCCAGGGTATAGAACGTCTTCGGCGCATAACAAAAAATCTAAAATATTAAGTTGGTAGACTTATGTTTAACAGTAGCTGTTAGCTTTTAGCTATTTTCTAGAGTTCAAATAAACTGCGATTTAGCTAATAGCTTACTTAATGCCCAAATTATAGCTTGAGTTAAAATCTGGCTTGATTTTAAGATTGCTTCAACTGTTCGATTGAAGTGCCTAACTGGGATTTTGTCTTCAGTTTGGGAATAGATCTGGCTGCTTCGACAAACTGAGATACCCTAATCGGATCGATAGTTTCAGTAATTTTGCCACCGCGTTTGAGAGAACTAGAAACAATAACTCCATCAGCAGCTGGCATTAGTTGGGGAATATTTTCCCAATTTGCACCACTACCGATAAATACGGGAGTATCCCCTGCTGCATTGGATGCCAGTTCTAAATCTTCTTTGCTGGGAGGACTACCCGTCGCCCATCCCGACAAAATTACTCCATCGGCCAAACCCCTTTCAATCGTGTCTTTGACTGCGGTAGTCAGATTTGGCGTACCCAGGGGACGAGCGTGTTTGACCAATACATCTGCTAAGATCGCTACTTTTGAATCTAATTCGCGACGATATTTTAATAGCTCGTGGGCTTTACCTTCAATTAGTCCTTGGTCGGTTGCCATCACCCCCGTCAAGACATTGACACGGATAAAATCGATCCCAGTACAAGTCGCGATCGCCATCGCACTGCGAGCATCATTACGCAGAACATTGATCCCAATTGGTAACATCACCATTCCTTGCAGGCGATCGACGATTAAGGTCATCGCACTTACTACCGCAGGATCGACACAATCTTTGGTAAAGGGTGCATCAAAAAAGTTTTCAATAATAATGCCGTCCACACCGCCTGCTGAGAGGGCGGTAGCTTCTTGTTCCGCTCTGGCAATTACCTCTTTTAGCTTTCCTTTCCAACGAGGAGAGGTGGGCAGAGGAGATAAATGAACCACACCGATTATGGGATTATCTATGTTAAAAATTTGTTTTAATTTCACGCTGACTCCACCACGCGGTTTATTTCTCCTTTTCAAAAGTTATTATTATCTCAGACAAAGCTCAATACTGTACATACTCTATCTCTATTTGGATGTAGACTTTTTTAGAGATTAATTCAGATTAATACTGTAATTTTGCTAATGATTGATTCCCACTTAGGGTTTTATCTGTTAATATATTTTAACGAAAAGCTTATTTACGTATCTCGACAGATATGTATAGCTAAAATTCAAAGCCCGTCAGAAACGGTGTCTTGAACGATGAATAGTTTTGCGGCACAAAAACTGCCTGGTTAGCTCCTGCTCCACCGCGAAACTAGGGAGTTCGATCCAATCAGTTGGTCTGAAATATCTAGAGATTTATTATATTTTATAGCTGTTCAAGACCAGGGAAAAACGCTCCAAACAGACAAGATATTGAGACTGACGAAAAGTCAGAAAGGTTGCCCAGGTCTGTATCACTTTAAATGATGTCTGGTTGGGCATTAGGTTCTGACAAAATAGATTGATAGTAATATCGGTACTGGTCTTTTAAAATTTAGGATAAAGAATGGCAAACAAGCCAACTATAGCTGTATCCCACTTGGGATGTGAAAAAAACCGTATAGATTCAGAACATATGCTGGGCCTACTAGCTCAAGCAGGTTATCAAATAGATTCTAATGAAGAGTTAGCTGATTATGTAATTGTTAATACTTGTAGTTTTATTCAAGCTGCCAGAGAAGAATCAGTCCGTACTCTAGTTGAATTGGCTGAAGCTGATAAAAAAGTTGTCATCACTGGCTGTATGGCACAGCACTTTAAAGGAGAACTTCTAGAAGAGTTGCCCGAAGCTGTAGCCGTAGTCGGAAGTGGTGACTATCACCAAATTGTTGAAGTCATCGAACGCGCCCAAACAGGGGAAAAAGTTGAAGCAATAACCGACGAACCCGTATATATTGCCGATGAGACAGTTCCTCGATATCGCACTACTACCGAAGGAGTGGCATATTTGAGGGTTGCCGAAGGCTGTGATTATCGCTGTGCTTTTTGTATTATTCCTTATCTGCGTGGCAATCAGCGATCGCGTTCGATTGAATCGATTGTTTCTGAAGCTAAATCTCTAGCAGCTCAAGGAGTACGAGAAATCATCCTCATCTCTCAAATTACCACCAATTACGGCGTAGACTTATACGGTAAACCCATGCTGGCAGAACTTCTGACCGAGTTGGGTAAGGTGGATGTACCTTGGATTAGAATTCACTATGCTTATCCTACAGGTCTGACACCAGAGGTTATCGCTGCTATTAGGAATACTCCTAATGTTCTTCCTTACTTAGATCTGCCCTTGCAACATTCCCATCCCGAAATCTTGCGAGGGATGAATCGTCCTTGGCAGGGAAGGGTAAATGATGCCATCATTGAACGAATCAAGCAAGAACTACCAGAAGCAATATTGCGCACTACCCTAATCGTTGGTTTTCCTGGAGAAACAGAGGCTCATTTCCAGCACTTAGTCGAGTTTGTCCAACGACATCAGTTTCATCATCTAGGTGTATTTACTTTCTCTCCAGAGGAAGGAACACCAGCATACAGCATGGATAACCAAGTCGAGCCAGAAATTGCCGCCAATCGTAGAGATATTTTGATGCAGATACAGCAACCGATTGCAGCAGCCCACAACCAATCTTATGTTGGTCGGCAATTAGACGTGCTAATCGAACAAGAGCATCCTGGTTCGGGGGAACTAATCGGACGCTCTAGACAATTTGCCCCAGAGGTAGATGGATTAGTGTACGTCCGTGGTGAAGCTTCTCTTGGTTCTATAGTTGCGGTAAACATTACTGCTGCCGATGTTTACGACCTATACGGAGAGGTAGCTCCCGTAGTAGCTCATTCAGCGACCGAACTAAGCGATCGCTCCTAATTTACCAAGTTTTTTGAGTCTCTACCTACAAAAGCGAGATGAGGCGCAATTTCCCCCTAGTGGCAAACAAATAAACAGTATAAGAGTAAAAATACAGTAAACAACTTATGACGACTACTTTTAAAGACTTAGGATTATCAGAAGCTAGCTTAGAACAGCTAGAAAAGCTAGGCTTTACAGAGCCAACACAAATCCAGCAGGAGGCAATACCAGCACTGCTAGAAGGCAAGGATATCGTTGGTCAATCACAAACAGGTACGGGGAAAACAGCAGCATTTTCTCTACCTGCTTTAGAGATTGTTGAAGCTAGTAATAAAGCAGTACAAGTTTTGATTCTCACTCCTACAAGAGAGTTAGCACAGCAAGTAGGAGAAGCGATTAATGACTTTTCCTCTAGAGAAAAAAGAATTTATTCTCTGACTGTTTACGGTGGTCAATCCATAGAAAGACAAATCAGTCGCCTACGTCGTGGCGTACAAATTGTAGTTGGGACTCCTGGGCGGATTATCGATCTTTTAGAACGTAATGAATTAAACTTAGACCAGCTAAAATTAGCTATTCTCGATGAAGCTGATGAAATGTTGAGTATGGGTTTTATCGACGATATCAAAAAGATCTTGCGTCAAACACCCAAGGAAAGACAGACTGCTTGTCTCTCGGCAACCATGCCCAGAGAAATTAAAGACTTGATTAAAAACTTTTTAAATTCCCCTGTCTACATTACGGTCAAGCAAAAAGAAGCAGCACCAACCAGAATCGACCAGCACGTCTACATGATCCCTCGTGGTTGGCAGAAAATGAAGGCATTACAGCCTATTTTAGAAATAGAAGAGCCAGATTCGGCAATTATCTTTGTTCGTACCAAACGCACTGCTAGCGAATTAACGAGCAAATTACAAGAATCTGGACATAGTGTCGATGAATACCATGGCAACTTGAGTCAGATGCAACGCGAAAGGCTGGTCAAACGCTTCCGCGAAGGTAAAATCAAAATGGTAGTGGCTACAGATATTGCTGCTAGAGGATTAGACGTACAGGATCTGTCCCACGTTATCAACTACGATTTGCCAGACAACACCGAAACCTATATCCATCGTATCGGTCGTACTGGACGGGCTGGAAGAACGGGAACGGCGATCGCTTTAGTTCATTCTGGAGATCGTCGGACCCTAAAACAAATCGAACGCCGTTTGCGAACCAAGTTAGATATCGCTTCGATCCCAAATCGAGCGCAGGTAGAAGCCAAACGGATCGGCAAGCTGCAAGCTAAAATCAAAGAGACTTTAGCAGGAGAAAGAATGGCTTCATTCTTACCTTTAGTTAGAGAATTGAGCGATGAATACGACGCTCAGGCGATCGCAGCAGCAGCTTTGCAAATGGTCTACGACCGCGACTGTCCTAACTGGATGAAAGGTGATTGGGAAGTTCCCCAAGATAGTTATGCCAAACCCGTGATCAAGAAAAAAGGTCGTGGTGGTCGCTCCTCTCGTAAAAATGGATACAATAGCTCCAAACCATCACCTCGAAACAAGTCTCAAGGTAAGGTAAGATCGGAAGTGATTATCGAACAGTAAGAGATCGAAACAAACAGTTTTTCCTCGGGGATAGTCTACTATTCCCGTGGTTGGAAAATGGTTAGCCCCCAGATCGCTGTTTGCTAATTATTGTTTGATAAGTTAGTAGCAAATAGCTATGAAATCGAAAGAAAATTCGAGAACTGTCTGATTTAAATTTCTTAACAACCAAAATTGGCTGGGAAAAAAGTTGACGGTCAATAGCTAACTACTAACAGCTTTTATTACAAGTTAATTAAAACAGCCCGTGACATTGAGTATCCCCCCGACCACAAAATCCTATCCAACCATTGCTAAAGCTGCGAATAACTGGCAAGGTTTGATTGAAACCTATCGTCCCTATTTACCAGTAAGCGAAGCCACCCCTGTAGTGACTTTGCTTGAAGGGAATACTCCCCTAATTCCAGCCAAGGCGATCGCAGCTAAAATTGGTCGTGGTGTAGAAGTATACGTCAAATACGACGGTCTAAACCCTACAGGAAGTTTTAAAGACCGTGGCATGACTATGGCAATATCTAAAGCCAAGGAAGATGGGGCCAAAGCAGTTATCTGTGCTAGTACGGGCAATACCTCCGCTGCTGCTGCTGCCTATGCGCGTCGTGCGGGGATGAAAGCATTTGTAGTCATACCTGATGGTTATGTCGCTTTGGGTAAATTGGCTCAGGCATTGCTTTATGGCGCAGAAATAATTGCGATCGATGGCAACTTTGATGATGCTTTAACTATCGTGCGTCAGCTATCGGAAAACTATCCTGTAACTTTGGTTAATTCGGTTAATCCCTACCGTCTACACGGACAAAAAACCGCAGCTTTTGAAGTGGTTGATGTCTTGGGTAACGCTCCAGATTGGTTGTGTATTCCAGTCGGTAATGCTGGTAATATCAGTGCCTATTGGATGGGTTTTTGTGAATATCACGCTTCGGGAAAATGTTCTCGTTTGCCGAAAATGATGGGGTTTCAGGCTGCGGGTGCTGCTCCTCTAATTTCGGGCGAACCCGTTGTTGACCCCGATACCTTGGCAACAGCAATTAGAATTGGCAACCCCGCTAACTGGCAAAAAGCCGTAGCGGTTAAAGAAGCCAGCCAAGGCGAATTTAACTCCGTAACTGATGGGGAAATTTTGGCTGCATATCGTCTTTTAGCATCGGAAGAGGGAGTATTTTGCGAACCTGCCAGTGCTGCTTCGGTAGCTGGTCTGCTCAAAGTGAAAGATCGAGTTCCAGACTGCGCCACGGTCGTCTGTGTTTTGACGGGTAATGGTCTAAAAGATCCTGATAGTGCGGTAGACCACAGCAACAATCAACTCAAACAAGGAATTCCCAAAGATTTAGAAAAAGTTGCCAGGGTAATGGGCTTTTAACATTTATCATTAAAAGTAAATTCTTGTTAGACTTTCCATTTACTGTTGAATGGTTCTTGACAACTGATAAATGACAAATAACAAAGTAATTGTAATCGGTGGTGGTTTGGCGGGGACAGAAGCAGCATGGCAAATTGCCCAAGCTGGTGTTGCCGTAACTCTGTACGAAATGCGTCCAGTCAGAACTTCTCCAGCCCATCATACTGAAGAACTAGCTGAATTAGTTTGTAGCAACTCTTTTGGGGCCAAAAATAGCGATCGCGCTGCGGGGTTACTCCACGAAGAATTACGTCGTTTGGGTTCTAAGGTAATTGCGACAGCAGATAAGCATTCTGTACCCGCTGGAGGAGCTTTAGCGGTAGATCGAGGGGTATTTAGTAGTGAATTGACCAGTGCTGTAGCCAATCATCCCCTAGTTGAATTTAAACGGACAGAAATTACCGCCATACCAACAGACAAAATTGTCGTTCTGGCTACAGGCCCCTTGACCAGTCCTCAACTAGCGGAAAACCTGCAACGGTTTACGGGGATGGAATATATGAGCTTTTTTGATGCTGCCAGTCCAATTATTGTCGGCGAGTCTATAAACAGAGATATTGCTTTTCTAGCTTCTCGTTACGATAAGGGGGAAGCAGCATACCTTAACTGTCCCATGAATAAGGAGCAGTATCTTCAGTTTCAGCAAGCCTTGTGTAGTGCCGAACAAGCCGAATTAAAAGATTTTGAACGAGAAAGTGCTAAGTTTTTTGAAGGCTGTCTGCCCATTGAAGAATTAGCCCAACGAGGAGAAGATACGATGCGTTATGGGCCTCTTAAACCAGTAGGTCTATTTGATTCTCGTTTGGGGGATTTTCGTGCGCCAGAGAATAAGGATAAGCGTCCCTATGCAGTGGTGCAGTTACGTCAGGAAGATAAAGCGGGACAATTGTGGAATATGGTCGGGTTTCAAACCAATTTGCGTTGGGGAGACCAAAAGCGTGTCTTTCGGATGATTCCTGGTTTGGCTGAAGCGGAATTTGTGCGGATGGGAGTAATGCACCGCAACACTTTTATTAATTCACCTCAGTTATTAGAACCAACTCTACAGTTTAAAACCAACAATACAGTCTTGGCTGCGGGACAACTGATCGGCACAGAAGGCTATACCGCAGCAGCAGCAGGGGGATGGTTAGCTGGTACTAATGCTGCCCGTTTGGCGTTAGGACAAAAACCTGTAGTAATGCCCGAAACTACGATGATGGGAGCGTTATTCGAGTTTGTTAGCTCTGCTTCACCCAAACACTTTCAGCCGATGCCTCCCAATTTTGGGATTATTCCCCAATTACCCACCAGAGTCAAAAACAAAAGGGAAAGATACGGTCAATATCGCGATCGCTCTTTATCCGATTTAGCTATTTGGCAACGATCGCTCAAATCAGAGGTGCTAGCAATCAAATGAAAGAACAAATTGTTACTTGGATTAATCGCATCCTAATTGCAGATGTGTTTTTAGTTTTCTCGGGCTTTATTTGGTTTGCGATCGCGGTTATAGGACGTTATCTCAATCTTCCTCTGGGTTTCGATCTCTGGTATAAATTGTGGCAGCCAGTTTTTAATCCCGCGATCGGCATTCTCTTTTTGGGCGCATTAGTTACTTGGTTAATTAATAAAATTAGCGATCGGCTTGGTTCTAAATAAATCAGTTACTTTTCTAAGGGGATGACGAGGTTTCCTCGACTTATCCAATCGAGGTGTTGACTTGCTTGCGGTCATATCTGTTATGGATTAACAGTTCGTTGATTCTGCCCCGCTTTGATGCCACTGCGTTAATCGCCCTAGAAGCTTTAACTTCTACAATCTCATAGTTGGGGTCAGAATAAAGTTCCTCGATCAAAGTAGCAGAGGAATTGCTTACTAGTACCTGACAACCACGCTTAGTTAACTTGTCACAGAGTTCTTTCAGTCTAATCTGCTCTGATTCTCCAAACCCATTAACACTATAACCAGTAAAAGATGAAGTGTCAGAAATTGGATGATAAGGGGGATCGAAGTAAATAAAAGCTCCTTTCCTCGCAGTAGCTACCGCCTTAGCGAAATCGCCTTCGATGATTTTGACATCTTTTCGAGCGAGATAAGCACTGACCGATCTAATCACCCCAGGGTCGGCAATTATAGGGTTAGAGTAGTTGCCATAAGGTACGTTAAATTGACCGCTACTATTGACGCGAAATAAACCGTTAAAACAAGTCTTGTTGAGATAAATAATTCTAGCTGCTCTTTCTACAGGACTTTTATCCTTAAAATCGTCTTGGCGATCTTGTTCTCGCAACCAATAATAATGCTCTTTAGAGTTTTTCTCCTGATGTTGTTGACACAATTCTAGTAGCTCTTCAGGATTGTCTTTGATTACGCGATAACAGTTGATCAGCTCCCCATTAGTATCGTTGATGACGCTTTTTTTGGGCTGTAGGGAAAATAATACTGCCCCTGCACCAACAAAGGGTTCGTAATATTGAGTGAACTTTTGAGGGACATACTCTTTAATAGCAGGTAGAAGCTGCCGTTTCCCGCCAGCCCATTTGAGGAATGGTTGCGCGAGAACATTATGCTTGTATGCTTTTTTGTCTTGGTGCGCGTACATGCGGCTCAAGCCTTTGTCTTGCGTCTTACGCCGATATGCGAAGCGGTATCCTTTAGGACGCGGGGTCGCACCGCTTTTCTTTACTTGAGGTATTTTGGCAGCAGTATTATCTGGCATCGTTATTAGAGTGGTGTCCACTAATTAAAGGTATCATCTCTGAACGGACAGCTCACGGGCGCGAAACGTCCTTCAATGGCGCGAACCTGCGTCGCGCCCCAGGACTCCTAAATTCGCGCCCCGTGTCCACAGATAAGCACAAGGTATAATGTTTTAATTTAGTAGTACATAAATACTGGTAAATTGATTTTTTAAACAACCATAAATACTGCTGCTCAAAACACTAGCGTAAGTTACTTTAGAGGATTGTAATTCTGAGATTTTGATTTCCGTTAGCATTTCTAGATTCAATTTTTATCAAGACTAACTAGCTTACAATTAAATTTAAAATAAATCTAAAACTAGAGTATTCAACACTTTGTAATTACTGACGACCAGTAACTATCTAATTACGAAGACGATAAGATATAAATGAAGCAGAAAGTTTAAGATAGTTTTATTAAATATATGACTACCGCCGTAGCAGTCGAAAAGAAAAAGTTACAAAATCCACCATTAGATATTCATTATCTAGGCGATCGTGTTCTCCGTCAGCCAGCCAAACGCATTGCTAAAGTCGATGATAGTATCCGCAAAACTATTACCGAGATGCTGCAAACTATGTACAGCGCGGATGGTATTGGTCTGGCCGCCCCTCAAGTGGGAATTAATAAGCAGCTGATTGTGATTGATATTGCTTTAGACCAACCCGACAAACCTCCTTTAGTCTTAATTAACCCTAAAATCACCAAAACAGGTAAAAACCTTTGTAACTCCGAAGAAGGCTGCTTGAGTATTCCTGGAGTATATCTGGAAGTCACTCGCCCCGAAGAAATCGAAGTTTCCTATAAAAACGAACAGGGCAAACCCTGTAAACTAAAAGCAAATGGTTTGTTGTCTCGTGCAATTCAACACGAAATGGATCATTTAAATGGGGTCATGTTTGTCGATCGAGTAGAAAATAGCCTCGCCCTTAACGAAGAGTTAAAGAAAAGAGGTTTTGCCGTCAGTGCGGTTAAGCCCGTTAAAAAATAGATTATCGACTCGCCACAATCTAATTAGAAGTAAACAAGAGAAATTTCAGCAGACTAGGATACTCAAGAGACTGGGTGAATTGGTTAATATTCACCTATTTTCAATTATCCGATAACCATGTAATCTCAGGTAATAGATATATAAATAAAAAATTTAGAGGAGAATAACAAGATGGTATCAATGACACCTAAAAGTGGTGTATGTTTGGCTTTAAGCTGCATTACAGCGATCGCAGGAGTCGGTTCGGTTTTTGAACTTTCCTCTGGTAATCCCGAACTGGGGAGCATGGTTACAGGTTTGATTTTGGCTGCAAGTGTTCCTCTTACAGTCATTTTATTTTGGGTAGCAGTACAAGATACCAAAGCTAACCAAAGTTAGAGAACACCTACCTTGTCATACTCGGTAAATCATTTAACAAAGCACTAAAAAAGAGAAGAGCAAATTCCTCTTCTCTCTTGTTTTATTTAATCTAGTTGTTAACTAAACTTCTTTTAAAAAAGTCTCTAGCCAATAGTTAATAGCTAGAATCAAACTTGTAATGTCAACTCAACAATAAACTACTTTTTAGGCGATAACATCATCATCATGTTACGTCCTTCGCGTTTGGGCGATTGCTGTACTTCTGCGTAATCTTCTAAATCTTTTGCCATCCGACGTAGCAGATCTTCTGCCAACCTGGAGTGTTGGATTTCTCTACCTCGGAAGCTGATTGTCGCCTTAACTTTATCTCCAGATTTCAAGAAGCGTTGAGCATTTTTGACGCGCACATTATAATCGTGTTCCTCAATTTTGTAGCGCATCTTAACTTCTTTAACGTCAGCATTATGCTGTTTTTTCTTGGCTTCTTTTTGCTTTTTGTCTTGCTCGTATTTATACTTCCCGTAGTCCATAATTTTGCAGACGGGGGGTTTAGCGGTTTCGCTGACTAAAACCAAATCTAAGCCTTTTTCTTGAGCTATTGCCAGAGCTTCTTTAGGAGTGATAATCCCTAACTGCTCGCCTTCAGAATCAATAACACGAATTTCAGGGAAGCGAATTCTTTCGTTAGTTTTGGTTAGATCGCGACTAGGGCTACTGCGTCTTCTATCTCTCACAGGCGTATTGTTTCTTTCCTTTTGTAATAGTATTATTGTGAACTAAAAATTTAATGATGATAAGTTATATCTCTCACTATTTTATCTATCTTGCTATTAATAAAATGTTAAGTTAGGTTTATCTTTGAATCCAATAAATAACTAAATCAGGTTTTAATCTAGCAATAGATATACTTTGAGTAGCAAAAATATATTATGTAAATATTTTTTAAGTAAAAAATTGGTTACAAATCAGCCTTGGCAAGAACGTATCGGTTATCAACGAGACTGGGTTTGGCGGGGATGGCAAACTCGTTATAGTTATCTTAGAGCTAAATCTAATTATACTACCTCTCAGCATTCTCCTCTGATTTTTATTCATGGCTTTGGTGCGAGTATCGAACATTGGCGTAATAATTTACCAGTCATTGCTCAATATCATACAGTTTACGCTTAAGATTTATTAGGTTTTGGTGCTTCAAGAAAAGCAGACGTAGAATACAGTGCAGCTTTATGGACAGAACAAGTCCACGA
>JAAUYI010074693.1_pt1 | contig 16730 bp, 12 predicted proteins | sample 7278041 | NCBI WGS metagenome assembly JAAUYI01 (sample SAMN14350216, study PRJNA611818) | marine sediment metagenome | isolation source: surface marine sediment (0.6m) | place: French Polynesia: Moorea | collected 2018-08
AGTCAGAAGGCAAGACAAATAACCCTGCGTTGCGAACAATTTCTGACAAACGAGTGCCTGTAAGTGTATTGGTAAAAATAATCTTGTCGTTTTTATTTTCAATTAATTTTGATTTAAAATCGTCAGTACCGCTGGTGTCGCCGACAAAAACTAATTTCCATCCCTTGGGATCGAGTAATTTAAAAGCCTCAAGCAGCAGTTCGGGACGTTTTTCTGGTACGAGTCTGCCGAGAAAGATGATATAATGTTGGTTTTCTAGTCCAAGAGAATTGGGATAAGAAGAGAGCGAACTGGACTCAGAATATTTAGCTGGTGCAGTAGGTATATAAACCGACTCTAGACCATATTTTTTGTAAAAATAAGATTGAAGATGTTGAGAAACTACAATCAACCGATCGGCCTTAGCAACTGCCATCCGTTCCCCAAGATAGATAATCAAGCTAGCAAATTTACTCCATTTAGATCTTTGCCAATCTAATCCATGACAGGTGACGACTATCTTTGCCGAAGATAGCACTCTTGGTAGCCAACAAAATAAAGATGGACCTAGCGCGTGAAAGTGAATAATATCGTAATTTTTCAGACTAGAAAAAAGAGCTGCTAAAAAAGAATTGAATAAGGCATCAAAACTTTTCAGGGGTAGAGAGGGTAGAGAAATCACTCTTACTCCCTGACACATATACGAGGAAAAGCCATCTACTTTGGTATATTCTGAACGAGCATATAAATCTATGCTATGACCCTGAACGGTAATATTGCTATATAGTTCTTGACAATAATTTTCGATTCCGCCTTGTTGAGCGGGAATACCTTTCACGCCGACTACAGCTATTTTCATGATGATTAATCTGATTCGCCAAGTATTTAAAATTGAGTATTTAAAGTGATGATTTAAAGTCGAGAAGCAGAAATCAAGGAAAAATTTTGTTTTTCCCAACGCTGCCACATTTGTTGATAGACATCTTCCACAATCGTTTTGGCTGCGTATGGTTGAGCAACACGAACACAAGCTTCTCTGGAATAATTTTGTGGAGCAGCTATAATTTTTTGGAGAGCCTTGGCGATCGCTTCTGGAGTTCTCTGGTCAGTGACAATTCCACTCTCATTAGTCAGAAAGTTAGGGGTATCTCCTGCTTTGGTAGTTAAAACTGGTGTTCCACAAGCCAATGCCTCTAAGACAACTATCGGAAGACCCTCGTAAATACTGGTCAGAATAAACGCGCTAGAGATACGGTATAGCTGTGCTAGTTTTTGTCGCTCTATCGAACCGAGCATCGTCACCTGCTGCGATAGTCCCAGCAAGTTAATTTCAGTTTTGACTCCCTCGGCTAATTCCCCATCTCCTGCTATTAGCAAATGAACCTTGTCATTTTTTAAAGCAGCGAGCGAACGAATTAACAAAACTGGGTCTTTTTGAGGATGCAAACGACCAGCAAAGAGAATGAAGCGGGTGTCTTCTGATAAACCCCGCTGCTGGGCAAACTCTTTTCGTTTTTCATCCTTTTGTTCTGGAGTTAAAGGATAAAATAGCTCCAAATCTACAGCGTTTTTAATATACTCGATGCAATCTGCTAGTTTAGAGTATCGCTGCCGATAAAATTTTAACGACTCACTATTGCAGACATAAATTTTACTAAACTGTTTTATTGCTACATTTTCCAGAGCAAAATAGCCCGCAGGAAAATATTTCCAGAGAATGGCATTTTTATAATTGGAGTTGCTAATTTGTTGTTGAATATCGTTATGAACAAACCAAGTTTTCTCGCCAGACCAGTTTAAGGTCGAGAGGGTTGGTTCTAGTCGATGAAAATGCATGAAATCGGAAGCCAAATTGCGACCCAAGAGAGCCGTCGTGTACTTTACACTAGTAGGAATCAAATTTCTTACATCGTCATCTTTAATTGCGACCAAGGGCATGAAATCAAGTTCTCTGCCAGCATAATCTGCTTTCTGCCACCGTCCCAGATGAGAACCAGGCTTTCCAGTTCCAACCAACCTGACTCGAAACTTATCGGGAGCATATTTTATAAAGTATCGAATGACTGACTGTATTCCCCCTATACTGCTTTGCCAGGGATTAAATTGATAGAAAATGGTTAAAACTGGCTGCTGCATTGTTTATTGAGGTTAATTTAACTGAATTTGTCGCTCATTTTGGTAACATGAAGAAAGTATATAACATTATGGTATTTTTTTTTAGTAAATTTACTGACAAAAATAGTAATAAATACTTAAAAGTCTTTGGTATGTAGTATGCAAAAGATTTGAGTCAACCAAGTAAATATACTGAAATCATCATATATACTCTGACCCTTGGCTCGGCGATCGCACTAATGATGTCATTTATTCTTTAAACGTTACTGAGATTGATTTGATTCAAAGAAGATATTCGCTCTAAATATTCAGCATATGTTCGATCTACTCATAAGCATATTCAATCTGGAATTGGCTCCTATAATTGTTCAAAGAGCTAATCTTAGCCCACGGTCTGAGTCAGTCTGGATTGATAATTCTCAAAGGATGGCGGAAAAAAACACTTCCAAATCAAGAAAAGAATTTTGGCAACATCTTCGAGAACCTGGTGTTGGGGGGTGGATCTCCTCACTGGGTATAAGTCCACACGATCGCGATTTCTTGGTAGTTGGTGGTGATATGTTAGGGGTGGCAGTTTCCCATGATGGTGGTAATAGCTGGATTAATGGACGGGGTTTGAAAAGCTGGGAAATTGAAGAAATTACCTTCGATCCCAAACTTCCCAACAAGATTTGGTTGGCAACCAAAAGCGGACCTTATGTTTCCCTAGACTATGGTCTTACTTGGCAAGAAAAACGCAGCGGTTTCCCCAATTTTGAATGGGGAAAATATGTCGCACCAGTTCAGCAAATCTTGCTCGACCCTTCAAATCCCAAGCGTCTACTGGCGTTTACAGGTAATCAAAGAATGCCAGATGCTGGCGATCGCGATCGAGGCAAGGTTTATGAAAGTGTTGATGGCGGAGAGAACTGGCAGGAGATTGCTAGTATTGGCACTAGCGATCGCCAAAAAGAAGAAAATAATATCTTTGATGTTAGTTTTGCAGGGACATCTTCAACTCGGCTCTTTGCTGCTACCGAAAGCGGACTTTTTCGCAGTGATGATTCTGGCTTTACCTGGCATGGCCCAATTGGTAATTTACCGTCGGGGAATCAAAAAACTGTAGCGACACACCCGAAAAACCCAGATATTGTTTTAGCAACAGTAGAAGGACAGGGAATATATCGCTCTCTGGACGGAGGAAAAACTTTCAATTTAAGCGTCAAGGGTATTGATAATCTATCTGGCAAGACCTCCTTTGACCATATAAGATTTGCTCCTTCCGATCCCAATACGGTTCTAGTTGGCGTTGCCCATCCCAACAATACATATATTAGCAAGAATGGAGGACACACCTGGAGCAAAACTAGCGAATATCAAGACACGGCCTATCCGATGCAAACCCAATATTTTCGGGCTTTGACGATCGATCCCAAGGATTCCTCGCACATAATAGGAGGGACTGGGGTTTCTATTTGGCAAAGTTATAACGGCGGAAGCCAATGGCAAGATATTTCTAGTACCCAGCTTGATGATGGAACCTGGAAGGGTAATGGCTACTCTGGTCTGGTTGTCATTAATATTCGTTGGAATGTTTATAACCCAAAACAGTCAGTTATAGCTGCTATGGATTCTGGAAAGTGGATCAGTCGCAACAACATGAAAAGTTGGGCATGGGCTGGAAGCAAACGAGGTAATGGTATGCCTGATTGGGGTGGATGGGGAGATGTCTCTTTTACCAATACCCCGACTAATAAACAAGTAATTTATGCTACCGTTGGTCAGTCAGAAAATTCTCAAGGTAAAGGTGTTTATCGTTCAGAAGATGGGGGTCAAACCTGGGAATTTAAGGGCAACCCAGATGATCAGGGAGGCGAACCCTATCGGATTATTGCTCATCCCAAGCAAACTAATAAGGTTTGGTTAATCTGGGACAATAAGCTTTATTTTTCTGAAGACTCTGGTGAGACTTGGAGTCTTAAATTAAGTCGTGCTGGTCAAATCTACGAATTAATTGAAAATAACCGAACCCCAGAGTTCGATCTCTATATAGGATCTGAGCAAGGCTTATGGTTATCTAGAGATTTAAATGGTAACAATTATTCTTTAGTACCAGGTTCAGAAGGTAATCCCCGTGCTATTACCAGAATGGATTTTGTAGACGGCGATACATTCTATAGCGTCAACAGTAAAAGCGATCGCGAGTCCGAGCGAGGCATTTGGAGGTACGATGCTGGCAACTGGACGCAATTAACTAGCGATCGAACTGATGGCTCGACCCCCTTTCGCTGGGTGTCAGATGTTGCAGTCGATCCTCGAAATCCAGAGCGGGTTCTGGCTGCAACCGATCAGAATCCCTTTTTATCAGTGTCAGAAGCTACTGGTGTTTGGAAATCAGAAGATGGCGGTAAAACCTGGAGTAATTTTAGCGATGGTTTAGCGGTGCGACGAGTGGATAATATTCAGTTTAAGCCAGATTCTTCTGGCACAGTCGCGATCGGAACTACTGGCGGTGGCAGTTATATAGGTCGTTTGCTTGATTAGAGTGAGTTTAATGCTGCCAATTTATTTAATACATATTGATACAATTGCGGATTATTTTGTTGTTTAAATAAGGTTGCAGATTTTTGCAAACATTCAACTGCCAGGGTTGTTTCTCCTATAGTTTGATAGACCAAACCCAAGTTACCATAGGCTTCGGCATAGTCATTCTCGATCTCGATCGCCGCCTGATGATTGGCGATCGCCTGTTGATAGTCTTGAATCTTGCTATAGGCAATAGCACGATTGTAGTAAGCTTCAGCATATTGGGGATCGAGTTCAATTGCTTGAGAAAGATCGGCGATCGCCTTTTGGTATTGTCCGTCTGCTAAATAAGTCGTGCCTCGGTTATAGTAGGTAGGTGCATGGCGATGATTGTAGTTAATAATCTGGGTATAGTCGGCGATCGCTTGGGAATAAGCTTGAGTTTTGTGATAAACATTGGCTCGATTATAATAGGATTCGAGGTCTTGCGGATTTAATTCAATGGCGCGATCGTAATCTAAAAGTGCTGCGGGATATTGCCCGCTCTTATTATATGTATTGGCACGATTGTAATAAGCTGCCGCATCTTCTGGATTCAAACGAATCACTTGAGAATAGTCCGAAATTGCCTGTTGATATTGATTTAATTTATTCTGAACCAGACCCCGATTGTAATAGGCTTCTATATATTGGGGATTGATTTCAATGGCGTAATTGTAGTCGAAGAGTGCCTGGGGATATCGCTCTAAACGACTATAAATAGTGCCACGATTGAAATAAGCTTTGGCATAATTGGGACATAGATCGATTACCTGAGTGTAATCGGCAATTGCCTGTTGATTTTCAGCCAGTAGTCCATAGCTATAAGCCCGAAACATATAAGCTAAAGTCTGTTGGTTATCCCGTTGCAAAATAGCATCCAAGTCTTTGATTCCCGCATCATAATCGCCCTGACTAAGATAAATTTCACTCCTAGCATAATAGGCTTCGATATTGTCAGGATCTTGTTCGAGAATCAGATTTAATTGTGACAGTTGGCTTTGTTCGTTCGGTGATGCCGATGTTGTGTCCATAAATTTTGATAATTCAAGCTTGCTAGCTCTTAATTCTAAAATTAATTTGACTATTCCCCTTGGCTTAGCACCGCTTCGCTAGGGGATTCTGAGCGGATATTTCAAGACGTACGGGGTTCATAAACGCCTGGTGAGACCCCAGGCGACGACTCCTTGTTAAAACTCCGTCTCTCCACGGACATCTCACGGTAGCGAGGAAGCCTCGCCACCCGTGTCCTCACTTTTCCGTTAGCTGACCAAAGGCTAATCCTTTGGGGCGCAGTCAGTAACGCCCTAGACAGTCGGCTAAGATCGATACCTAGCGTACATGCGGACAAGTCCTTTGTGCTTACTTTTCTTCCGATGTTCCCACACGATTGGGCATCGCAGTTCACGTACCAGTTTTTCGCAGTCCGATATAGACCACGCTTTACTCTTCTTCCTGATGGTTTCCAATCCTGGGGTTTTGCGCCCAATGTTGGCAGATAGTCGCCATCTAAAAAGCTTGTCTTGCTGGTGTACGACTCTTCGGTTTCGACAAAGCGCAAACCGTACTCTAGACATAGTTGCTCGATTCTGTCTTTTAGCCGTGAAGTGGGGATTGGCACAAATTCAGAGTTGTTTTTCTTGCCGATATTGATTGAATCTTTGTTGCGCTTGTTCCAACCAAAAATTACAGTTCCAATATTATTTTTGAGACAATGATGAATTACAATCCTCGCTGCTTTATTGATATCATCACGCATTTGACGATTGCGTTTTTCAGTTATTAAGGCTAACTTTTTATTCCAAAATCCTTGAGGTTTATTCTCTTTTAAAACCGATATTTGCTTGTTAGACCAGCGATTCATTGACTTGATATCTAGCCCGTCAATAATAAAGCTGGTGTCAACATTAGACACACAAGTTAACCAATTATTTAAACCAGGATCGATCATCAAAGCGTTATCCTGATTTAACTTTGATATTTCAATCTCTTTGCTGTAGACAAATTCAAAATAGAAACACTTGTTTCTTGGTAGTATTCTTAGTTCTTCGATCTTGGCAAAATCAAGATTACTAGGCATTGGAATATAGAAGCTGTCCAAACCAAACCAGCGTTTACAGGTCTTGCCCAGTGGTACTCTTATCTTATTGTCTCCTAGCTTCAGTGCTTGCTTTGGGTAGCTAACTGTCGCCAGACCACCTTTCTTTCTATAGTTAGGTATTCTTGGTCTATTTTTTAATTCTCCTTGGCGATAAGCTTTGATTAAACCTTTATAAGATTTAAATGATTCGGCTACTGTTGTGAGTATTTGTTGTGCAGCCTGAGAATACAATACTTTGTAGTGATAACTGAATTTATACTCCTTCTCTAAGTCATATTTATCAATTATCTTTCTAGCTTTAAAATACAATTGTCTAGCATAATATATTCCCATATTAGTGAGTTTATGCGACTCTTCACATAGAAACATTATAATGCTATTTAAGTCGTTATTTCGACTAGCTAGAACTTGTTGACAACCGTACATTTAAATCTTCTTTAACTAAAGGAATTATACTATATTTCGGGATAGTTAAAACTGACGAGCGACCCCGCGCCACCTACGGGTGTAAGGGAACGCGCTCGTCGTGTCTCCAAACCTCGGTTTGGCTCGCAGAGCAATCTCCGCAGCTTTAGCGCAGGGGCTTTACACTCTTTTCGGTAAATTTCTCTGAGAGCTATAATCCTTGCTGTGCAGTAATACTAGAAATAGTATTTTAGATCAATTCCCGAAAATAGCTAAATAGATAACCAAGTTATTTCAGATTAGAAGTAATTCTGGAAAAGTTTATTTTTGTACAGAAGTAGCATTCTATGTCTCTTTAAAATTATCCAGCGGTTTGCCGATCGCCATATAAAATTTGAATCTTGGCAAAAACTTGGTCGGCTGTATTTTTTTTGCCCTGTTTTTGAAATAAATCCGCAGCCAAGCTCAAGTCTTTAATCGCTTTTTCGTGTTTTTGAATGAGATTATAAACTAACCCTCGATTGTAATAGGCATCGCTATAGTTAGGATCGTAAAAAATAGCTTGGGTATAATCAGAGACTGCACTTTGATAGTTCTCTATTGTCTTATAGGCATTACCTCGATTATTATAAATAAGCGCGGAGTTGGGTGTAATTTGTACTGCCCGATCGTAGTCGGCGATCGCCTCGAAATATTGACCGAGACAACTATAGGTAATACCTCGATTGTAATAAGCACTACTATGCTCTGGATTGAGGCTGATGCAACGGTCGTATTCAATAATTGCCTGGCGGTATTCTTCGAGAAGGCAGTAAGCATTGCCAAGATGATAAAAAGCTTCGGCATCATTGGGATTTAGCTCGATGGCAATAGAGTAATCGGCGATCGCCCTGGCAAAATCTTTTAACTTACCATAGACATTACCGCGCTGTTTGTAGGCGCAAACTAATTGAGGTTTGAGGCGAAGCACCTCGTTATAACTGGCTATAGCATTACGATAATCTTTTAGTTGACTATATTCGTTGCCTTGACGATAAATTGACTGCCAGTCATCGGGATTGAGTAAAATTGCTTGGCTATAATCTATGATGGCGCGATGGTGATGTTTGAGGCTGGAGTTAGCGTTGCCTCTATTGCTATAAGCTTTGGCATGGTCGGGGTCGAGTCGTATTACCTCGGTAAAATTAGCGATCGCCTCTAGGTAATTTTCGAGGCTACTATGAATATTCCCTCGATGATAATATGCAGCCGTGTTATTAAAGTCTAATTCTATGACCCGATTGAAATCCGAGAGTGCTTGTTGATATTGTCCCAAGATACTGTAGGTACAGCCACGATTGTAATAAGCTTGAATGTAGTTAGGATTAAGCTCGATCGCCTGAGTAAAATCGGCAACTGCTTGTTGATAATTTTTTAAAATTCCGTAGGCATAACCACGACTGCGATAAGCTCTGGCTAATTGAGGAGAAAGACGAATTGCCTCGGTGTAGTCGGCAATTTCTTGCGTAAAGTTTTTCATCTCACCATATGCATAACCTCGGATTAAATATGCCTTGGTATTTTGAGGGTCTAGTTCGAGGACGGTATCAAAATCTTTAATCGCAGCTATGTAGTCTTTTAACTTGAGATAAGTTTTGCCACGCTTGTAGTAAGTGTCGATTAAATCTTGATTGAATTTGGCGATCGCACGACGATAAATCGTTTGGGAGTTCTTTCTTTTCGCCTTCATGATGTCCGAAAATTAACCAATGGTTATAACAGAGGTCAGACCCCACATAATTTTCACCAGTGCGATTTACTCTTATTTCAATGCCAGCAACCTGTTGGAATTGCTCACCTCAACTCCGTCGTCCCATGGCGAAGTAATCTGTGACAACTAAATCAAAACGCTTTTTTGAATAAAAAGACACAGCAATTAGCCTTAGACAATTTTCCGAACCAATGATTTGCGATCGATAAACTGTTGCCTACTACGCTTAGTACAACCCAGCTCGATCTAGAAAGTTGAAAGCTAAAAGCTCTTAACTTTCTAGGATTCAGTAGCCGAACTATCTTTTTGCTCTGCTGGATTGAGATCTCCAGCACTTTCCAGCTTGGCATTCATACTGACAGATTCTTCTATTTTTCGCGCTTCTTTTTTAAATTCATTTTCAAATTCTTTGGAAGCGTCTTGGAAACTGCGGAGGGTTTTGGCAACACTACGACCGATTTCGGGCAATTTTTTCGGCCCAAATACTAACAGAGCCACAATGGTAATCAGAGCCATTTCTGGTAATCCAATGCCAAAAATGTTCATTATGCTAAATTCCTATAGTTTTAATAAATTAAATAAACAAACGATCGATCCTCAACAGGGCGAGGATCGAACCAAACTATCAGCTAATTCAATAGTTAATCAATTTGAAGTCGCACTTGTCTATCGACTCAAACTTCTCCAGTCAACATCAACTCCTTCTAGAATTAAGGAAGAATTATAAAGTTGCAGAATAATCAACAGGAATACTAAAAACAGAGCCATAAAAACTCCCATCAATAGTGTTGTTCCCCAACCAGGTGCTACTTTACCGTATTCAGAATTTAAAGGCTTGAGGAGATTCCCCAAACGAGTTTCTTGTGACATAATCCAATAACGATCTAATATCGGGTTTTTCGTAATCTTCTGTAATATTATAGAGGAAGACTAATCACAATTTATATTTACTTATGGAACCCGCAATAGTTCTTAGCGTTAGTATAGGGGCTATAGTAGTCGCTATCACTGGATATGCTATTTATACAGCTTTTGGCCCTCCATCTGCTGAACTTGGAGATCCTTTTGAGGATCACGAAGATTAAAAGAAGAAAAAAAAGTTAGTCAGGAGCGATCTATTCCTCCTGACTTTTAAATTAGTTGACTCCTGCTTGGTTCAAAACAGGTAGCCAGTTGAGAATCTTGCTATTGACAGCTTCAGGTTTTTCATCGTGGGGACAATGCCCCGCATCGGGTATGACTTGGAATTGCACATCGGGACTGGTTGCTGCTAAATCTTGATAGATTTTTGCTCCCGTAACGGGTGTCCAGGGGTCTTTTTCGCCCCAGATTACCAGCAAAGGACGCTGAAGATCGATTAATAATTCGTCGGGAGACTTTCCTGCGGGTGCGGTCAAAACTGAAGCGAAAACTTTTTGTGCGCCAGCGTCACAGGATGGTTGATAGAGCATTTCTACTAATTCGTCAGTTACCGCATTGCGATCGCGATAAACTTGATAGAGTGTGCGACGAATTTGGCTTTTACGACGAATATTATCAAAGATAAACTGACCAGTTAGAGGAGAACTAATTAATTTGGCGAATCCTTTCATGACTAAACCCAAGACGGGGTTGAGATCTCCAGGGCGATGATTTAACCCCCCCGCGCAGTTGATTAAGACTCCCCCCGCAGCAATTTCAGGATAGTCGGTCACTAACATTAAACCGAGCAAAGCACCAATGGAGTTACCGATAAATACAGTAGGTTCGTCGATCTGTTCCGACCAAAAGTCTTTGATTTGCTCCTGCCATAATTCCAGAGTATAGTCCAAGGGAGCTTTATCTGACCCCCCAAAACCTAACAAGTCGATGGCAAAAACCCGATAACCCTCCGCTGCTAATACTGGTATGTTTTTTTGCCAATGTCCGATAGATGCGCCAAAGCCATGAATTAGTAACAATGGTTTACCCTCACCTGCTACTGTGTAGCGAATTTTATGACCTTGCCACTGCCAGTCTAACTCTTTAGGGCGATCGCTTTGATCTAACGATGTCGTAATCATAAGATTTTATTATGTCTGATTTTCTTGTACTTTTGTATCGATCGTACAGAAAATAAGCAGCAAAAAAAAGGTTACTTTAAAAAAGTCCCTTTGACCAAGATGGCGATCGCGAATCTGCCCTATGGTACTTTTCTCTAAATTAAAGGGATAACTTGGTTCATTTCGTGTGATTTATGTCATTCTGTAGTACCACATAAATCACTGTGTTTTTAATTAAGCATAGATAAAGTTGGATGGTTGGAAGATAAAGAATAGATAAAGTAGCCAAAATTTCAGAGGCTTATCTTCTCAAAAAGAAAATCAAATAATTTTCAAACTATAAAAAAATACCATTCAATAGCATGATAACTAACCAAGATTTTAGTACCAAATTGACAATTACCGATGATTGGGGTGGCAGCTACAGAGTTGTTTTAGACTTAGAAGCACTTTCCACGGTTAAAGATTGGAAAATTGGCGTTTCACTTCCTAATGATTATCAAATCGACCAGATTTATGGTGCAAAGTTAACTCAGGCAGACAATAATAAATATATTTCAGGCGTAGATTGGAACAAATCCTTGGCTCAAGGCAATACAAGTGAAATTGTTTTAATTATTGACGAAGGTGGCAGCAATTCTGCACCGATCTTACCGCAACTATTATTTAATAGTTTTGTCGATAATTCTACTGCCAAAAGTGTCGAATCCGATCCGAGTGAAAAAATCATTGATGTAGACAGTGATTTTGGTGGTAATTTGGAAAAAGCGATCGCTGCTGCTAATGATGGCGATTTAGTTCAATTAGGTGGCAATACTTACTACACTAAGGGCATTACCATCGATAAGGATATTACAATTGACGGAGAAGAAGGTACTGTAATTGATGGTGCTGGAACTTCTGAAGCGATCTTTAACTTAACTCCAGGAGCGAGCGGTGCAACCCTCCAAGACCTAAAAATAACCAATGGCAACAATGGTATTTATGGTTATAACGTATCTAATCTGACGTTACAGAATTTAGCGATCGAAGACATTGGCATCAACCAAACCATTAGAGACGGACAAAATAATACTGGAATTGTTCTCAATCGTGCTGACGGACTTCAGTTACTCGACTCAACCATATACAATGTAGGTAGAAAAGGGGTTGGGATCAACGATACTGACGGCGCGCTAGTTAGTGGTCTTACAGTACAAAATGTTAATCTTAGAGCGCAGCACGCTCAAAGCTTCGATGCTGCTGGAATTAAATTTTTTAATACTAATGATGTCATCCTCAAAGATAGTTACTTTAGCGATCTCAATACTATTTATATTTGGAATGACACTACCAACAGCACGACCATCGAAGGTAACGTTGTGGAGAATGTGGGAGAAGTCTTTTTGAAACCCGACTTTAATCTCAATGTAGATATTTCGGGCATTTACAACGAAAAAAGCTCCAATTCAATTATCAGAAATAATCAAGGTACTTCTGTAGACAAATTTTTAGCTTTGAATGCCACGGAATTTTCTACCGAAACCATGACTCTTGAAGGCAACGACTTCTCTAACATAGAAATTAATACTCAAGACTATTGGGTAAATGAATCAGCAGAAAAACTGATTGCCACCACAGAAGATCCGCTAGAAGCTGATTTTAGTTTATTTGCCGATGAATATTTTGCCCAGGCTAATATTGGTTAGGATCGGCACCATTTTTTAGAGCGATCGCTTCACAATTGTAAATAACCGCTAACGACTAACCAAGAATCGTCAGCAGAACAACTCTCTCAATTCAGATAGGATTACTATAAAAGAAAATAATCTCAACAGCTAAGAAGCTAATAGCTAAAAAAGATTAATATTAAAATAAGCAATATCTGAAAATGAGTAAGTCAGATTTAAGCGCGATCGGTAATTTATGGTGGGATAGTTGGCGCAAATTTAAGCGCGATCGCACTGCGGTATTGGGGTTAATAGTTATTTTAATTATTACTATGGCAATAACATTTGCCCCCATGGTTTATACAACTTCTGCCGCTAAAATTGATTTTCTTGCTGCTTCTTCTCCTCCTAGTTGGCAACATCCTTTTGGTACGAATGATTTGGGACAAGACCAATTAGCCAGAATTTTACAGGGTGGTAGAGTATCTTTAATCGTCGGTATTACTTCAATGCTGGTGGCAATATTTTTAGGTACAATTGTTGGCGCGATCGCGGGTTTTTATGGTGGTATTATTGATGGGATCTTGATGCGAATTACCGATCTGTTTTTAGCATTACCTCAGTTACCTTTGATACTATTAATTGTCTATTTATTTCGCGAAGCAATGAAGAAACTAGCAGGAGCAGAGCTAGGACTATTTATTTTAATTGTCTTATTAATTGGTGGTTTAAATTGGATGTCTGTAGCTAGATTAGTCAGAGCTAATTTTCTCAAATTAAGAGAAATGGAGTTTGTCAGCGCAGCAACAGCGATCGGAGCCAAACCTAGAAGACTAATTTGGATACATTTATTTCCTAATGTTTTAAACGTCATTATCGTAGCTGCTACTCTAGCAGTAGGTAACGCAATTATTACTGAATCCACCCTAAGTTTTTTAGGTTTGGGATTTCCTCCCGATGTACCTACCTGGGGACGAATGTTATTTGAAGCCAAAGACTTTTTAACTACTGCTCCCCATATGGCACTTTTTCCTGGCATGGCAATATTTTTAACCGTTTTAAGTATCAATTATATTGGTGACGGACTTCGAGATGCACTCGACCCTAAAAGTTAATTAAAACCAAGCCAATTATAATAAACGAGGCTAAAATGGCGAAATCTTAATGCTCTATTTTTAAGTATATGAAATCGCTACTATTAACTATCGCGACCTTATCTACTATTGCTATTACTATACCCAGCCAGGGAGAAAGTTTGAGCGATCTGACTCAACTTTTAAACACCAAAAAATGCTCTCAATGCGATTTGACCAACTCTGGTTTGGTGCAGGCAAACTTAACGGGTGCAGATTTGGTACAAGCAGATCTAACGGGTGCAAATCTGAGTCAAGCTAACCTAACGGGTGCAGATCTTCGGGGAGCTAATTTGACTGGTGCATCTTTATATGGAGCTAATTTAACTGGTGCCAACCTAACGGGAGTAAATTTAACAGCTACAGATCTGAGAAATGCTTATCTTGCTAATGCCAAACTAGAAGGGGTAGATTTAGATGCTGCTCGGATAGAAGGTATCAAAGGGATCTCCGAGACTGCTGCTACCGCCGAACAATTTCATCGTTGGGGAGTAAAAGAAGCCGCTCGCGGCAACTATAATGCAGCAGTTGCTCACTATAATCGAGCCATTAATCTCGATCCTGAATTTGCTCCTGCCTATTTGGGCTTGGGAATTATTCAGTATAATTTCGACCATCGGTTAAAAGCGAAACAAAATATCGAAATAGCAGCTAACCTATTTAAAGAGCAAGACCACGAGCTTGGACAGAAGGCAGCAACAGATTTTCAGCAAAAAATGGCATCAATTGAAGAAGCTGAAGAAAATATGGCAAAAAAAGAAGGTGGATTGGGTCATGTAGGTAAATTTATGGGTAGTGTTGGCTCGCTGTTATTGCAGTTGTTACTTTGACGTTCTCCCCTCCCTAGAACGAAGGGGATTTACTAAAGATAGCTAACTTTAACCTTCGCTTTACATCGCTATAACTGTATCATTAGCTTACTCACCTAGTATTATCCTGCGGAGATTCGAGCTAATTAAAAGCTTTAGACATCAAACTTTTATCTAGGATACTAGGTAATTTATTAAATAAAATTATCATTAGTTTCTAGTTAAAAAGAGCTACAATGCTTTTGCTTAGGAGAGATCGCAGTTGTAGAGAGTACCTCGATAGGTAGTTTGAACTAAGGATTGTGGCTAGTGTGCGATCGGTAAAATGTCACGATTTTTTAGTCATCTAACTTAGGATTGATTATACTGATCAATTAATTAGCTAGAATATTCATCATTAAAAGTCAAGGCTAACTGTAGTTCATGTTACTACTTTCGGTTACTTTATATTAAGTGTGTGAGGATACGAACAAATGAATAGATTATTTTGGCAAGCATTGAAGATTGCTCCAGCCCTATTTGCAGCTTCTCTGTTCGCTGCTGGTAGTGCTACTGCACAGACAATCACTGCCGACAAGGAAGCAGTAAACAATACTCTGCAACAAATTAATGATTATCAAAAATTAGACCAAGGAGGTCTGTCTCAGGTAACTAACGTCAATCAGCTACGTGACGTATCACCTACAGACTGGGCTTATGAGGCTCTACGTAGTCTTGTAGACCGTTATGGTTGTATCTCTGGTTTCCCCAACCAAACTTACCGTGGAAATCAGGCCCTATCTCGTTATGAATTTGCTGCGGGTTTAAACTCCTGTTTGAATCAAATCGAACGTTTAATCGCTTCTCAAGGTGCTGTAGGTCAAGAAGACTTAGACACAATTAACCGTCTTACTCAAGAGTTTGAGGCAGAATTAGCTACTATCGGTGGCAGAGTAGACGAGTTGGAAAGCCGTACTGCGGTGTTAGAAGATAACCAATTCTCTACAACTACCAAACTAAATGGTGAGGCAATCTTTGCCCTCGCCGATGCTTGGGGTGGCGGTATTGATGCTGTGGATACAGCGGAATTAAACCTTGTAAACAATCCTGCTTTCGACTTGGAAGACGAAGATGATATCGATGAAGACTTTATCGAAGCGAACATCGGAGACCTTGACGAAAATGGCGATTTCGATGATGATGACGTTGCTCTAAGTCTTGTCGGCGATTTTGACGGTGACGGCGATCTCGACGAAGATGATATTGAAGAATTTGAAGACGAATCTGAAATTGATGCGCAAACTACCTTTAGTAGCCGTGTTCGTTTAAACTTCGATACTAGCTTCTTTGGAGAAGACCGCTTAAGAACTAGACTTGAGGGTGGTAACATTACCGACTTTGGTACCGATGTAACTGGAACTGACTCGGGTCGTCTAGGTTTCGAGACTAACAACGATTTTAATATCGAGGTAACAGACCTTCACTATCGTTTTCCTGTTAACGACCGCATTCGCGTTTGGGTAGGGCCTTTTGGTCTTGACCTAGATGACATCTTTGTAGTTAGTAACCCAGCCTTAGAAAGTAGCGGTAGTGGTGCATTGTCTCGCTTTAACCGTCGTAACCCAATTGCCTTCCGTGGTACAGAAGGTGCTGGTGCTGGTGCCAACCTAGATATTATTCCTGACCGAGTAGGCGTTAACGTTTTGTATCTGGCTGAGGATGCTGATAGTCCCGAACAAGGAGAAGGGCTGTTTAACGGTTCATTTAGTGCGGGAGCGCAGTTGGAAGTTGCTCCTATTGATGGTTTGGAATTGACTGCAACTTATGTACGCAATTACCAGACTGCTGGTAATGTAGACCAATCTGGTAGTACCGTTAGCGGTAATGCTACTGAGCCTTTTGGTCAAGACACTAATACCAAAGCTAACAAAGTTGGTTTAGGTGCAAGTTATGAACTTGGCGAAAGATTTGTAATTGCTGGCTGGGGCGGTTATTCCCGTGTTACAGGCACACTAGAAGGAGATGATAACAACCCCAATGGAAATATCTGGTCATGGGGTGCAAACGTTTCTTTCCTAGACTTGGGTAAAGAGGGTTCTCAGCTAACTTTTGCTGGTGGTATGTTGCCTAAGTTCACTGCCGATCTTGATAACGATGAAAACCAAGCTGCATTACAAGAAGGAGTTACTATTGATGAGGACGAGGATACTTCTTACATAATTGAAGGTTTTTACAGATTCCCAAT